>ENA-OQAZ01000261-OQAZ01000261.1-human-gut-metagenome-genome-assembly--contig:-NODE-261-length-29910-cov-14.523386_pt1 | contig 29910 bp, 37 predicted proteins | sample MGYA00242737_ERZ504531 | MGnify/ENA primary metagenome ERZ504531 (study PRJEB26092, sample SAMD00036244) | human gut metagenome | host: Homo sapiens | study: EMG produced TPA metagenomics assembly of... | reverse complement strand
ATATATTTTTTCAAAAATACAGTCAAATGAGTCGCTCACAGCAGGGACTAGCCGGTGCAGGAGAATGGGAAACATTGAGAAAGCTGCTGCCGGATTTTAAAGATAAGCGTGTGCTTGATTTAGGATGCGGCTATGGATGGCACTGTATTTATGCGATGGAACACGGTGCTTCTTCTGTTGTAGGTGTTGATATTTCTCATAAAATGCTCGAGGTAGCCAAAGAAAAAACACATTTTCCACAGGTTGAATATAAATGCTGTGCTATAGAAGATGTGGAATTCCCAGAGGAGAGTTTTGATGTAATATTAAGTTCACTTGCGTTTCACTATGTAGCAGATTATGAGATTTTAGTAAAAAAGATATATAGAATACTGAAGTCTGGTGGCAAGCTAGTTTTTACGGTTGAACATCCTGTTTTTACTGCCTATGGAACACAAGACTGGCATTATAACGAAAAAGGAGAAATACTGCATTTTCCGGTGGATAATTATTATTATGAGGGCAAACGGACAGCTGTGTTTTTGGGAGAAAAGGTTACAAAATATCATAGAACACTGACCACATATCTAAATACACTGCTTTCAAATGGTTTTATAATAAATCAGATTGTGGAGCCGCAGCCGCCGGAAAACATGATGGATATTCCGGGGATGCAGGATGAAATGCGCCGTCCCATGATGCTGATTGTATCGGCCAACAAAAAAATGGATAGATAGAACTAAAACACCTATAAGGTATAAATGGAGGCAATTTATGTTTAAAGAAAAAATTATTATAGAGATGAAAGAAGTGTTCAAAGAAATTCCTTTTGGCATAGAGCATACTCTTAAAGTTTTGAAAAATGCAGAAGATATAATGAACGGAGAAAATATCGGAGAGGAAGAAAAAGAATTCATCAGTATTATTGCTATACTACATGATATTGGTGCGGTTGAAGCACAAAAAAAATACGGTTCTATTGATGGTGTCTATCAAGAAAAGGAAGGACCAGCAGTAGCGAAAGAAATATTAAAAAAGGTAGGCTATAACAAAAATATTGATAGAATATGCTTTATAATAGGCAACCATCATACTCCATCTAAAATTGATGGACTTGATTTTCAAATACAATGGGAAGCTGATTTGCTTGAAAATTTAACGGTTATGGATAAAGAAAAAGAACAGGAAAAGATAAAAAAGTGTATAGGTGAAAACTTTAAAACAAACACAGGAAAAAGGATAGCTTATAATCGCTTTATTTTAGATTAGTAGTAGATTATTACAGTTATGTATTTTACTCAAGTTTCGGATTTAGGTTTTATGCAGTCTGAGCGATCAGTTGCATGGCCTTGAACCTGCGGTTATCCCGTATAATTTGCTCCATCAATTCGTTCTCGTCAATGGTAAAAATCTCAGCCACGATTGCTATTACATCAATAATGATTGACCAGATCTTTTCCACGACGGTGAGCTCGTGTACGCCTTCATATATATCGGCGAACAATCCTCCAATGGTCTCTTCACCATGCTCTTCAGGCGCTCAAGCTTGGATACGAAATACTCTTCCTTGCGTTTTTCGGTCTGGCAGTCTCTGTCACGCTTGCGGTTGTAGCGCCTCTCGCGCTGCCGGGCCGTAAGACCTTGTTCCTTGCCATCGACCTTCCCTCTCTCGCCGTGAATCGAGAAGTCCACGACAAATTGAGAGCGGCCGTCGCTCCAGCACAGGGCCAGCAGCTTGTAGCCGAGAATGCACCGCTGAAACACGTGCGAGAATATCTTGCCAATACACTCCATCCTCAATCCGGTCTTCGGCAGGTCGGAATCATCCACAATAAGCACTGCCGGAAGATGGCTCTTTTGATAGTCTTTCCTTATGTCACGGCCTTGATGAGATGACAGGCGATGTGCCAGATGATGTTGCTAGTCTATATTGTCCTTGGCCATAAACGAATAGAGTAGGTCCTTCTTACCCCCGAACAGTTTCGAGATTGACGATCCGGCATAATGAGAAAAACCCGGGACGGCCATAAACGGCAGAATCAATATGATCTGGAAAAGTTGAAGGTTGGTAAGCTGACAGTTCTCACGTTTTTTCCCTCCGAGATCTTTGTCTGAAATCCTCATCCCCTCAAGGAGGGTCATAAACTTGGAAAATGCGGGATTGATTCGTTTTCCCGTGAAAAAGTTGCGGATCTCCGATGGAATTTTTGTAATTTTGCTCATGGCTTTGAGTGATTGTAATTAGTTGTTTGGGCACCTCTAAATTACTAAATTTCCGTGACATACGGAAATCCTCAAAGCCTTTTTTATGCCCAAATCTATCCTCTCAACCTAAATCCGAAACTTGAGTAAATTATAATTATGAGATGCTACGTGCTTTGTTCAATATACCTAAACGTCGATTTAAATGCGCCTGTGATAAAGGATTTAGTTGAAAAGTATAAGGATATAGAACAATTTAATAGGAGCATAACAGATAAATACGTTGCAATATGTAAACGCTTTTAATATTTGAATTTAGCCGTTTATGTAGAATGAAGGTGTGCAAACAAACAGACCCTGAAAAGGGTCTCACCCCCGTTAACCGCAATGTCAAAGACTTGCGGATGGCCAGATGACTCCTATACATCCGACCCCAACGGGGTCGAACCATATAATCTGTAGAAAGGTTCGACCTCCGTTGGGGTCGTGGATTGGGAAGGCACTTCGACCCGCACATTGTATCATGTGCGGTTACTTGAAGTTCGACTCCCGTTGGGGTCGATGGCTCGTCGTTATTCTGAATCTTAGCAAATCCTCTCTTTTTTAATGAACTGTGTGCTTGATCACTGAAAATAATCCTTATTTTTGCCACGAGAGTTTTACGAAAGATAAATAGATAAAGTATTGGAAAAGAAACATAACTGTCAGCAGTGCCCACTGAGGCGGCGATACGACCGTTCACCCAAGTCATTGTTGGGTCGTTTTTGGCGATGGCACATCAATTTCTGTCCGGGATGGAAAGCCTATTTCCTGTCGCTGAGCGAAGAGGAACGGCATGTATTGAGAAAGCAATACGCTTTTCATAAGCCTCAAATCCGCAACTAAGTCCTTCATCGTCCTATTTACGTGTACACGTTCTCTCATTACTGAATTATTAGATAAATTGAGGCTGAAATACCCACTTCTGCCTACAATACCCCCTTACCCCACAATGCGACTTGAGACAATACGCAGTATCATACCCATAAGTTGTAGTCGTCATCCAAAATCAGTCTGGAATACATCTGCGTAAGCATTATTACAGGTATAGATATTCAGCACATACCACCTTGATGTTCTGATCCATTTGGCTGGTACAGAGACAAATCTGAAGACAAACGCTTTTATGCGACTTGTTTTATTGGGTCCGAACCTCTTTACGTCAAGTCTTTGGATAATGACCTTGTAGAAGTTACGGATAAGTGCTGTAAGAAGAAGGAACACTGTGTTCTCTGCCATGAAGGATTTGGGCAATCTGGACCATCCGAAACCATTGTTCATGTCATCGAAGATGCGCTCCTTTCCTCCGCGGAGGTTATAGAACTCGACAATCTCTCTTACGGAAGGCTCGTAGTCGTTGGTCAGGATGCAGCGGTATGTGTATTCTCCTTCCCAGAGGTCAAGCTCACCGTCCATCCGTTTCCGCCTTTGAATCACAAGCCGGTATGTCTTGCCTTTCCACTTCTCTACAAGAATGGAATTCAGCTCAAACTCAATGCCGTTGATTTCTCCCCTCTTCCAGCCTCTGAGAGCGAAGAGGTCATTGTAGAGCGAACTACAGCGGTTGGCACGGATATAGAAGGTCTTGCAGTGGGTGGCAACCTCTTCCACGATCTCTTCAGAGCACGAGCCGCAATCAGCTCTGAAACGATTGATAACAAGATTGTTCTGTTCAAACCTTTCGAAGAATCTCTTCAGCGTGTCCTTCTGATGGAAACGGACGTTTGTGTTGCCGTCGCTGTTCTCAATGCCGACAATCAAATCTCCAATAACCGCCACACCTGGTCGATAACCAAGGAACTTCTTGTATGTATGCTTTGCATCATATTTCTCTGTTTCTATGAACTGGTGGTCGAAATCAACATCATACATCTCACCCTCTTTCAGCTGACCAGCTGCACACATACAATTGAGCAGTAAGGTATTGAGGGTGTCAGCCGTATTGAAATCGTAGTTCTTACCCGTATCTGACGTGTATGAAATGTTCTCCTGCGTCAGTTCCTTTATCGCTCTGAGGATAGTGTCAGAGCTGCAGGTACGAAGTGTCGGATGAAGCGAGAGATGGGGCATCAAATGAGTTGTGACATCCTCAATACATGAGCCGCCACAGAAGTAGATGCTCATGAGAGAACGGATGATTTCGCTGTATTGATAACCATACAGCCTGCATCTTAGACCGAGGGTTGTGTCAATTACATATGACAATGTGGAGTCAAATTGCTCCATCATTGCAAATATTCCTCCAAAAGGAGTGAGTTTCTCAGATTTTATTGCTTTCTTTGCCATGTCTGTCGGGTTTGATACATATTTTGATTTGCAACACTAAGATAGGTGAAAAATCTGACATGACAAAATCCTGAGCAACTTTTTGTTGCTCAGGTACTTAAAAAGTTATATTTATAATAGTGTTGCGGAATTAAGGTATATAAAAGATGTGTTGGGACTTGCTGACAAAATCAAGAACTTGTCGAAGATATACACCTATGCCCGCAACTTCCTTTATCTCGGTCGTGGGTACAACTACCCCACCGCCCTTGAAGGTGCGTTGAAGCTGAAAGAAATATCCTATATCCATGCGGAGGGTTATCCTGCTGCGGAAATGAAGCATGGACCGATTGCACTTGTAGATAGCGAGATGCCCACGGTGGTCATTGCTCCAACGGACTCGCTGTATGACAAGATAATCAGTAATGTAAGGCAGGTGAAGGCGCGTGGCGGTACGGTTGTCGCCATCATTACCAAGGGCAATGACGCAATGAAGGACATCGCCGACCATTGCCTTGAAGTGCCCGACGTACCCGAATGCCTTACACCTCTCGTTGTTTCCGTCCCATTGCAGTTGCTGGCCTATTACATCGCCATCAACAAGGATAGGAATGTTGACCAGCCAAGAAACCTTGCTAAATCAGTTACCGTAGAATGAATAGAATATTATCACTTATTGTTACCATCCTCTTTGCGTTGTGCATTGAGGCTGGCATCTTTATGCTTATTGCCCACTGGTGGGGCATGACTGCGGCCATTACCGTGATAGCCATTGAATGTGTGTTAGCCTTATGGACAGTTTACGAAATGAGACATGCGAGTGATGAACCAGTTGATGAATAACATTGCAGGCTGTGGTTAGAACGAAAAAGGCTAAAAACAAAAGGACGGGTCGATGATTCGTCCTATTTTTGTGTCTTTTTGGTGGCGAAATGTAGCGATTTAGCAAAATAAACATAAATTCCAGTGATATTCAGCATGAAAATTCGCCCATTTAAGTGAAAATGTGTAATTTTGCAACGCAAAATTGTGCCTAAGCATTTGCATCAAAACAACAATAGTTCAATCGAGGCTGATATGAAAGTAGAGATTAACAAGAAACGTTTAGAATACCTGCTGGCATTATACAAGATGTCGGTGGATGACTTGTTGTCTCTTCTGAACAAAGGCAGGAAACGGATAACAGGAGCCGCAGACATCAGTGGAGATTCTATTGATTTGGGGGTGTTGAAGCGTATAGGTGAGATATTCGACAAAGAAGTCAGTTTCTTTCAAGACTATTCTAAGTTGTCAACCAATGCAAGCAGCAGTATCTTCTTCCGCAAGACCTCATTCGGAACAGAGCTGAACTTGGAGTCGATCCGTACTGTAAACCGATTCGAGAGTCTGAAAAACGCTTTGGATGCATACAACAAACTGTCGCAACTGGATGTGAAGTTTGACATAGAACACTACACCCTACAAGATGACCCTAAGACAGTAGCCGTACGTGCAAGAGATTTTTTTTATCCCGGGGAAACTGTCAATCATAGGCAGTTTCTTGTGAAGATGATAGAAAAAATCGCCGATCATGGCATTTTTGTCTTTGAATACATAGAGACATGGAACAAGAAAGAGAAAACCAACATTGACGGTTTTTACCTTAAGCCCAATGTGATAGTGCTTAAGCATCATAAGCATTACAAGCGAGAAATATTCACTCTGGCGCATGAATTGGGGCATTGTCTATTGGGGATTGAAGAAGTGGAGTCGGTGGACATGATGGACATCTCGGCACAGACTTCATACAGTGATGTCGAAAGATGGTGCAATGATTTTGCATATCAGTTCATTATGGGACAAGAAGCAGAAACACTTGCTAACATAGCATGTGTAGATTCCCGTAACGACTACTGCATTGACCTCTTCAAGGCTATCAGTGCACGGACGCACATTAGCCGTCTTGCCTTATATACAAGGATGTATATCGACAGGAAAATCAGCTATTCGAGCTACAGCAATGTCAAGAGTGAATTGGCAGAGGAATACAGAAGAAGAGAGGAACAGGAAAAGTTGAAAAACTCTGAGAAGAGAGGCGGGCGAACACCAAAGCCCATCATTTCTCCGCTATTCTTGAAAACCATGCAATATGCCTATTTCAATGGAGTGGTCAACGAGACCACTTTCTGTTCGAGACTCAATGTCAAACCAGCAAATTTTGAGAGGGAGTTATGGCGATAGTTGTTGATACATGCTCATTGGTGATGATTGCCAAGAATTATCTTCCCTTGGATAAGGACGGACAGTTGTACTCATTCCTGGAAGAGGCGTTCTCCCGCAAGGATTTGATGCTACTTGATGTGATTCTGGATGAATCAAAACGCACCTCCAAAGGAATTGCAGTTGAAAAGATGCCTTTCCTCAAAGACAAGAAATTGGTCATTCCGACAAAGGATCTATTTCCATGTGCCCCAGAGAGATTCAGCAACATGATAGACAACAATTTCTGTGTAAGACTGAAGAAGCAGGAACTGACTGAAGAAGAATACATAGAGCAAAAGGAAGAATACCTTAAAACAGGTGATGCTAAGATTATCATTTATGCACTGAATGTACGACACTCGGACGCTATCCATCTGGAAGAGATGCAAGTAATGACGGAGGAAACAAGGCAGCAGAATGACGGTAAGTTGTTCAAGAAACTTCCTTTGTTGTGTGAGCAGATAGGGATTGGAACACTAACCGTTTCAGAATATCTGCATAGAAACGGGTTCTTTATTGACAAATAGCATAGATATTAGTATCATCTTATGACATCTTTCACGAAATCATATTATATTCGTGAATAAAACACTTGTTTTTCAAGAATAGAAATTGTTGAGGATTAGATATTTAAGACATTATTGCAATGCGGAAGGGGTGATGTGAACGACAAAAGACAAGGCGTTCTATTAGAGTGGATGCTTGATAAGATTGAGAAGAATGGACGGGTCGATGGCTCGTCCTTTTTTTGTGTCTTTGAGTGTGAGGTGCAGGTGGGGACCAGTACTGCGACCACTGTTGCCTGTCAGCGCGATGATGATGCCGGGACGGACGTGGGTGCCTTTGGTGACGAGAGTTTGGGAGAGGTGGCAATAGCTGACGGTGAAGTCGCCGTGACGGAGGGTGACATAGAGGCCTGAACGTTTGTCCTTGCCTACCTTGATGACCTCGCCGTGCATCATGGCGTATGTGGGTTCGTAATTTGCCTTCAAATCAAGCCCGTTGTGTAGGGCTTTTCTTTTTGTAAATGGGTCTCTGCGGTAGCCGAAAGGGCTGGTGACAGAGATATGACGGAGTGGACTGACAAGTGCCGTGTGGCGGTCGGTCTGCTCCGTTTGGGTTTGTAATGGGGCAAAGGCAAGAGAGTCTCGCCGCTGATGCGGCGAGCACGGAGCAGTTGTTCGGATGTTGCGACTGCGTCGTTTTTGGCACAGCCTTGCGGTGTACCTTAGTCTGTGTGACGGTATTGAACTGAGCGCATACTGTTGCTGATGAACAGAATATTGCTGCTATTGTGATGAGTAGAAATCGTTTCATGGTGCAAAAGTAACAAGCAATTCTTTGACTGGCATAAAGAACAAAGGGAAGACAAGAAGATTGTAACATAATATAGCAATCGAGTTTGATTTTTGAGCAGAAATCAAACTCAAATAATAATAATCGTCAAAAATAACACGCATTATCTTATGCAATTCTGCTTGTCTCTGAATAGGTATATAACTTTGCATGAGTTTAATTTCAAATTCAAAGTTAAAGTATGAAGCAAGTACGATTTGAAGAGAGCGAGGTGCCTTATCAGACACTGGCTCGTTTTGGTCTCACACAAGAGAAGATTGAAGACCTGCCCATGTGGGCGTTGGAAGATATTGGTCAGGGACGACGTTCACCGTTGCTGCCCATTCAGGTGAATAATGATGAGGGCGAGACATTGAAGAGCCGCACCCGATTTGCGTTGGTCCGTATGGAGGACGGCAAGGTGGATGTGGTCTTCTATCCGCAGTTGGAGAAATCACCATTGGAGGCTTTTACTCAGGAACAGCAGGAGGACTTGCTGGCTGGAAAGGCTATCCTTGCCGATGTTAAGGATGCTGATGGCAGGAGCAGCAAGGCTTTCGTGCAGATTGACACGGAGACCAATCAGGTGATGTCGGTACCTACGCCTGTCATCGGGCGCAACTTGGAGGTGCTGAAGGATGAACTGAAACTGAGTTCGGCAGAACTGACCGTGATGCAGAAGGGTGAGCCGCTCACGCTCATCATGGAGGACGAACAGGTGACGGTGGGTATTGACCTGAACGATAAGACCGGCATAAGGATTAATCAAGGCGACAGTCAGAAGTGGAAGGAGAACACCAAGCGAGAGTGGGACAAATACACCTTCGGGTGCTATGGCTGTTGGGTAATGGGCGATGACGGTAATCTTGACTATGTGCCTGAAGAGGAATACACGGAAGAACTTTGGAATGAGCAGAAGAAGAATGGAGAGCGCAACCGCGCCTCTTTTTCCATGCACAAATAATCTACACATAATATAATAAGTATATGGCATCAAATAAATATTATCCAGAGGATGTGCTCGTCGAGAAGATACAGAGCGGCGAGTACGGTTGGTTGGAGTATGTCAACCATCATTCTGCTGAATGGCAGGAAGAATATGAGAGCTATTGTCTGAACAACGGACTCTGCATTTGTGAAGAGAGTGCGGAGCAGTTTGTCCATCACAAAGATGAGGAACTGGAGAAGGCAATAGAGAACGGTGAAGCATGATAAATGAAGAGTGAAGAATGAAGAGTGAAGAATAAGTATGGCGATAAGAAAGAATACGAATCCCCAACAGATGGACCTGCAACCAGAGATGCGTGACTTGCTCATGCGCAATGGTATGCAGGCTCATGTGGTGAGTAATGGCAGCGGCTATCAGCTTGTGGTGCAAGGGCATGACAGTCCGCTGCTTACCTATAACATCACCGAGAAGCAGATGTTGGCTCTGACCGACTGGGGTACGAATCATGCCAACAAGTTAGCCTACAATACCTTTACGGGCATTGTGGGCAACGACTTCTATATGCCCAAGAACTTCGTTCATGCACGCAATGCCAACGGTCGTGTAGCTATGGGGCTGCACGGCTATCGTGTTGGTATCGGCGAGTATGGACGGATGGGGCGCATCGATATGCCACCACCCTTTTTAGGTTGGACACCACGCAGTCAGGAGGGATTCCATCTTCGCAGAGTTGGAGGACGATTGTTCTTCCCCGAAGCCCCGATTGTGCCTGAACGTTGGGACGGCAGAATGAAGCCTGGCGAATTGCAGAGCGGCGGTTATGGGTTCTATTATAAGGACAGCAACAGAGTTATAGCCCTCAGCAACAGGATGTGCTGAAAGATTTGGAGGGAATCATAATGCCTTCCATCAGCCGCACGAGAAGCACGGAGCCAGCCAAGCCTTATAAGGAACTGATTACCTCGCCTGTCTATTTCACCAATGAGAAGTGGCAGGAGTGTCTGGCATCGCATGGCATCATCATTGATGAGAATGCGAAGACGCTGACCATTCAGTCGAACAGCGTCAATGCGACATGGTGTATGACCTGACAGATGAGGAACTGAAGAAACTCACCTCCAACTCCATCAAGGAAGTGCCCGTCGTTCAACGCTTGGAACTGCTGAATGGCATCATCAAGGACGACTTTGCTGACAAAATCCTGATGGACACACTGAATAGCAAGGAGCGCATCGACCTGCATCTGCATCCCGAACTTGAACAGGAGTTGCAGCAGCGTCAGCAACAAGACGAGGAACGGTTGCTTCCGTTGGAAGAGGACGAGACTGTCAGACGTGACGTGTTGCAAGGCGATGCCATGGTGAGAGGTGAAGACCTTGCCTTGATTAATGAGAACAAGGGTTGGTATCGTGAGGGAGCGCATGGGCGTGAAGTGAAAGTCGGTGACATCATGGTGGAGAAAGTGCCTCCGATGGAGGGAGATAAGAAAGGCGAAGATAAGTATCGCATGACCGCCATTATCAATGGAGAAGCCATCACGCACGAAATCAAGCAGAAGGACTACGACAAGTTCTTGGCGGTGGATGACTACCATCGCATGAAACTCTTCTCCAAGGTTTTCAGTGAAGTGGATATGAAGACACGCCCCGAAACCAACGCCGGACTGGGCACGAAGATATTGGCGGCTCTGACGGCAGGAGCAGTCGTTACAGCAGAGGTGGCGCATGACATAAGCCACCATCATCACCATCCAGCCCCGGAGTTCTATGCAGAGCATCATGCGGTCCACGTCCTTACTTCAAACCGGGAGTGGATTCGCCACAGGAGATTGCGGCAAGGTACTTTGAGGCAGAAGCAAATCATGTTGCCACGGAGATAAGGAGAGGATATTAACAATGTATAATTTACAATTTATAATTTATAATGAGTAGTGAACTGACATACGATGACTTTCTGGACAGGTTGAGCATACAGGAAGTACTGGTGGACGCAGGGTATCATCTGAACAAGAGAGATGGCTTGCGTTATCCGTCGTATGTGCGTACTGACAGTGAGGGCAGACGGGTGCGTGGTGATAAGTTCATTGTCACGCAGAATGGGAAATGTTGCTTCCAACCACCGCAGCAGAAGGTGTATAATGTCATTTCGTTCATCAAGGAGCATCCAGAAATGTTTTCAGAGAACAAGGTGGGAATGTCTCCTGACCGACTCGTCAACCTCGTCTGCAACCGACTGCTCAACCAACCCATAGAGGACAGACCATCGAAGATACAGAACCAAGAAAGGACGGAAAGCCATTCAACCTGAATGACTACGACATCCACAAGTTCAATCCGCAGGACAGGGAAACGCAGAAAAGGTTTTATCCCTATTTTAAGTTCCGAGGCATCGACCTCTATACGCAGTATGCTTTTCATCGGCATTTCTGTCTGGCTACTAAGCATCGGACGGATGGACTTACCTTTGCCAACCTTGCCTTTCCGCTTGTACTGCCCAAGACACCCGACAAGACTGTGGGCTTTGAGGAACGAGGACGACCGAAGATGGACGGTAGCGGCGGTTACAAGGGCAAGGCAGAAGGAAGCAACAGCAGTGAAGGACTGTGGATTGCCAACCTCACGGGCGAGCCGTTGGATAAAGCAAGCGAAATTGTATGGTTTGAGAGTGCCTACGATGCCATGGCAGAGTATCAGATAAATCCTGTAAAGATGGTGTATGTATCTACGGGCGGCACACCCACCGAGGGACAGATGCGAGGACTTCTGTCCGTTACTCCCAACGCACGGCACTATTTGGGTTTTGACAAGGACGATGCAGGGCGGCAGTTTGTTGCAAACTTCAGGAAGGTGGCAGCAGAGATGGGCTTCCGTCACGAGCATGTGCAAGCCTATCATCCATTGGGTTGCTACAAGGACTGGAACGATGCGCTGCTCAACAAGAAATCAGCAGAACTGATTGCCAAGGGCGAACCAGATACCTTCGACTATGCCGAGTTTATCGCAGCCGGCAAGGCAGAGAAACAAAGGGAAAAAGAAGAAAAGAACACATATCATAGAAGCGTATGAGACAAGAAGATAATAGCATCATCACCTTGTGCCCCAGCATCGGACAGTTTTTCATCAACGAACTGCCTCTGTTGCTGTTGTGCGTGGCAATGCTCCTAATCGGAGGATTGCCCGGTTGTGCATATAGTACCCTGTTGCTTGTCTTCAGCCTCCTGTTCTCCCTCTGTTTACTCTACCGATTCATCTATCTGAGGAGTATCCGCTACCATATCGGGAGCGAGCAACTCATCTGTGAGCACGGAGTGTTTCAGCGGAGCGTGAACTACATGGAGTTGTACCGAGTGGTGGACTTTGCCGAGCATCAGACATTGATACAACAGTTATGCGGACTGAAAAGCGTGACCGTGTTGTCGATGGATAGAACGACACCGAAACTGGAAATGACCGGCATCAGCAACAGCTATGACGTGGTGAGTGTGATACGAACAAGAGTAGAAACGAACAAACGAAGAAAGGGCGTATATGAGATTACGAATAGATAAGATTTGGTTCATTGTCGTGGCATTGGTACTGAGCGTGCCGTCAGCCCATGCACAGATTGTGACTGCCAACCTTTGGAATGGATGGCATTAGCAGAGGCAACGAAGCCATCAACGGTGAGATAGAGAAGGAAATCAAAGGTCAGACCAAGACTGCCCTGTTGCAGAATACCATCGCCGCAGAGTTCACCAAGATACACGAATGGGAGAAGAAGTACAACAGTTATCTGAAAACCGCCAGTGGTTATGCCTCTTCCCTCAAAGCCTGTACCTATCTGTACGACGATGGAGTGAAGATATTCATCACCTTGTGTAAGATGCGCAAGGCCATCAACAATAATCCGCAAGGCATCGTTGCCACCCTCTCGATGAACAACCTGTATATGGAGACCGCCACGGAATTGGTGTCCGTCTTCACACTGCTGAAAGATGCAGTCGCCAAAGGAGGCAAAGAGAACATGCTGACTGGTGCGGAAAGGAGCAAGACGCTGTGGGCACTGAACGACAAGCTGAGTGCCTTCAGCAAGAAGCTGCATCGTCTTTATCTGTCTATACGATATTACACCATGACCGATGTGTGGAACGGCGTGACGGCAGGGATGATAGACCGAAGCAATGGAGAGATAGCCACCCAAGCCCTTAGCAGATGGCGCAGAGCAGGACGTATGACCATCAGTGATTAACGATAAAGGAATCAGTCATGAAGTATTTCATATCAATTGCCATTTTTATGTTTATATCATCTTTTGCAGGAGTGCGGGCGCAGAACGACCCGACTCTTGCGGGGATGATTCTGATGTACACCAACAAGGCGGAGAAAGAACTGAAGAATCAGGAGAAAGTGATGCTGCTACAATCCACCGGCCATATCTGGACCAAGGAGGAAGTGGAAGCCACTACCGACCTGCAGCGGGAGTTCAACAACTATCTGGACTCCTTCCGTTCCATCGTCAGCTATGCCGCACAGATATATGGTTTCTATCACGAGATAGGTCAGTTGGTGGACAATATGGGTGGATTGGTGGCGCAGTTGGATGCCCATCCTGCCAACGGACTTGCCGTAGCCCTGTCAGCCAAGCGCAACAAGATATACCGCGAGCTGATTATGAACAGCATCGAGATAGTTAATGACATACGCACGGTATGCCTGTCGGGCAACAAGATGACCGAGAAGGAGCGTGTGGAGATAGTCTTCGGCATCCGACCCAAACTGAAGAAGATGAACAAGCAGTTGAAGCGACTGACGAGGGCGGTGAAATACACCACCATGGGCGATGTTTGGATGGAGATAGACGAAGGGGCAAGACCCACCAAAGCGAACAAAGCCGAGATAGCAGCGGCTGCCAAGAGGCGGTGGAAGCAGGTGGGCAAGAACGTAAACTGATGGAGCAGCGAGAGCAGAGCCGAACTTGTTCGAGCTATGCCGAGTCGTGACAGAAGAAGACGAAGTCAAACCGTGATTAAAAAACGATAAGATATGGGATTTTGGAGTTCATTATTGAAATATGGTGGCAAGGCGGCACGAGGTACTGGCCATGTCATCGGAGTAACTGGAAAGACCTTAGGCAGTGCGGCACTCCACCCGCAACGCACCCTTATGGGAGCCGGCAAGGCTATGCAGACGGCCGCAGTGGGTAGTGCCGCAGGCTATGTGACATGGGAGAAGCTGACCACAGACAAGAGCGTGGCACGCATCGTAGGTGATGCTGTCATCGGCGAGAATGCCACGGAAGCGGTGGCACAAACCGCCAACGATGTGCAACGTCTGACGGGCAAGGCTGGTGAAGCCGTTGATGCGGTGAACACTGTAGCCGGAAAGATGGACACCCAGTTCAGCGGCATCAGTGATTTCTTTAGGAATATGTTCGGAGGCGTAGGATGCGACATGATAGGCAATCTCTTTGGCAATATCGGCAAGGGCAACGTGTCGGGTATGAGCATCGTCGGACTGGTGGCTGCCGCCTTCATGGTATTCGGACGCTTTGGTTGGATGAGCAAGATTGCGGGTGCCTGCTTGGAGCGATGATCATCGGGAACAATTCTAAGGTGGCGCAAACTCTGCCTAACAGAGGCGGTACGTCTTCACATGGGCAGAACATGAAAGAAGCAGAGACCCAAAGCAGAGGGATGAAACGATAACCAATATACAGTGATATGAGATATACAGAAGAAATGATACTGCGCTCATCGAGCGGCTACTGTATGCCGTTTGAGGAGCCTATAAAGCAGGACGTGCAGATGTCCTTGGGTTACGGAGAGCAGAAAAATCCCGTGACGGGAGAAACATTCTTCCATCACGCATAGACTTCTCAGTGAACCATTACCTGCTGTCGGCGGTGGCAACGGGAACCGTCTCTGCCATTGGGTCGGACGCGGAGCATGGCATCTACCAGACCATCCGCTACGGCAAATACGAAGTGACTTACAGGCATCTCTCCAATGTCTTCGCCAACTTCTCCCAAAGCGTCAAGGCCGGTCAGACCATCGCCATCAGTGGCGACCTGCTGCACATGGAGGTGAGGTTTGACGGAGAGGAAATCAATCCGTTGGAGTTCCTCACCATGCTCTACGGCAATATCAAGGCATTGGAGCACAATTCCCAAATGGGCATCAATGAACTGGACATGAACATCCCTTCACCCTACGACACCGACCGTCAGGAGATAGAGGCATTGATGCTCCGCTTCCTTCCCTCCTACTTCGAGGACCTTCAACAAGGAGCATACTCTCTGCCCGAACATACGGAGCAGTCGTTGAGAAACATCTTCTCGTTGGGAGCGAGCAAGCATTATTTCTACGAGACCATGCCGAGCATGGCTAATCCCTTGGGCATCGGCAACCGCTGTATGCCTTTGGCGACTAAGGTGCAGAACCTGCTCATTGCCGACTTTCTCAACTATCTTGCCATGCGACATCAGGTATATCTCTCCACGATGGACGAGGTGTTAAAAAAAAACTCCAAGAGCAAGCCCTGACGCATGACGGCATCATCGACCCTCTTGCCGACTTGGACGTGGATATCCAGAGCTTCGACATTCCGAGGATAGTGAGCGTCTATCCCGACCGGGCTGGCGTGAGATGGTGGACAAAGGCATGGTTCAATGGTAAGGAAGAGGGGGAACCCTCCGTGGAGATTGAGGAACGTATGGCCGTGCAGTTCATCCACTGCCAAGTGGACAAGGACGCATGGTTGGAGGAACACTATCCTAAGCAGATGGAGATATATCACAATGCCATCGAGCAGACAAAGGAACAGATATTACAGCAGTATAATATATAAACAAGGTATATGGCAGTTAAGAACAGTCAGCGATTCGCAGAGATAGAGCGTCTGATGGGCGACTACTTCGGGTGTCACCTTGCCCCCGTGATGGGCAGGGTGCAACGGGACTTGTCCAACAGACAGGCAGACGAGATGCGAGCCTACTCCAACAGTACGGCTGGCATCCTACGCTCATTGGCCACTGCCAATATGCCTGGTGATGACCCATACGCCACGCTGAAGATTACAGGCAAGTGGAACAGCAAGACCACCGAAGACTATCTGGCGATGTGCAAGGAGGCTATTGTCGGCAACAAGGATATGCAGCGTGACCTTGCCGTGATGGCTGAGGAATGGCGCAAGGCGGTGGTGACGGAGATAGGACGAGAGCGGTACGATGCACTCTCTAAACAACTCGGTTGTGATTTGGCATACGCTATATCGATCACCGCATGGAGCAGCTGATGATAGAAAAAATGGTGAAAGACCGTATGCCAACATCTTCTGCCGACTATATCATCCGCAAGGCGGCACAAAGCAGTCTGTTCGGTCTGCCCTACGAACTGAACAAGTCACCCCTTGCCGCAGAGATAGAAGCCAAAGGAGAGGCAGCCTATAAGCCTCTCGAACAGAGAAGGCAGCGGGATGGGCAGCCGGAGCGGGTGCCGATGTCGTGGCCATGGGAGGGATTGGCTCATGGGCAACCTTCGCCAAGTTTGTCGGTATCGATATGGTGATGAATGTCGGCATGGAGCACCTAAGCAAGAAAGGTAGCAGCCAAGAGGTCTGTGTCGAGGAGTGTATCAGCAAGGGAGTTTTCGGTACGGGCACCAACGTCTTCGCCTCATTCCGCAAACAGGCAAAAGTCATCAAGAACCACGAGAACAGCTATATCAAGGCTACCAACAGCCATTTCAAGAACAAGATTCCCACGAGCAATATCACTTTTATGGATTGGACGAAACAAACCGAGCAGACCTCTTTTCCTTGGAACAAAGGTACGTTCCTTGACCCTCAGAGAAACGAAGCAACCAAACGTACAGGCAAGTACAAGGATGTGCCCTTGATAGTTGCGCCTGGACAGGAAGACGAGTATCTGGAGGTTAAGGCGAGACTGGATGCAGAGGCTGAGAAGGAGAAGAAGGCAGAACCGAAAGAAACTCCTGATTCATCGACTGAAGAGGCAACACCATCTGTAGTCCAGCAGGAGGAAACAGCCTTACAAACAAACGAAAATGGATGGGACGGGCTGTTGCAGAGTTTTGGACTGAACGGCTTTTCAGACATCGGCAAGAACCTTGGTTATGTGTTGGCGATGCTGCCCGATGTACTGGTGGGACTGTTCACTGGCAAGACAAAATCGCTGAATATGGACAATAGCCTCCTTCCTTTGGCCTCTATCGTGGCTGGAATGTTCGTGAAGAATCCTATACTGAAGATGCTGTTGATGGGTATGGGAGGTGCCAATCTGCTCAACAAAGCGGGACATGAGGTGCTGGGCAGGAAACAGCAGGAAGGCATTGCACCTACAGTTAGTCCTGCTGCATCTCGCATTCAGTACCGCCAATATCCTGATGAACCACTCAATCCTCGTATCAGCAACCCGATGCTGCAAGGGCGGTGTCTCGTTGCCAACATTGACCATGTGCCTTGTACCATTCAACTGCCTGACAGTGTGATTGGGGCGCATCAGTCGGGGGCATTGCCGCTGAATACATTGGCTAACGCCATACTTGCCAAGAACGACCAGATGCGACAGATGGCAGCAATGCAGTACGAAGAGCAGGCACGGGAGAGCGTGGTGCGACCGAGGGGAATACAGTGAAGCCCGACAACAAAATTGTCGGGAACGGTGGCTTGGTAAGCCAATTATAGAATGTGATTGAGATAAACAAAAAGATAAAAGCATGAAAGAGAAATCAGAATTTGAGAAGCGGACGGCGGAGAAGCAGGTGTCGCTGCTCACTGAGGCACTGACGAGTGCGGTGGATGCCAAGGGACATTGGTTGAATGCAAGCGGCAAACTCTATCCGAAGCTCTATCCCAAGGGCTTTTCGGTCAGTCCGTTCAATGCCCTTGTCCTTGCCCTTGACTCCGATGCCAAGGGTTGCAAGAGCAATCTGTTTACGCAGTTCTCCGAAGCGAAGGCACGGGGTGAGAGCGTGAGGGAGCATGAGAAAGGTGTGCCGTTCCTGTATTACAATTGGAATAAGTACGTCAACCGCAACAATCCCGACGATGTCATCACCAAGGAGGCATACGCAGAACTGTCGGAACAGGACAAACAGCAGTACAAGGGAGTGAAAAACCGTGAGATCCGTGTGCTGTTCAATATCGACCAGACGCTACTGCCTATGGCTAACGAAACAGCCTACACTACGGCATTGAAGAAGGATGGCACGGTGGAGGATAGAGGTTATGGCGACAAGGAGGACAAGCAGCTGCATGGGTGCGTCAACGGATTCCTTCAGAAGATGAAGGACAACCTCGTGAATGTACGTCAGGACGGCACGGGTGTGGCGCACTACGACACCGAGAAGGATGTCATCTACCTGCCACGGCAGCGTGACTTCGAGCACTACAATGACTATGTACAGGAGATGATGCGTCAGTTGGTGTCTGCCACCGGTCATCAGCAGCGGTTGGCACGTGAGGGCATGGTCATGAAGAACGGCAAAGCCCCGTCGGAGGATGCCGTGAAGAAGGAACGACTCATCACTGAGATAGCTTCGGGCGTGAAGATGCTCGAACTGGGACTGCCTGCCCGTCTGTCAAAGGACAGCCTTAGCATGGTGGACTATTGGACGAGGGAACTGAAGGAAGACCCTTGTCTGATTGATGCCATCGAGAGTGAGGTGAACGGTGCGCTGAAGGTGTTGAAGAAAGCCGAACTGGGTGAAAAGGTGGAGTATGCCACCGACCAGCATCAGCGAGAGACGGCGCAGATACAGGTGCAGTTGCCCAACCACTACTTCGTAGCAGACGAAATCAAGCAGCATCCCAACGAGGAGCAGCGTACTGTGGTCATCGTGCGTGATGATGCCAGCAAGACCGCCGATGTGGTGCTGCCACAGGGTGCATCGTTGGAGGTGAACAACGAGATCAAGGGCATGAACAAGCAACGCTTCACCAATGCCTTGCAGAAAGAGGGTTATGACAACGTGCGTTTCTACAATCCGACGGAGCCTTGGGCTTCCGTCCCGACGACAGTTATTTCGCCGACAAGAAAATCACGGTATCAAGACTGCGCAACTGGTCTATCGAAGACCTATCCTCGTTGGATGCTTCTGAGGCCGTAACCCACAGCCGTGACATCGGTTTCGACAATGTGCAGTTGGTAAAGGATGACAAGGAGCGGTGGGCATTGTACATCAAGCCCGAAGGTAAGGAGGGCTTTGCCGTCTATCCCGACAAAGGAGACCTCAATCATTTCTTCACCACCTTGAAGCAGTCGATGGACAACATCGAGCGTGTGCGTGAGGAACTGGCACAGAAGTATTATGCTATGGCAGAGGCGAAACCCGACCTGAAGGTGGACATCTTCGGAGGTAATGAGCAGGAGGTTGATTTGAACCGCATCCAGCGTGTGGCAGTATTCCGTGCCAAATCGGGCGAATGCCTGTGTGCAGCCACTATTGACGGCAAGAAGTTGCAGCGAGAAGTGTCAGTCCGTCACAATGGCAACGATTGTGGGTGGCTCCTGACAGGGATTCCTACAAGCAGAACCTTGCCGCCTCGCTGTTTGCTGATGTATTGCAGAAAGACAACAATGTCGAGCAAAGTACACAAGAGAAGCAGGAAGAAGCGACGGAGGTGAAGCAAGCGGAGACGGCAATTGTCGATAAGCATGATGAACAGAAGGAAGTGGTACTTAAGGAAGATAAAAGCTCTGAACAAAGGGAAGAGAAGAAACAAGAAGGAAAAGAAAGAAGAAAAGAAGGATGAAAAGGCTGTCAAGGCTGCTGTCTCTCCCCTTGTCCAACAATATCTTGACTTGAAGAAGAAGCATCCTGATGCCATTCTTTTGTTTCGCTGCGGTGACTTCTATGAGACCTACAAGGATGATGCGGTGAAGGCATCCAAAATATTGGGTATTACGCTGACAAAGAGCAATGGGCGCAAGGATGATGAAGGCAAGCCGTTGGCAATGGCAGGATTCCCATATCATGCCCTCGACACCTATCTGCCGAAGCTCATTCGTGCTGGTGAACGGGTGGCCATCTGTGACCAGTTGGAAATGCCGAAGCAGACAACATCATCGAAGCGTGGAATTACGGAGATGGTGTCACCTGGAAAAGAGACAGGAAAGCAGATGGCACAGGAAAGTCAAGAAACAGAACAACACACCAGTCTAAGGAGATAGGCTTATGGGAAAGAACGCAGCGTATGCCGCACAATATGCGGAGGAAGCCAAAGAACAGATGCGGATGTATGGGATTCCTGCCTCCGTCATCTTGGCGCAAGCCATACTGGAGAGCAGCAACGGACAGAGCCAACTGTCGCGCGAATGCAACAACCACTTTGGCATCAAGGCTACGGCATCGTGGTTGAAGAATGGCGGAGAGTATGGAGTCTATACGGATGATAGGCCCAACGAGAAATTCTGTAAGTACAAAAGCGTGGGTGACAGTTATGAGCATCACTCGCAGTTCCTGAAGCAGAACAAGCGTTATGCGCAGTGCTTCACGCTGTCGCCTGACGACTACAAGGGATGGACGAAGGGCATTGAGCGTGCCGGCTATGCCACGGGCGGCGGTTATGCTGCAAGTCTGCAGCGCATCATTGAAGCCAACGGACTGGACAAGTATGACAGTGAGGTGATGGCTGAGATGCGGGCAGAAGGTCGGTCGTTCGGGGTGGAGAATAATCCTCGTAGAGAAATGCCTGCTGCCCATGTACCGCAGTCTGCCGGGTATTCCTTTCCTGTGGAGCGAGAGGAGTTTCTCTTCATCACCTCGCCTTTCGGCAATCGCAGGATCCGATGGATGCCACCAAGCAGCAGATGCACAAGGGCATTGACATCAAGACGAACCATGAGGCGGTGTTGGCCACGGAGAACGGCGGCAAGGTGGTGGCGGTGAACCATAATGCGAACACGGCAGGAGGGAAATCCGTCACCGTGGAATACAGCCGTGAGGATGGCAGCAAGGTGCAATGCTCCTACCTGCATCTGTCTGACATAGCAGTAAAGGTAGGTGACGTGGTTAATGCCAGTCAGAAGTTGGGGGGTGTCGGGAAATACCGGCACCAGAACCACTGGCGAGCATCTGCATTTCGGAGTGAAGAGTGTATCGGCTGACGGCTCAAAAAGGGATATGGATCCAGCCGCTTATCTGGCAGAAATCGGACAGAAAGGCAACATCAAGCTACAGGCCCTGCATAACGGCAATGACCTGTTGGCAAAATACAAGAGCAATGCGCCACAGGAGCAGAAGGTTTCGTCGGAGGACTGGATGAAGAAAATCCTTTCCTCGGAGGACAGCGGCGTGGGCATTTCGGGAACGAATGACCCTATACTCGACATGGCGATGACCACCTTCATGTCGCTGATGATGTTGGCAGCGCAGATTGACAGCAATGATGAGGAACGACAAAAAGGACTTATCTCTGCCATGGCAGCCAACCGGCTCGTAGATTTGACCTCGCTTGTTCCAGGCATGAGGCAATGCACCATTACTGTGGGTGAGAACGGCAAGACTGTGCTTCATGCAGAGAGCGGTACGGTGAAGATTGACCGTGAACTGACCTCCTCGGAGATGAACCGCCTGTCGCTCATTTTGGGCAATGCCAATCTGTCGGAAGAAAGCAAACGGACGAAGATTGCGGGAATGGTGACAGGCATCGTGGCGACACAGCAGGCTTCGCAGAACTTCGAGCAAGGGATGGAGGCTGAGAGTCAACAACAAAATCTGCAAAGGAAATGAAAAGGATAGCAAGTCATCTGTGTACATTGCTGGTGGGTATGGTAGCTGTGGCAGGACACTTCATGCTTACCCAATGGCTTTTCGGTCAGACCGTGGCCATCATCTATCTCGGCTTCCAACTTATCATAGCAGCGTGGATAGTCTATGAACTGATACGTGCGCTAGTATATGATGATTGAAAAGAGATTATTGTCATTGCTAAGACATTTCACTTGGACGATGGATATGTATAATTCAAATAGTATCGAGCAATGATCAAATGTAATGTAACAGTGTGCGGAACGGTCAGCAAGGCTGCGACCTGCCGCACGAACAAGGAGGGCAAGGCATTCGTGAGCTTTGCCATGAACGTAGTCATTCCAGCGAAGAGCGGGATTAACAAGACCATCGAGGTGTCGGTCATCAAAGATGGGACACTGACGGAGGTGGGCAGCTGCAACATCGGCGAACGCATTGAGGTAGCCGGTGTATTGGTACCAAGAAAATGGGGCGATGTCCTTTATTTCAACCTGTCGGCAAGCAGCATCAGCCACCAGCCTGACGAGGCAGAGGACTGCATCAAGGGCGTGATGGAGTTCCGCGGCAAGGTGGGCAAGAGCATTGAGGACAAGACGGACAAGAATGGTGTGCCGTACTGCCAGTTCTCCGCTTTCAGCGCAGAGAAAGTACAGGACGGATTTGAATACATCTGGGTAAGTTTCTTCCTATTCGATGGCAAATGCGAGGCATGGCTGCAACCAGGCGTGAAAGCGAACATCAAAGGGGCATTGTCTGTCAGTGTCTTCAATGACAAACTGGACTTCTCCTGCCGAGTGTCTGAAATGAGCGAATATGTTCCGCAGCCCTATAATGGTTAATTGACTATGGGAAAGCCTTATGCTAAGGAAGGTCCGAGTGCCGAAGACAAGGCACTCGACCTGTTTGCCGATATGATGATTGAGCGTATTCAGTCGCTGTCGGGCAAAGACGGATGGAAAAAGCCTGGTTTACTGAAGGTGCGTTGCAATGGCCGAAAAACCTGAACGGACGAGAATATAATGGCATGAACGCTATGATGTTGCTCCTGCATTGCGAGAAGGAGGGTTACAAGATTCCTCGCTTCTGTACCTTCGACCGCATACAGCAGTTTAACAAAACTGGCAAGAAAGACGAGGAACAGAAGCCCCGTGTGTCAGTACTGAAAGGTGAGCATTCTTTCCCCGTGATGCTCACCACGTTTACGGTGGTCAATAAGGAAACAAAGGAACACATCAAGTGGGAGGACTACAAACTGCTCTCTCAGGAAGAGCGCGAAAAGTACAATGTATATCCAAAGCTTCAGACTTACCATGTCTTCAATGTGGCGCAGACCAACCTGAAGGAGGTCAGACCAGAGTTTTGGGAGAAACTGGAACAGGAATACTCGATGCCCAAGGTAGAGAAGGACGAGCAGTTTGCCTTTGAACCCGTGGATAGGATGATAGCGGACAACCGTTGGATATGTCCCATCAAACCGATGTTCGGTGATTCCGCCTATTTCTCCATCAGCAAGAATGAGATTGTGATGCCTGAGAAAAGGCAGTTCAAGGATGGGGAGTCTTTCTACTCGAACCTTTTCCACGAGATGGGACACTCCACGGGTGCGGAGGGACAGTTAGACCGCATCAAGCCCGCTACCTTCGGCTCGGCAGAGTATGCACGCGAGGAACTGGTGGCAGAACTGACGGCTGCGCTGACCGCTCAGCGGTATGGCATGACAAAGCATCTGAAAGGAGATTCGGCTGCCTATTTGAAGTCTTGGCTGGATTCGCTGAAGGAGTCGCCGCAGTTCATCAAGACCACGCTACTCGATGTGAAAAAAGCTACCTCAATGCTCACGCAGCATATCGACAAGATTGCTATGGAGATAGACCAGGAGAAAAAGGCTGAGCAGGAAAACGGGCAAGGGAAAAGTTATCTATCCATAGATGACGGCGACCATGCAGTCTTGGCATATAATGGTTCTGCTGTATATATCCAGCATCATGAGAAGGAGGACTCTGTAAAGATTGCTGTGCCGACGAGTAACGGTCTGGAAGTGAAACTCTCTGTTCCTTACGACCACGGCAAAGACCTTGACACCAATTATCAGGAGGCTTTTGCCCAGTACAAAAGCCTGACAGAGCCTTCACAATCGAAAGAAAACGTCTATTATGCCTCCATCGCCTATCTCCAATCAACGGATGACACATCGGAACTGGATAAGCTAAAGGAGAAAGGTGACTATCAAGGACTGCTGACGCTTGCCAAGGAATACTATGACGGGAACGGCATGGACGAGGAGCAGACCTACAGGAAGCCGTGCCAGAACAGAGGCGATGACCTGCTAATAGAGGACAAGGACTTTGCAGTGGTCTATAACGGGAGTGTCGGCGGTACGTATGAGGTGTTCCTGAAGCATACGGAGCAAGAAGTGCGTGACCATATCACTCGCTATGGCATAGGACGTGCCAGTGAGGACGTGAAGGCTGTGGCGAGGGAGATGACCGCCGAAGAGTTTTCGGAATTGGCGCAGCGAAAAATGCCGATATTCCAAATGCCGAATGGTGGTTTGCTGAACCTGCAATATAACAAGGATAAGGATAGCCTGGATGTGGGGACTGTGACCAATGCAGGACTCTCTGTGAAGCATACCTTCCCTTTCAGCCACAACCATTCTATGGACGCAAACATCAGCTCTGCGTATGAGCAACTGCTTGACATGGAGGAGTACCAGAAGGAAGAGGTACAAGAGGAGCACGTTGCCAAGTCCGCTTTCCGAAGATGAGAGTAGTATCGTAGTATATACTAATCGTAGGCTTTACTACTCATAGTAGGTACTAACAATAGTCAGCCGCAAGGAGTAATGTCCCTGCGGCTGATTTAATTTGGGGTCATTCCATATTATGAAGGAATGCTTGTAAATCCTCGTCTGGAATGCTCTTCAGTTTCACCGGCTTGAAGCCGTCCAACTGCTCCACTTGAAATATCTCGTCCACTCCATATTTGGAGCCATCCACCTTTACGCTCTCCATTTCATTGACGGAGGTATAGCCATACTCCGTTTCATGCAGACCGCATACGATGGTGAACAACGTGGTGTCGTTACCTTCCGGCTGTCCTTCAAGTACGAACCAACGGACGTGTCCGATGAAGAATATTGCCACACAAACGGCATCCTTGCCTTTGCCGTCCTGTGAATACAGAGGATAGGATTTCAGTATCTCCTCCAATACGGGTGTAATCAATCTGCTTGCCATAGTCAATCGTTGTTAAGTGTTCTGTAATACATTCTGTTCTCTACAAGGTGTTCGATGGCCTCTGCTGCCAATCGGCACACCCACTCGTCACGCTGGTCATAACGACCTTTTTGATAGTCGTTGGCAAGGCGTTCCAAGAAGGCAAACACCACCTTGCCCTTTTCGTTGATAAGATAGCGATGGTCATCTGCAAGGGCATTGCCTACCTTGGCGGCTGACCCCATCTGACCGTTTACGAACCGTGAGAAGCACTCGACAAATGCCTGCTCGTTTTCTGATAATCTGTGTAATTCCATACGCAAAGAAATTATTTGTTCAACTTGTTTTTCTTCCCTCCTTTTGAAGCCTTTCGGCTCCTCTTGTCGGGAACTGATTTTTCGTGCATCAAAAGACTGCGGAATGAGGGCGATAAGGCAAGAAAACAGACGGAGGAGTTAATGAAATACCCAAATCTTTGATTTGCGGAAAGCTGTCGTTCAGTCCTCTGCCTGTTAGCATGGCGGTACTTGACCATTCGCCCGGGCAGTAACTTTGCAAAGAAAAATGGGCATCGGCAAGTGGAATAGACACTACAAAACAGGAAAATCATTGATTTTTAGTGCATTTTTCTTTATTTCTTTCTTTGATTTAGGATAAAATATATAACTTTGCCTCCGAAAAAGTGTCACAAGTGACAGTTTTTCGTAAAATATGATAGTAAACAGATATAGATACATAGAACAGTTGAGCCGTTCAAAGAACAACGGGCTCATAAAGATAATCACAGGATTGCGACGTTCAGGCAAGTCGTTCCTTCTGAAGAAACTCTTTCATCAGCATCTATTGGATGAGGGCGTGAGAGAAGACCATATTCTCGTCATCGACATGGAGAGTAGGAAGAACAGAGAGTTCAAGAACCCGGACTACCTGTTGGACTGGGTGGAAAAGATGATGATTGACTATGAGACTTATTATATCATCATCGACGAGGTGCAGGAGGTGGAAGACTTTGTAGAGGTGCTCTCTTCCTTGTCAGTTACCGAAGGGGCGGATGTGTATGTCACAGGCTCCAACTCGCGTTTCCTGTCCTCTGACCTGGTGACGGAATTCCGAGGCAGAGGTGACGAGATACATGTGTGGCCACTATCCTTCAAGGAGTTCATGACGGTGTATGATGGTTCGAAAGAAGACGGTTGGGCTGAATACAGACTGTACGGAGGTTTGCCGCAACTACTTACACAGGTTGGGGATGAGAAGAAGGCTGATTTCCTGCGTCGCCTTTATCGCACGGTATATCTACGTGACATCTACGAGCGGAACAACATAGAACTGAGACCTGAATTTGAAGAATTGTCGAAGACCGTAGCATCCAGTATAGGAGCACCTGTCAATGCACTGAATATAGCCAATACGTTCAAGTCCGTAAGCAATGTGCAGAGCATAACCGACAAGACAGTGTCGGCTTATCTGGAATATATGCAGGATGCTTTCCTTATCGAAAAATCCGAAAGGTTCGACATCAAAGGACGGAAATACATAGGTTCGTTGTCCAAGTATTATTACCAGGACGTAGGTCTGAGGAATGCTATTCTGTCGTTCCGTCAGAGCGAGCCGACACATATCATGGAGAACGTCATCTACAATGAGATGCGTATGCGAGGATGGCTCGTGGATGTGGGTAACGTCTATCATCGAGTGAGGAATACGGAAGGAAAGCAGCAGAGGGTGACATTGGAAGTGGATTTTGTCTGCAACAAAGGGAGCGAGCGGATCTACATCCAGTCGGCGTGGCGTATGCCCGATGCAGAAAAGATGGAACAGGAGAAACGGTCGTTGCGTCTTGTAGATGACTCTTTCCGCAAACTGCTGATCGTGGGAGAACATACCAAGCAGTGGAGCGACGAAAACGGCATACAGATAATGAGTATATATGACTTCCTGCTTGACTGGTCAAGTACTGAGAAACACGGATAAAAAAAAGATATGCGCATAGAATATGCGTTAATACATATATGATTAAGGGAGGGCCTATCCATCACGGACAAGCCCTCCCTTTCTAAAATTTATCAATGAAAAAAAAGTTTTAGTGCTCTTGTTCGGAGCTGTATGTCTGGCTATAGATACAGCAGGATTCTGGTATGGCGGTTCGCCTCATTGGGCGAGTAATCGTCAATGCCGCCATCGAAAATCTGAGAGATGGTGCCATTTTCCATACCACGTTTCATCAGTTCCTCTGCAATGAATCTGGCACGGGAACGGCTGAGGTTATCATTGATGGCTTCACTGCCTGTGGCACTGTCGGCAGCGCCGATGACCTTAACTTTCAAGCCATATTTCTTGGCGATGCGTGCTACTTCGTCGAGATTGACGAGCTGTGACCTGTTGAGCAACCTGTCAGTGCCAAGTTCAAAGAAGAAATAGATGGGCGCACCTATGCAAGCCTTTCCTGAGTGGATGAGCGATAGGTAATCGTCTTCCGGCTCACCTTCAGCATTGCCATATTCTTCTGTACAAGAGGCGGACTCCATGACCTTTGTCTTTTGACCATTACCATACTTGTCTCTCATTCTTGCACGCAGCGAGTTGAGACCGCTGTAGTCGTTTCGAGGATAGCCATTTGTGACGGAAGAAGCGGCATCGTCAGAAAAGAGGTGGCCGTACTTGTCCAGAAGTCCCTCGATGGCAAGAATCTTGCGCAGCTGCTCCAGAGTCTGACAATCTCGATCGTGCTGGGCGTGATAGCGGCTGTTGCTGTCAGAAAGGGATGAGGCGTATGCCGAAAGCCATTCGTTCTGTGCGATGTACGGGCGAGCGTCTATCACTCGCTTCCAGCCAGTCTTGCCGATGCGGACAGAGAGGCCGAGGGATGCGGACAGCAGATGGTCGCCAAGGCGGTGTGCCTTGCCATAGCCGTCAAAATCCTGCATGGTGGTCATGTTGCCTATCTCTGCCGTAACAGCAATGCGTGGGGAGAGATGATACTGCCCCTGTATGCCGTAGGAAATGGCAAAGGGCTTGTGGGCATTCACCTTGTTGTGCAGCATACCCACGCCCACGTATGGAATGACACTCCATCTGGCAAGAGTGTGTACATCGTCCTTGTAGAGGTTGCCGAGGACATTCCACATGAAATCAGCACGCAGGTACTGGTAGTCCTGCGAGGAGTTGTTGCAGTCGTTGAACTGCATACCGCCATAGTTCAGACGACCGCCGACGGAAGGTGTGAACCATTTGCCGATCGACACGGAGAATGCCGGTTTCATGCGACCGAATAGGTCGTTGCATCCGAGCGGTTTGCCGAGGAAGACCGTAGTTCCTCCTGCCGCTTGGACAAACCAGTTGTCCGTCCATGGCGAAGCTACCAATGCCCCTTTCATGTAGGAAGGTTTAAGCGGACGAAGCATACCGTCTGCCGAAAGTCTGCATACAACGGTGGTGGTGTCCGCCGTGCGGTGATAGTCTTTGGCTTGCGCACCCAATGAAAGGGCGAAGCCAAGGGATAGAATAAGTATTTTTCTCATGTTGTTCAATTTAATCTGGTGAATACTATAACAGGTGATACGTGACAGTGCCGCTTATCGTTTCTTCCTTTTGCCGGAAGAGGGGCGCATCATGCGTGCAGCTTTCATCATGCAACGGCGTGCCCAAGCGCGTTCATCCTCGTCATCGTCACGTCCCCATTTGAGGTCGGACGAACTGCCGCCACCGCCATGACCTTCGGCAAAGGTGGTGGCATCATCGACGTAGCCGAGGAATAGAAGCGTGGCACAGTACATCACCTCCGTTCCATTCTCCGCAAAGGCCTGAAGCAGGGAACCGTCAAACACGTCCTTGCCCTCATTGGAAAGCCGTGCCACACGTTCGGAGAACTCGCTGACCATGTTTTCGAGAAGGGCATTTCTGAGAACGGTGTCCGCACCTTGTCGGATAGTATCGGAATATCTGTGTGCCTCCTGCCGCAACTCCTCCGTGCGCTCCTTCATGGCGGTCATCTCCTCACGCAGGGCATCGAGCTTGCGGTCAGCCTCTGAGAGCTTCTCCTGCTTGTCGTCCAGTTTCGACTGGATAGCGGACAGTTCCTGCTCCAGCTCTTGGACTTGCTGACGGAGAGCATCAGGATTGTCGTGACCTGCAAGAATCTGCCGATGCAATTCAGCAAGTGCCGCCTCCTTCTCAGCCTTCTCCTGCAAGAGGTTGTTGACCATTGAGGTGAGTCCTTTTACTCTCCGCTCTGCCAGACGGATGTCCGATTGGAGCGAGGCGAGTGTCCGCTGATGGGTGGCGACGGACTGCTCAATGGTGGTGCACTGTTCTGACAGCTGGCGGCGGTATTCTTCGGTGGTGCGGTGGCGTGCTCCCGTCTCTGAGACGGAAGTTCCGCGCTCCATGCCCCAACGCTTGTTGACATCGGCAAATTCGCTGTGCAGGGCTTTCATCCTGGCAGAAAACTCGTACTTGTCCTTTCCGGCGAATATCTGTTTGTATGCAAACTTGCCGTCCTTGATTGGCAAGAGGGTGCAGTGAACGTGCGGATTGGTTTCGTCCAAGTGTAAGATGAAAGCGACGATGTTCTCCTCACCGTATTTGTCCGCAACAAAGCGGTAAACATCCTTTGCCCATTCCTCAATGTCCTTGCATCGGGTTAGATGCGAATTGTCCGCTCCGTGAGTGAGATTCACCTTCTGGTCACCGAATGCCAATTCTGTCATACGTTCTCGTGAGCCTCCGAAGATGAAATTGACCACTGTGCGGAAGCGTGGCTCTGCCAGTCCCTCGTTGGGGTCTTTGATTCCACGGCTCCGCAGGATGTCTGCCATGCGCTCCGGGATGCTTCGGCTCTTGTCTATAGGACAAACCTTGCCGCCCCGAACCTCGAAGTTGAGCCGCTCACGGCTGCGGTCGTAGTTGCCTGTTGATTCAGCGGATCCCCAACC
>ENA-OQAZ01000259-OQAZ01000259.1-human-gut-metagenome-genome-assembly--contig:-NODE-259-length-30050-cov-5.102463_pt1 | contig 30050 bp, 16 predicted proteins | sample MGYA00242737_ERZ504531 | MGnify/ENA primary metagenome ERZ504531 (study PRJEB26092, sample SAMD00036244) | human gut metagenome | host: Homo sapiens | study: EMG produced TPA metagenomics assembly of... | reverse complement strand
TTTAGACTCTGGAAACATAGTGGTAATCGTTTAAATGTTATAATTCAGCACTATAAATTTAATACTTTTATCGCTATGTTTCTAATTATAAGTGAAATATATTTATTCTTATTTCGAACTCACGTTATTTATGGTTTCAGTCATACACGTTTAAGCGGAACCGGTGCTTCCGATTTTATAGATATCCTTCTATTTCCTACCATGAGTGATAAAAGGAAATCGTCTTTTACTCATCAAAACGAACAGGCGCGTCCGGGGTATTATCAAGTATTATTAACGGATGAGAAGATTCAAGCGGAGTTGACGGCTTCTGTGCATGTAGGGATACATCGCTATATCTATTCTGATGGCGGTCAGTTGAAATTATGGTTGGATTTAGATCATTCGGCAAATAAGGAGAGTTGGAACCGCCGGATAATTCAATCACAAATCCGTGTAGTTTCTCCTACAGTAGTAGAAGGATATCGTGTTATTACAGGATGGGCAAAACTGAGGAAAATATATTTCCATCTTGAATTTTCCCAACCAATCTTATCCAGTCAGTTACATGATGGCAATCGGAGGTATGAGAATACTCCTGTCATTAATGGTACAGAACTGTGTGGATTATTCTGTTTCGACAAGAAGTGGAATAATGAATTGATATGTAAAGTCGCTTTATCTTCAGTTTCCATTGAAAATGCCCGGTTGAATATGGCAGCTGAGGTTCCCGGATGGAACTTTGAACATATTGCTTCTGCTGCCGAAGCCAGCTGGGAGAAAGAATTGAAGAAAGTCATCATCCAAGGTACCGGTTTGCAGAAAAAGATTTTTTATACAGCTTTATATCATACTATGGTACAACCTAATACGATGAGCGATGTAAATGGTGAATATATGGCTGCCGATTATACGACACGTAAGGTAGCCGATAATGAAGTTCATTATTCCACTTTTTCTTTATGGGATACATTCAGAGCAGCTCATCCGCTTTATACTTTGCTGCATACCGACCGCATTCCTGATTTTATTAAAAGCATGATGAGGCAATATGACTATTATGGTTATTTGCCTGTGTGGCAATTATGGGGGCAGGATAATTATTGTATGATTGGTAATCACTCCATTCCTGTTATTGTGGATGCTGTGCTGAAAGGTGTTGCAGGAGTGGATGCGGAAAAAGCTTATGAAGCGGTTCATAGCAGTTCCATCGTATCTCATCCGAACTCTCCTTTTGAAGTATGGGAGAAATATGGATATATGCCTGAGGACATTCAGACACAATCTGTTTCTATTACTTTAGAACAAGCTTTTGATGATTGGTGTGTCGCACAGTTGGCCCGGAAATTAGGGAAAGAAGAAGATTATAGCCGCTTTATGAGGCGTTCTGCTTTTTACCGGAATCTGTTTAATGCAGAGACAAAATTCTTTCAACCGAAAAATAAGAAAGGAGAATGGATGGAACCTTTCGATCCTTATAAATATGGAGCCAATGGCGGCTATCCTTTCACTGAGGGGAATGCCTGGCAATACTTCTGGTATGTACCCCAGAATATACCCGACTTGATTTCACTGACAGGGGGCAACAACGCTTTTACCGCAAAATTGGATACCTTCTTCACTGTCAATTATCAAAGTGGTGAGCTGAATGACAATGCTTCCGGTTTTGTAGGGCAATATGCGCATGGCAATGAGCCGAGCCATCACGTGGCTTATCTGTATGCTTGTGCGGGAGAACCTTGGAAGACACAGAAATATGTGGCGCATATCATGAATGAACTGTACAACGATTCTTCTTCGGGCTATGCCGGTAATGATGATTGCGGGGAAATGTCTGCTTGGTATGTGTTTGGCGCACTTGGCTTTTATCCGGTAAATCCGGTCAGCGGAGAGTACATTATCGGTACTCCTATGTTGGAGGAAGCGGCTATTCAGTTGCCTGATGGAAAGACTTTTACCATCAAAGCCCCACGTAAAAAGCACAATGAGATTTATATCCGTTCCATGAAACTGAAAGGCAAGAAATATACAAAGAATTATATTACCCATCAGGATATTATGAATGGCGGAACGCTGGAGTTTGTAATGAGTGCCACACCGCGAAAATAATGAATGGTTTGTTGTCCTTTAGTTTGATTATTTTATGAAAAGACTTATCGTTGTATATTTGTTGTTTATCAGTTTGAATGTACTGAATGCGTGGGCTCAGAAGTCTCCCGCAGATTATGTCAATCCGATTATCGGTGCTACAACCGCCGATGAAATGGCTGGCTCCGATCACGGACTGGGAAAAACATTTCCCGGTGTGTGCACTCCTTTCGGCCTGGTGCAATTGAGTCCCGATACAAAGACCGGAGGAGATAACGGCCCCGGGTATTCCTGGCATCATTCTACCATCGAAGGATTCAGCTTCACCCACATGAGCGGCATCGGTTGGTATGGCGATTTGGGTAATTTCCTGGTTATGCCTACCACGGGAGAACTGCATACGTTCAAAGGTACGGAAGAGAATCCCGAAAGCGGTTACCGTTCCCGTTACTCTCATGACCGTGAGGTGGCAAAAGTGGACGGTTATTCTGTGATGCTGGATGATTATGGTATTCAGGTGGAATTGGCAGCGGCTTCCCGTTCGGGAATGATGCGTTTTACCTATCCTCAGTCTGAGGTTTCCCGCATACAGATAGATTTGGCACGCCGTATCGGAGGTACTTCTACCGAACAATATGTAGAAGTGGTGGACGATTATACCATTAAAGGTTGGATGAAATGTACCCCGATGGTGGCGGTTGGGGAGATGGGGCAGGACAAGGTAACTATACAGCTTATTTCTATTGCTGCTTTGACCGTCCTTTGAAAAATTTTGGCTTATGGAGTGCGGATATCCCCGAGGGAGTGGAACGTAAGAATGCTTCCAATGATGATCCGGCTTACCATGAATATATCAAGAATGCTCATGTATTCCTCGGAAAAAGATAGCTCAAGGGAAACATCTGGGCTTTTATACTGAGTTCTCCACTCGTGAAGGGGAGCAGGCTTTGTTGAAATGCGGCATCTCGTTTGTCAGCATAGAGGGTGCGCGAAAGAATCTGCAAAGCGATATTTCCGATTGGAATTTTGATGGAGTGCGTCAGCGTGCCCGCAGGCAGTGGAATGAGGCTCTCTCGGGTGTACAGGTGGAAGGAGAGGAAAAGGATAAGACTATTTTCTATACATCTTTATATCACACGATGATAGATCCGCGTTGTTTCTCGGATGTGGACGGCGCCTATCCGGGGGCGGATGGCAAGGTGCATTATGCGGATAATTTTATCTATCGTACTATTTTCAGCGGCTGGGATGTATTCCGTAGCCAGTTTCCTTTACAGACCATTACCAATCCCCGGCTGGTGGACGATGAAATAAACTCATTGATTCAACTGGCGGAACTGAGCGGTAAGAAATATTTTCCACGTTGGGAATTCTTGAATGCCTATTCGGGTTGTATGGTGGGTAATCCGGCCGTTTCGGTGGTGGCGGATGCTTACAATAAAGGTATCCGGAATTATGATACCCGGAAAGCTTTGGAATATTCTTTGAACACAGTCCGCACATTTGGCAATAATGAGCAGGGATATACGCCGGATGATCTTTCGAAAACGTTGGAGTATGCTTATACGGACTGGTGTGTCAGCACTATGCTTCGTGATATGGGAAGGGAACAGGAAGCTGTGGCATTTGAGAGGAAGGCACAATCTTATCATCAGGTATGGTGTGATAGTGTGAAATGGTTCCGTGCACGTTCGGCAGATGGTAGCTGGATGCCGTGGAAGGGGCGGAATGTACATTGGCAAGGTTGTATAGAAAGTAATAATTATCAGCAGGGCTGGTTTGTCCCGCATGATCTGGAAGGATTGATTTCTCTTATGGGAAAAGAGTACTTTGAACGGGAATTGGTAGCATTCTTCGAGGGAGCAGATGAACGTTTCATGTGGGGGGATTACTATAATCATCCTAACGAGCCTGATCATCAGGTACCTTTCATGTTGAACTATACTTCGCGTCCGTGGCTCACCCAATATTGGACACGGCGTATCTGCCGGAATGCATACGGTGATACAGTGAACGGATTGTGTGGAAATGAGGATGTGGGACAGATGTCTGCCTGGTATATTCTGGCGGCTATGGGATTCCATCCTATTTGTCCCGGCAATAACCGTTATGAATTGACAAGTCCTGTATTCCGTAAAGTTATTTTGTCTTTAGATAATCGATATTATAAAGGAAGGACATTTACGATCATAGCACATCATAATTCTCCGGAGAATGTATATATCCAGTCTGTTTCCTTGAATGGAAAGCCTTTGAACCGTCTTTGGATTACCCATGAAGAGATAACAAAGGGTGGCGTTCTGGAATTTGTGCTGGGAAAAGATCCTAAGCACTGAATCCTCCTTTTATAGGCTGTAATTGAAGCAAAAGAGCCTAAAAATGGCGAAATATTCTCTACCTGATGGGAGAGGTATGTTTACTTTTGCCTTGGAAGAAACTATTAATCATGAAAAATATGAAACATTTTAAGACTTATTTGGGAGCAATGGCTTTGGCGCTTTCCGGATGCCAGAGTGCGACTGATTCCTGCGAAACTACAGAATTATGGTATGCCCAGCCGGCAGAAGTTTGGATGGAATCTTTACCTATTGGTAATGGACGCTTGGGAGCTATGACTTATGGTGGAATAGAGGAAGAGAAACTGGCGTTGAATGAATCGACAATGTGGTCCGGCCAGTACAATGAGAACCAGAACATACCTTTCGGACGAGAGAAAATGAACCAGCTCAGAAAGTTGTTCTTTGAGGGAAAACTATCGGAAGGAAACCGTATAGCCGGAGATAATCTTCATGGCAACCAGACTTCTTTCGGAACTCATCTTCCCATTGGAGATTTGAAGATGCAATTCATTTACCCCGAAGGTAAAGTGACCGGCTACCGTCGTTCGTTAAGCTTGGATGAGGCTGTCAGCAGCGTTTCTTTCAACTCCGGCGGTGTGAACTATAAACGTGAGTATTTTGCTACAAACCCGGATAATGTTCTCGTACTCCGCTTGACCGCTGATAAGCAAAAGTCCATTACTATGAATATGGGATTGGATTTGATGCGTCAAGCCGATCTTTCTGTAGAAGATAACCAATTGGTATTTACCGGGAAAGTAGATTTTCCCTTGCATGGTCCGGGCGGAGTCTGTTTTGAAGGAAGAATAGCCGTTCTGGCTGATAATGGAGAGGTAAAGATGGAACAGTCTGAAGTAGGTATAAAAGAAGCTGATGCCGTGACTTTGATTGTCGATGTGCGTACCGATTATAAAAGTCCTGATTACAAGACTCTTTGTGCTGATGGCGTGAAGAAGGCTGCAGCTAAATCTTATGATGAATTGAAGCAGGCGCATATAAAGGATTATAACACGTTGTACAATCGTGTCTCTATTCATTTCGGACAAGACGCTAACCGCGCGTTGCCTACGGATGTCCGTTGGAAACAAGTGAAGGAAGGCAAAACTGATACTGGTCTGGATGCCTTGTTTTTCCAGTATGGCCGTTACCTCACCATTGCCAGTTCCCGCGAAAACTCTCCATTGCCCATTGCCTTGCAGGGTTTTTTCAATGACAACAAGGCGTGCAACATGGGCTGGACCAATGACTATCATCTGGATATCAATACTGAACAGAATTATTGGGCAGCCAATGTTGCAATCTTGCCGAATGTAATGCCCCCCTGTTTACCTATATTAAGGATTTGGCGCATCACGGTGCGAAGACTGCCGAAGTGGTCTATGGATGTAAAGGCTGGACTGCTCACACAACAGCCAATGTCTGGGGATATACTCCTGCCTCCAGTACCATTATTTGGGGACTGTTCCCGATGGCAAGCTCATGGATAGCTTCCCATCTGTGGACACAATATGAATTTACACAGGACAAGCAATATCTGGCCGAAACGGCTATCCGCTTTTGAAAGGTAATGCACAGTTCATCCTGGATTTCTTGGCAAAAGACCCGAAGAGTGGTTATCTGATGACAGGGCCGAGCATCTCACCCGAAAACTGGTTTCGTACAGCAGGCGGTGAAGAAATGGTTGCCTCCATGATGCCTGCCTGTGACCGTGAACTGGCCTACGAGATCTTGTCGAATTGTGTTCAGGCTTCAGAGATATTGAATACCGACCGCGAGTTTGCCGATAGCCTGCGTACTGCCATCGCCCAACTTCCTCCCATCCAGTTGCGTGCCAATGGTGCCATTCGTGAATGGTTTGAAGATTTCGAGGAAGCTCATCCCAACCATCGTCACACTTCCCACCTGCTGGCACTCTATCCTTTCTCCCAAATCACTTTGGAGAAGACTCCCGAATTGGCGGAAGCTGCCCGCAAGACCATCGAGAATCGTTTGTCTGCCGAGAACTGGAAGATACAGAGTGGAGTCGTGCCAATATGATTTGTATGTATGCCCGCTTGAAAGATGCACAGGAAGCATATAAGAGTGTTCAATTATTGCAGGGCAAGCTTTCACGTGAGAATTTAATGACTGTATCTCCAGGTGGCATTGCAGGTGCGGAAGGTGATATTTATTCATTCGACGGAAATCCCGCCGGTACAGCCGGTATGGCAGAAATGCTGGTGCAGAACCACGAAGGTTATGTAGAGTTCCTTCCTTGTTTGCCCGATGAATGGAAAGAGGGTAGCTTCAAAGGTCTGTGCATCCGTGGGGGAGCCGAAGTAGCGGCCGAGTGGACGAATGCGGTCATCAATAGTGCTTCATTGAAGCTACAGCCAATCAGACTTTCAAAGTGAAACTTCCTCAGGGAAAGAGTTATAAGGTGATGCTGAACGGAAAAGAAGCGGTTGCCAATCCGGATGCCAAAGGATTGATAACAGTGGATATGAAGAAGAATGATTTGTTGGAAATAAGATAATTTAAATTGTTAGTTCATTGTAGGGACGGATTTATTCTGTCCCTGCATTGGATAAGATTATAATTTGCTCATGAAAAAATCTTTTTTATTGCTCGGTTTGCTTGCTTTGTTTGCTGTAACAGCCATGTATGCCTCACCTTATAATATAGCAGCGAAAAGTCGTGTTTCCGCCTCTTCTGTATGTAGCGGAGAGTATGATGCAGAGAATGTCACCGACCAAGTGATACGCATACCGGGAAAAGGAGCATGGGCATCAAAAAGTACAATGACCTTTTGGGGGCAGATTGATTATCCTTGGATACAATTGGACTGGGAGACACCGGTATGCATCAATAAAGTCATCTTGTATGACCGTCCGGAGAAAGAAACACATATAGCCGGAGGGACGCTGCATTTCAGTGATGGAAGTTCAATCAATGTCTGTCAGATTCCCAATGACGGCGCTCCGAAAGTAATTGAATTTCCTGCCCGGAAAACGCAATGGATGCGCTTTGAAGTAACAGATGGCGATGGGGAGAATCTAGGATTGTCAGAAATAGAAGTTTTCCCAGCCCCCGAAGATTATTCTGATTATGTTTCATGGGTAGACCCGTACATAGAGTCTGCCAGAGGGCGATACTTTTTCTTTATTACCGGTAACCAGCCTTTTGGAATGATCGGTGCAGCACCATTGCCCCGGAATAAAAATCAATATGGAGGGGGGTATAACTATAATTCCACCCATGTACTGGGTTTCCCTCAGATTCATTGCTGGATGCTGTCCGGCCTGACACTTATGCCGACTACCGGTCATGTGAATCCTACCCTCGGAGAAGAAGGCTGGCAATCCTCTTTTTCCCATGACGGAGAGATAGTGCAGTCGGGCTATCATCGTTTGTATCTGGAAAAATATAATACTTGGGTGGAACAGACTACTACAGACCGGGTCAGCTTTTACAGATTGACTTACACCGAAGATGCCACAGCTCATATTTTGCTCAATCTGGGTGGATATGTTGCCACTTCCACTATGGTAAATGCTCATGTAAATAAAACAAGCAGCAACGAACTTACCGGATATTTTGATACCAAGGGGCGTTTATGGGGAGGCCCGGATGTGGTAAGAATCTATTTTGCAGTCTGTTTTGACAAGCCTTTCGAATCTTTGGACGGTTGGGCTGATAAAGAATGCTTCCCGGATATAGAGGAGTTGCAGGGAACTACGGAAAGTACTCCTCGAAGTGACTCCGGCTGGAGTTATCATGATGCGCCTACATCGGGAGTCAGTGCCCAGTACCAGGTTCGTCGCGGGGAACAGGTTTGCTTGAAAATGGCAGTTTCCTATGTAAGTATAGCCAATGCAAAAGAGAATTTGGAAACGGAGTGCAACCATTGGGATTTTGATAAAGTCCGCAGGGATTCACAAGAGGAATGGAACCAATGGCTTGGAAAGATAGATGTAAAAGGGGGGACAGATGCACAAAAAATTAAATTCTACACCGATTTATGGCATACTTTACTAGGGCGTCATAAAATAGACGACTGTAATGGTGAATATCCTGATTATACCCAGGGAGGCACACGGAAAGGAACACATACCTTGAATGCTGAATGCCAAATCAGGCAACTGGAGAAAGACAAGATGGGAAATTCCATTCATCACATGTATAATTCCGATGCTTTTTGGCTGACTCAATGGAATCTGAATACATTGTGGGGACTTGCCTATCCGTCTGTGCTCGATGATTTTGCTGCTTCACTCATTCGGTACAGTCTGAATGGAGATTTATTGCCTCGCGGACCTTGTGCCGGAGGATACTCTTATATTATGACCGGCTGCCCCGCTACTTCCTTGATTACAAGTGCCTATCAAAGAGGAATAACTCGGAAGTGGTCACCATCCGCTGGTTATCGTATGATGAAAAAGAATCATGCAAAAGGAGGAATGCTTGCTTTGGATATGGATAAAGAGTTGGACTTTTATATACAAAATGGGTATTGTCCTGATAATGCGGGGCTGACTATTCAATGGGCTTTTGAAGATTGGGCTTTGGCTGAAATGGCTGCCAGGATGGGGAAGTGGAAGGACTACGCTTATTTTCATCAACGTTCTATGGGGTGGCCTGCTTCATTTCATGAGGGAGCGAAACTGATACTTCCGCGTAGGGAAGATGGAGCTGGTTGCATACAGACTTGACTAATGGTTGGGGATATGTGGAAGCTAATGCCTGGCAGGCTACTTTTGGCTTGTCACATGATATTCCGGGATTGGCTAGTAAAATGGGAGGTAATGATACATTATGTGCCATGTTGAACGATGCTTTTGAAAAAGCTACGGCTACGGATTTTGTATTTGGATATGGAGGTGGCTATGTGAGCTATGCCAATCAACCCGGGTGTTCAAATGCACATGTGTTTGCTCATGCAGGAAAGCCTTGGCTGAGCCAGTATTGGGTGCGGCGGGTAAAGGAACAGGCGCATGGTGCCATAACACCCGATAAAGGGTATGGCGGGCATGATGAAGATCAAGGACAAATGGGAGGTGTTGGTGTATTGATGGCGATTGGACTATTTGGCTTGGATGGCGGATCCGGGCAACATCCTGCCTATGATATAACAAGTCCGATATTCGATGAGGTTACTATAAAGTTGGATCCGGCTTATTATAAAGGGAGGGAATTCAGAATCAAGACTTATCATAATTCAAAGGAAAATTGTTACATTCAATGTGCTCGTTTAAACGGAAAAGAATATAGTTCATTCCAGCTTCCACATTCGGTCTTTGCACAGGGGGGCTTATTGGAGTTATGGTTGGGAGATACTCCAAATGAGAATTGGGGAACAGTTGATTGATGTTTGATATAATCAGATTAGACAGGAGACTTTTGGCATGGCTACGTCCGATTTGGGCGTGGCCAGTTTTTTATCCGGTACAGCTTCTGCCTAAGGCTTGCGTCTCATTTTAAATTAGAAATAGTAATATTGTCCATATCCTCAGTAATTTTTTCTATTCTTTAAGTCCTTGAATCCTTGTTACTTTGCATCATAAAAATAACTAATATATGATATTCATGAAAACACAATCTAATTTTTATCTATTTCTTATTGCTTTGATTTCTGCTATGGGAGGTTTCCTGTTTGGATATGACTGGGTAGTGATCGGAGGAGCAAAACCTTTTTATGAACAATATTTTGGTATAGCTGGTAACCCTGTTATGCAGGGATGGGCTATGAGCAGTGCCTTGATTGGTTGTTTGTTTGGGGCGCTAAGTGCCGGTAAGCTGAGTGACCGTTTGGGACGTAAGCCTATTTTGATTTTGGCGGCAGGATTATTTATCTGTACGGCTGTCGGTACAGGGGCGGTGCATTCTTTTACTTTCTTTAATGTATTTCGTTTGGTGGGGGGCTTTGCCATTGGGATTGCTTCCAGTTTGTCACCTATGTATATAGCAGAAATAGCTCCGGCACATTTGCGGGGACGGTTTGTGTCCATCAATCAGTTGACGGTAGTGTTAGGTATCTTGACTTCTCAGATTGTTAATTGGCAGATAGCCGAGCCTGTGGCATTAGGAGCTACTCATGAAATGATCCGTGAATCATGGAACGGACAGATGGGATGGCGCTGGATGTTTTGGGCAATGACTGTCCCGGCCGCCTTGTTCTTTGTTTTTAGTTTTATATTACCGGAGAGTCCTCGTTGGTTAGCCTCTTCGGGAAAGCGGGAGGCTGCACTCAAGGTGTTTACCCGTATGGAGGAAAGGAATATGCTGTTACTGAGTTGGCGGCCATAGAAGCGGCTTCAGCCTGTCAGACGCAAGAAGGAGGTTTTCGTCAATTATTGAATCCTGCTATGTATAAAGTGCTGACTATAGGTGTTGTCATGGCTATTTTGCAGCAATGGTGTGGTATTAATGTTATTTTCAACTATGCACAGGAAATATTTATGGCGGCAGGTTATGGCGTGTCTGATGTCTTGATGAATATTGTGGTGACCGGTATTACAAATGTCATATTTACTATTCTAGCCATGTTTGTGGTAGACCGTTGGGGACGTAAGGCGTTGACACTGATCGGATCATTTGGACTGGCAGTAATTTATGCTTTATGGGAGCCGCTTATTATTTTCATATCACAGGAGTTGTGCTGTTGATTATTGTTGTGATGGCTATTGCCTGTTATGCCATGACTTTGGCTACAGTGATGTGGGTCATTATCTCTGAGATTTTCCCGAACCGTATTCGTGGAGTTGCCATGTCTGTTTGCACTTTCGCTTTGTGGGCGGCCTGCTTTATACTGACCTATACTTTCCCGATGTTGAATAGTGGTTTGGGAGCTGCCGGGACATTCTGGCTGTATGGCTGATTTGCCTGAGTGGGGGAATATTTGTTGTATTCCGTTTGCCGGAGACCAAAGGAAAGAGTCTGGAGGAAATAGAAAAAGAATTAGTGAAATAACAATCATTTATTATGGAAAAAATAACTCAATATTTAATTCAAAGTACCGTTCATGGCAGTGAGGTGCGTGCATGGGAGGAAGATATTATGCTTCCTACTTATGAGATAGGAGAGGAAGAGAAGAATCCTATTTTTCTTGAAAAGAGAGTTTATCAGGGAAGTTGTGGAGCTGTTTATCCTTATCCGGTAGTCGAGAAGATTTCAGATAAGAAAGCAGACAAGAAATATCATGCGTTGTTTATCGAGAATGAATACATTAAGGTGATGGTGCTTCCCGAGTTGGGAGGACGTATACACATGGCTTATGATAAGGTGAAGAAACGTCACTTTGTTTATTACAACCAAGTTGTGAAACCGGCATTGGTGGGACTGACAGGACCTTGGATTTCTGGAGGAATCGAATTTAACTGGCCTCAGCATCACCGTCCTTCTACTTTTTTGCCTACTGATTTCTTGATAGAGGAAAATGCGGATGGCAGCAAGACAATATGGTGCAATGAAGTGGAGAGAATGTTTCGTACTAAAGGTATGCAGGGATTTACGCTTTATCCGGGCAAGGCTTATATAGAAATTAAAGTGAAGATTTATAATCGTACGTCTTTCCCTCAGACTTTCTTGTGGTGGGCCAACCCTGCAGTGGTGGTCAATGACCATTATCATTCGGTATTCCCGCCTGATGTGAATGCGGTGTTCGATCACGGCAAGCGCGATGTCTCTTCTTTCCCTATTGCTACAGGGGTTTATTATAAGCAGGATTATTCTGCTGGTGTGGATATCTCTAAATATAAGAATATTCCGGTTCCTACATCATATATGGCTATCAAGTCTAAATATGATTTTGTGGGTGGCTATGAAGAAGATGTTCGTGGGGGACTTCTGCACGTGGCCGATCATCATGTTTCTCCGGGAAAGAAACAATGGACATGGGGAAATGGTGATTTCGGTAAGGCTTGGGATCGTAATCTGACTGATGAGGACGGACCTTATATTGAGCTGATGACCGGTATGTATACGGATAACCAACCGGACTTTACTTGGTTACAGCCCTATGAGGAAAAATCATGGGTACAGTATTTTATGCCTTATAGTGAAGTGGGTTATGTAAAGAATGCAACCAAAGATGCTTTGTTGAATTTGGAAATAAAGGAAGGTAAAGCCCGTTTGGTGCTTTATACTACGGGAGCGAATAGTGGAGTACGTATTATAGTAAAAGCTATTAAAGGCACTGTATTATTGGATAAGACTACACAAATTTCGCCATCAGAACCGTTTATTACGACTTTTGCGGCAGAAGGACTAAAAGAAGAGGAGGTATGTGCAGAGGTTCGTGATAAGGAAGGACAAATTTTGCTTTCTTATCAGGCGGATAAACCGGAAATCAGGCCGGTTCCTGATCCTGCTAAGGCTGCTAAAGATCCTCAGAATATTGCTTCTGTTGAACAACTGTTTTTGACCGGACTACACTTGGAACAATATCGCCATGCTACTTATAATCCGATGGATTATTATATGGAAGCATTAAGGCGTGAACCGGGAGATGTACGTTGTAACAATGCGGTGGGGTTATTGTTGATGCGTAAAGGACAATTTGCAATGGCAGAAAGCTATTTCCGGAAAGCGGTGGAAACCTTGACTGAACGTAATCCGAATCCTTATGACGGTGAACCTTATTATAATTTGGGCTGGAGTTGTATGATGCAACAGAAGTGGGATGAGGCTTATGATGCTTTCTTTAAGTCGGCATGGAATGCTGCTTGGCAGGATGCGGCTTATTATGCACTAGCACAACTTGACACTCGTAAAGGAAAGTATGAAAGTGCTTTGGACAAGATAGACCGTTCATTGATTCGTAATTGGCATAATCACAAAGCGCGTCAGTTGAAAACTTCCATTCTACGCAAATTGGGTCGTAAAGAGGAAGCTTTGGCGCTCGTAGCTGAATCATTGCAGATAGATCGTTTTAATATGGGATGCCGTTTTGAACATTATTTGTTGACCCGGGATGTGGAAGTGTTGGAGGAAATGAAAAAGTTGATGCGTAGCTGGGCTCACGGATATATAGAATATGCATTGGATTTTGCTGCTGCCGGACTGTACGAGGAAGCTTTTTCTTTGCTGGAATGCTACGTAATCGGAGTTACAGAAGTATATCCTGTCGTTTATTATACAATGGGGTATTTCCATACCTGTAAGGGAGATGAGAGCAAAGCATTGGAATATTATCAGCGGGCAGAAAAGGAAAATCATTCATATTGTTTCCCGAATCGTATAGAAGAAGTATTGATTCTTCAAGATGCTTTACGTTTGAATATTCATGGAGCAAAAGCGGCATATAGTTTAGGAAATTTTTGGTATGCTAATCGTCAGTATGATAATGCCATTGCTTGTTGGGAAGATTCGGCTGCTATAGAGCCAACATTCCCTACCGTATGGCGTAATTTATCTTTGGCTTATTATAATAAGCGTAATGATAAACAAAGAGCTTTGGAAACTCTGGAAAAAGCTTATGCATTGGATGAGCACGATTCTCGTATATTAATGGAGCTGGATCAACTTTATAAGCGTTTAGGCCGACCTCATACAGAACGTTTGGCTTTTTTGGAAGCACATCTGCCTGAAGTGGAACAGCGTGATGATCTGTCCATTGAGCGTATCACTTTGTATAATCAACTAGGGCGCTATACTGAAGCAAAAGAATTGATTGCTGCACGTAAATTCCATCCATGGGAAGGAGGAGAAGGAAAAATCACCGGACAATATGTATTGTGCCATATAGAATTAGCAAAGATTGCTTTAAGTGAAAAACGTTATGCCGATGCTTTAGTTCTTTTGGATGAAACGGATGCTTATCCATTTAATTTGGGTGAGGGAAAATTGGCAAATGCTGAAGAGAATGATATCTGGTATTATAAAGGTGAGGCGTTTCGTGGCTTGGGAAATGAGCAACAAGCTATAGATTGCTTTACCAAAGCGACCATTGGTTCTTCAGAACCACAACAGGCTTTCTTCTACAATGACCAACAGCCTGACAAAATTTTCTATCAAGGTTTGGCATGGCGTGCGTTGGGTAGAGAGGATAAGGCATGCAGCTGCTTTAACAAATTGATAAAGCATGGTGAGAAGCATTTGTTTGACCACTGTCGGATTGATTATTTTGCTGTTTCTCTGCCTGATCTGGCTATTTGGGAAGATGACTTGGATAAACGTAACTGCATTCATTGTAATTATGTGATGGGGTTGGGGTATTTAGGATTGCGTGAAATGGGAAAAGCCATTGATTTTTTGGATAAGGTGCGAGAATTGGACATAAACCATCAAGGTGGACAAATCCATCGTAATTTGTGTGCTGTATGAGAAAAAAGAATTTTTTCCTTTTGTTGGTAACATTGTGTCTGTGCATTTTTGCACAGGCACAAATGCTGTCTGTTTATGAATTATCATCCCAAACGGGCAATTGGTACTTACTGTAGAGAATGGAAGGGTCTTACAATATTCTTTAAGTTTGGAAGGTAGGTCTGTCATTCATCCTCTGATATTTGTATGACGATGCAAAATGGTAATATATGGGGAAAGAATGGTGAAGTGGTAGGGACTTCTACAAGTAGTACTTCTGAGAAGGTTTATCCGGTAGCTGGTAATTATCGTGAATTAACAGACCATTATAATGAACTTTCCTTGAAATTCAAGGATGGTTATTCAGTTATATTCCGGATGTATAATGAAGGAATGGCATATCGTTTTTGTGGAAATCTTCCGGAGCAGGATTCTTTGATTGTAGTTGATGAAGAAGCTTCTTTTAATCTGGCTGATGATCCGGCAGTTATTTTACCTGAAACAACTAATTTTACAGCTTGGGAGTTGAGCAATGTGCTTTACGAGGGCATTTCTAAAATAGAAGAACATAAATATGGTATTACACCAACTTTATTTACAAACAAGATGCAAAATGTGCGTGTTGTGGTGGCTGAATCGGATTTAAATAACTATCCGGGTATGTATCTTCGTAAAGAAGATGGCAAGATGAAAGGTTATTGGGCGACCTATCCTAAAAAAATAGAGATGGGCAGTTGGGGAAATTTTATTACGGTGGTAAAAGAAAGGGAGAATTATTTAGCACGTACTGCTGGTAACCATGCTTTCCCTTGGCGTATGGCTATTGTTGCCAAGGATGATAAGGAACTACTGACTAATGAAATGATTTACTTACTGGCCAAGCCCCAACAAATAAAGGATACGGATTGGATTCGTCCTGGTAAAGCAACTTGGGAATGGTGGCATTGTGCTATTTTGGAAAAAGCTCCTTTCCCTTCTGGTCATCAAAATCTTTCGACACAGATGTACAAGTATTATATTGATTTCGCTTCCGAAAACAAAATACCTTATCTGCTGGTCGATGCCGGTTGGAGCAATGTTTTTAATCATGCAGATTTGAATAAGAATATTGATATAAAAGAGGTGATACGCTATGGAAAAGAAAAAAAAGTAGGTGTATGGCTTTGGACTGTTGCTGCTACTTTATTCCAGCATCCGCATTGTTATTTGGATTCTATCAGCAAGTGGGGTGCTGTTGGGGTGAAAATAGATTTTTTTGATCGTGATGATGCTCAAATAATCCCTCAATATGAAAATCTGGCAAAGGCTTGTGCTGAGCGGCATCTTATGGTGGATTTTCATGGATGCAGCAAGCCTACCGGACTTCATCGGGCATATCCTAATATCCTTCTTATGAAGCCATGCGATGTGCGGAGTGTTTTAAGTGGGATACCACTTCTAATCCGGATTATCAGCTTCAATGTATCTTTGCCCGTATGTTGGGAGGTGGAATTGATTATACTCCGGGGTCGATGCGTAACAGCACATTGGAAAAATTTAAGCCGATCGATCCGGGGTTGCCTAGTTCATTGGGGACTCGTTCACATGAATAGGCCTTGTTTGTTGTACTTTCCGCACCATTTGCCAGTTTATGTGATTCTCCGGATGAGTATCGTAAGTATCCTGATATTTTAAAGTATTTAGCGGAAGTACCGACTTCATGGGATCAGACGATTCCCTTAGCTGCTCGTGTGGGCGAATATGCTGTGTTGGCTAAGCAGAAAGGAAATACTTGGTATATAGGCGGATTGAACGCTTGGGGTGAGAGAACAATTCAGGTGGATTGCTCTTTCCTGCTTCAGGATAAGAAATATACCATTGAAATTTTTCAGGATAAAAAAAGAAGTAACAAGAATGCTAATTTATACGAACATAAAATAATGGATATGGATAATAAGAATATTATTGAAATGTTTATGGCTTCTGGTGGGGGATTTGTAATGGTCATTCGTGAAAAGTAATAGAGGGCAATCCTCTATTTCTTTTATATTGGCATTATTTATCCTTTTTTTCTTTTATCTTTGGCTCAAATTTTGAACAGGCTATGAAAAAGACTTTGCTCATTTTATGTTGTTTGTATGTTGTATTTACATTACAGGCTGTTGATAAGGGATTATCCAATTTTTATTTTTCTCATATAACGGGTGAAAATGGACTATCACAAAGTAATGTGAAGGCTATCATTCAGGATAGTTACGGGTTTATGTGGTTTGGTACAAAAAATGGTTTGAACCGTTTTGATGGAACTTCTATTGTACAGATGAACTGTGATGACTATGTAGTCGGTACCGGAAACCATAATATTTCTGCTTTGTTTGAAGATAAGGAACGTCAGTTATGGGTAGGAACGGATAGAGGAGTCTATCGTTATAATCCTGCCTTGGATATATTCACGGCAATGAATATGGAAACAGAGGAAGGGGTGAATATGAATAATTGGGTATCTAATATTGTGGCGGATTCTATTGGTAATATTTGGATTGTGATTCCTGATCAGGGAGTTTTTCGCTATAAGGATGAGAAACTTTATTTTTATGAAGTAACCAACAAAGAGCATTTTAAAACAGAAGCTCCGGATTGTATTTTGGTACGCCCTGATGGTGATGTCTGGGTTGGTACATGGGGGGTCGGACTTTTTCGATATGATAGAAATACGGATAAATTTGAACAATATTGTGTTGATAAAACCGGGCGTTCGTTAAAGGGAAAGAATATTAATTCTATTTGTAATTATGGTGATTGGATTGCAATGGCTATTCATGAAGGGGAATTGATGAAATATAATCCCGGTACGAATCAGCTTGTAAAAATAGATATACCTGAGGCTAACCATACATTTGTACGTAATGTGGCTTGTTTTGACGATGAACTGTGGGTGGGAACTCATGAAGGCTTATTTGTTGTGAATGAGAGGAAGAATAAAAGAGTTCATTTGAAACAAGATTTGATGCGTTCGTTCAGTCTGTCGGATAAGATTATTTATACTATTTATCAAGATCGGGAAGGTGGAATTTGGCTGGGGACCATGTTTGGCGGAGTGAATTATCTGCCTCATCATGACTTGTTATTTGATAAATATGTGCCTGGAAGTGATGGGCGTTCGTTGACTACAAAACGGATAAGGGAAATAGCTTCTGATAATAAGGGCAATATATGGGTTGGAACTGAAGACGATGGAATTAATATATTGGATATTGCTTCTGGACAGGTAAACCGATTGAGGTTAGATGATGATGATAAAAGGAGTCATATGGTTACTTTGGGGATGTTTGTTAAAGGAAACCAACTGTTTTGTGGTTTGTTCAAACAAGGATTGGATGTGATTCAGTTGCCAGAGAATAAAGTTTATCATTATACTCCTGAGGAGTTGAATATAGGAGAAGGAAGTGTTTACACTTTCTTTATAGATGAGGCAGGATATAAGTGGATTGGTACGGGTTGGGGACTTTATAAAGCAGCTCCTGCAAGTTTTCATTTTGAAAAGGTGGAAGAAGTGGGTTATGATTGGATTTTCGATGTATTTCAAGATAAGGATGGAATGATATGGTTCGCTTCCATGGGAAGCGGGTTATGGAAGCATGATCCGGGAAAGAATAGCTTTAAAAAGTATACTTATGAGGAAGGTAAGGAGAATACTTTGGGATCCAATTCTGTCAGTTCGGTAATGCAGGATAGCAAAGGGCGGATTTGGATTTCTACTGATCGTGGTGGAATTTGCCGTTATAATTCTCAAACGGATGATTTTACCTCTTTTTCCATTAAAGACGGTTTGCCGGATGATGTGGCTTATAAGATATTGGAAGACGAGCAATCAAATTTATGGTTTGGGACAAATCGGGGTTTGGTCAGGTTTAATCCGGAATCGAAGGACGTGCGGGTATATACTACTAAGGATGGTTTGTTAGGGAATCAGTTTAATTATAAGTCAGCTTTGAAGGGGGAGATGGTAAGTTTTATTTTGGCGGTATAGACGGATTGATTGCATTTGATCCTAATTCTTCGGAAAAAATCAATTTCTTGCCACCTGTTTATATCTCAAAATTCAGTATTTATAATCAGGAGATAACAGTTCATACTCCTAATTCTCCTTTGAAAAAGTGTATAGAACATACGGATGAAATCGTATTGCCTTATGATCAGTCAAATATTAGTTTTGATGTTGCTTTATTAAGTTATTCTACTACGGAATCCAATCAATACTATTATAAGTTGGTTCCCTTGGATAAAGATTGGATAAGAGCGGCAAGTAATCAGAATATCTCTTATGCAAAATTGCCTCCGGGAAATTATACTTTACAGGTTCGGGCTACCAATAGTGTCAAAGAAGGTCCCTATGCTACCCGGTCTTTATCTATTGTTATTCTGCCTCCTTGGTGGCAGTCGGTTTGGGCTTATTTCCTGTATATTATCTGGGGAATCTGTGTTGTACTTTGTTGGTTCTTCTGGTATAAAAGACGTAAAGAGAAACAGATGGAAGAAAAGCAGAAGTTATTTGAAGTTGAGAAAGAGAAAGAACTCTATGAATCAAAAGTCAGTTTCTTTACTGAAATAGCTCATGAGGTGCGCACGCCCTTGACATTGATTAATGGTCCGTTGGAAGCCATTGAGGAAATGGATATCAAGGATCAGAAATTGAACAAGAATTTGAAAGTAATCGGGCAGAATACCAAGAGATTATTAGACCTGACCGGCCAGCTGCTTGATTTTCAAAAAATAGGAGCGAGTAAATTTGAACTGAAATTTGAAACGGTTGATGTAACGGCATTGCTGAATGAAACGATTACTCGTTTTGAGCCTACTATTCTGCAAAAGCAGAAAGAGTTATTGCAACATATTCCCCAAGAAAGAATTATGGCTGCCATAGATAAGGAGGCTATCACAAAAGTATTGAGTAATTTGTTGAATAATGCTTTGAAATATGCCCGTCATACCATTATGATAGATTTATTCCAAGATGGAGCAGATTTTACAGTTCGTGTTGTCAGTGATGGAGAAAAGATACCTGAAGCGTCCAGCCAGCAGATTTTTGAACCCTTTTATCAGGTAGAAAAGAAGAAGGATACAGTTCGGATGGGAGTAGGCATAGGGTTACCTTTAGCTCGTTCGCTAGCCACTTTGCATAAAGGCAGGCTTTATTTGGATATAGAACAACCGGAGAATACATTTGTTTTGACCATTCCTTTGAATAAGGAGGAAGTAAGGCAGCAAATAGAGAAGGTCGTTGAGCAAAATATAGAAGTATTGGATGAGGAAACATCAACAGAAACAGATCAGATGAAAGGTTATACTTTATTGTTAGTAGAGGACAATGAAAGCATGAGATCTTTTATCTTTGAACGATTGGAAGCCTTGTTTACAGTAGAAACTGCTGTGAATGGGCAGGAAGCGTTGGATATTTTACGTAGTAATCACATAGATTTGGTTATCAGTGATATAATGATGCCGGTGATGAATGGCTATGAATTATGTAAGGAAATAAAGGCGGATATTGATTTGTGCCATATTCCGGTTATTTTCCTTACCGCCAAGAACGATTTGGAGAGTAAAATTAACGGATTGAAGATAGGAGCAGAAGCTTATGTGGAAAAGCCTTTTTCTTTCAACTATTTGAAGACTCAGATTTTATCTTTACTCAGTAATCGAAGGAAAGAGCGTGAGGCATTCTCCAAACGTCCTTTTTTCCCTGTGCATAATATGCAGATGAACAAGGCGGATGAGGAGTTTATGAATAAAGTGATCAATGTGATTCAAGAGAATATCTCGGATGAAAATTTCAATGTGGAACGTATGGCTGATATCTTATGTATGAGCCGTTCCAGCTTGTTGAGGAAAATAAAGATTCTATTTAATCTTTCACCCATAGATTTCATCCGGTTGATTCGTTTGAAAAAAGCAGCCGAACTGATTCAGGAAGGTAAGTATCGTATTGGGGATATCTGTTATATGGTAGGAATAAACTCTTCATCTTACTTCAGCAAATTATTTTTAAAACAATTTGGAATGACTCCGAAAGAGTTTGAGAAACAGTATCAAACATCCAAGGAAAAAGTTAAAATAGATCTGACGGGAATCTCTGATTGAAAGAAATGCAGCAAAAAATGATGCATTTGCGGATTCTGCGGGTGCAGATGCGTCATTGCTGCAAAAATCCTATTTATTGCAGCGTTTGTATATTAACAGGTTGTCAAGATATGCCTACTTTTAACCATGCTTGAAAGGAAAAGAATTCCGAACAGTAAAGCAAACCTTAAGTAGATTTATCTTTTTGACAAACTAATAATATTATGAAGAATAATTGGTTAACTTTAAAATCATTGTTTCTCTGTGTTTCTGCATTGAGCGTTTCCGGTCTTATTTTATCCGGGTGTACTGAAAATGCAAATCTAAATGTAGGTGAATGGTCTTTGGAGTATGATGCTCACGCTAATGGTATTGATATCAGCAAAGGCTCTAAGCTTATTTATGATAATGTATATGCAGCTTATAAGTTGGCAGACAGTGTTGTTTCGACTCGTGATTATGCAAAGCATCATGTTTCTACAAAAAAAATCAATGATTATTTTGGAGAAGGGTATCATTATGAGGTGACTTATACCGGGAATAATCTGCCTGCACTGGTTCAATCTTTTTATGTATATCCGGCAAAGGATTATGTGCTGACAGATTTCACTTTGGAGAGTACGACTGAAATAGCTTCGAATTATATGGCACCGGTCAATGTGGACCGAATGCCTGAAGTATTGAACCAGGGAGAAAATAATCGTGCGCTTTTCATTCCTTTCGATAATGACTGTTGGATCAGATATCAATCTCATCCGCTCACATTTACAGAACTGACTAGTTATGAAGTCACTGCCATATTTAATAATGATGACCGTGAAGCTGTGGTGGTAGGTTCTGTAGAACATGATTCTTGGAAAACAGGTATAACAATAGGTAAAGGTAATATATATAATGTAGGTTCGTTGGTATGTTATGGCGGTATTGCCGATAAAACAACACGTGACTCGAAACCTCACGGTGCATTGAAAGGTACAAAAATCAAGTCACCTAAAATTTTAGTAGGATTTTTTGAAGACTGGCGTGAAGGTATGGAAGAATACGCTCAGGCTAATGCTGTGATTGCTCCGCCCAAAGCTTGGGGTAAAGCTGTTCCTTTTGGCTGGAACAGCTGGGGAGCGTTGCAATTTAATCTGACCTATCCGAAAGCATTGGAAGTTTCTGATTTTTACAAAGAGAATTTGCAGTCCCGTCATTTTGTGAATTCGGATAATTTGGTTTATACAGGTTTGGATTCTGGTTGGAACAGTTTTTCAGAAGAGGAGTTGAAAGCTTTTGTGGATAAATGTAAGGCAAACGGTCAGGTAGCCGGCGTTTATTGGACTCCGTTTACTGATTGGGCTAAAAATCCTGAACGTGAAATAAAAGAAATGCCGGGATATAAATATAAAGATGTATATCTCTATGCAAATGGGAAACCGCAGGAATTAGACGGAGCTTATGCTGTTGATCCTACCCATCCGGCTATTGAAGCTATGATGAAACACACATCGGAGCTATTCCATCGGGCTGGCTTTGAATATGTGAAAATGGACTTTATGACACATGGAGCAATGGAAGCCGACAAATGGTATAATCCGGAAATACAAACAGGTATTCAGGGATACAACTATGGAATGCAATTGCTTGACAAATATTTTGGTGATATGTATATCAATCTTTCTATTTCTCCTGTTTTTCCTGCTCATTATGCTCAGTCCAGAAGAATTGCGTGTGATGCATGGAACAAGATGAAGGATACCGAATATACCTTAAATGCACTTTCATACGGTTGGTGGCAGGATAAGGTTTATCAGTTTAATGATCCTGACCATATTGTATTGCGTGATGCTACAGATGGTGAGAACAGAGCGCGTGTCACTTCGGGGGTTATCACTGGAATTTTCATTGCTGGAGATGATTTCAGCAAAGGCGGTTCTAAAGAGGTGAAAGAGAAAGCGATGAAATATTTGACGAATGCTGAGATCAATGCCATAGCCAATGGGGAATCTTTTCATCCTGTAGATGGAAATGGTGAAAAGTCAGAAAATCAGTTTGTACGCATGGATAAGGATGGTAAGGCTTATTATGCTGTGTTCAACTATATGGATCAAGAGTTGAAGATGACTACAGCTTTAGAGCGTCTAGGGTTGGATTCGTCAAAGGAATATAGGTTGAAAGAATTATGGAGTGGTATTGAAAGTATTGCTAAAACTAACCTGGACGTAACGGTTCCTGCATATGATGTCGCAATTTTCAAAGTGGAAGAATAAACCAATATAAACTTTAAATCGTACTTAAATTTACAAATTATGAAAAGAATTAGGCTTATTAATTTAATCCTTATCATGTTTTGTTGCTGTAATATGTTGGCACAGAACATAACGGTTACAGGACAGGTGGTGGATGTTACATCCGAACCTATCATTGGTGCAAGTGTAGTGGTAAAAGGTACAACCAATGGAACTATTACCGATTTTGATGGCAACTTTACATTATCAGTTCAGAAAGGGGAAACATTACATATTTCTTATATAGGATATGTTGCCCAAGATGTAAAAGTAATGGGTAATCAGCCTGTCAAAGTGGTGATGGCGGAAGATACTGAAACATTAGACGAAGTGGTTGTTGTAGGTACTTCGATGAAGAAGAGTGATTTGACAGGAGCTGTTGCCAGTGTTAGTTCTAAAGTTTTGGAAGAAAAACCGGTGACGAATGTAAATCAGGCTCTTCAAGGCCGTGTCGCAGGTGTGTTCATTTCTCAGCCTACACGTCCTACGGATGATGCATCTATTAAAATTCGTGGTATTAATACCATAAATGGATCTACGGACCCTATTTATGTCATAGATGGTATGGTTATGGATAATTCATTCTCTGGATTTAATGCAGTCAATTTGAATGATGTGGCTTCTATTGAGGTCTTGAAAGATGCATCAGCTACAGCTCTGTATGGTTCACGTGGTTCCAATGGTGTTGTTGTTATTACAACAAAGAAGGGTAAAAAAGGCGAAGGTAAAGTTTCTTATGATGGCTGGATTGGCTTTCAGACCTACGCTAATACTCCAAAAACAATGAATACCCGTCAATTATTTGAACTTAGAAAGGAAGCTTATACGAATGGTTATATGCAAACAAATCCTGACGGGGATGTCAATGCTTATGTCAATGATGTGATAATGGGATCGAATACTGTTTTTGCTGATTATGAATTCGATGCTTACGACAATAATAAAAATTATGATTGGCTGGATGCTGTGAGCCGTACTGGAGTACAACACAATCATGTAGTAAGTCTTTCGAATGGCAATGATAAAGGTTCTTATTATATTAGTTTTGGTTATACAGATAATAAAGGTGTAATTGAGAAGTCTGAACAAGAAAAATACACAGGACGTATTAATGCGGATCAACAGATTAAATCCTGGCTGAAAGTAGGTACTAATACAACTTTTACACGTACCGAGAACACGTTGGTTGATGATGGAGTAATGAATCGTGCACGTTGTGCTAATCCGATGTTGGAAATTTCTGATGAGATTGAAACTTTAAATTGGCAAGGTATTTTTGACCAAAATAATTTTAATCCATTACATTCTTTGAAAGTCGATAATGATTTGGTGTATAATCGCTTGTTGAGCTCTAATTATATTAATATCAATCCTATTGAAGGATTAAACTTGCGTTCTACTTTTTCTATTGATTATGCTCAAAAGCAGCAAAATAAATATACCCCGAATGATATTTATGAGTCGGAACGTTATGGAACACAAGGTGAAGCCAAAGATGATAGAGATACACGTACTGTATGGCAATGGGATAATTCATTGTCTTATGAAGTCTCTTTTGGTAAACATAAGTTGAATGCGATGGTTGGTACCAGTGCTACACGGACTACGTATAATTATATTAATGCTACGGCAACAGGGTTTGGCACTAATTTATTTGGATATCATAGTTTGGGATCTGGTTATAAAAAAGATCAGCGTGGCTTAAGTACAGCTTGGTCCGAGCAAACATTATTATCTTATATCGCTCGTGTTAACTATAACTATGCGGGTAAATATTTATTAACGGCGACTGCGCGTTACGACGGTTCTTCTAAATTTGCTAAAGGAAATCAGTGGGGTATTTTCCCGTCTGTGTCTGCAGCTTGGAATATTACAGAAGAAAAGTTCATGAAAAATCAGACAATTTTTGATCAGTTAAAGTTACGTGCTGGTTTTGGTATTGTTGGTAATCAGAATATTGATGATTTTGCCTATTTATCTTTATATAATGTCAGCTATACGGGTACTTCCGATACAGGTTATACAAATTCTTTTGTTTCCAATGGGCGACGTGGTACTCCGGATATTAGTTGGGAGAAACAAAAACAATGGAATTTAGGAGTAGATATGGCTTTCTTACAGAATAGAGTACGTTTGTCTGTTGATGCTTTCTTGATAAAAAATAAGGATTTGTTAATGAGTCATTCGTTACCTACGACTACTGGTTTCAGTAGTACTATTGAAAATATAGGTGCGATTGAAAACAAAGGTTTGGAATTTGCTTTGAATGCCAATTTGGTAAGAGCTAAAGATTTTGAATGGAATTTTGCAGCTACATTGTCTATGGATAAAAATAAGGTAACTCGATTATATGGTGATAATGATGTTGTATATAATGTAGATAGTGATCGTAATATTCAAAAAGAAGGTAATTTATTCCTTGGTGAGTCTCGTAACACAATTTATATTTGGAAAACAGGTGGAATTGCCCAAGAAATTGATATGGATCGTTTGAATAAAATAAATTGGAATGGATATAATGTGAATCCCGGTGATTTGTATCCATTGGATTATGATAATAATGGACAGATAGATCAAAATGACCGTGTTGTAATTGGTTCCACTGATCCTAAGTTTTATGGCGGTTTTTCTACAGATTTTTCTTGGAAGGGATTGTCTTTAAATGTAGTATTCAGTTATTCTTATGGGGCTAAAAAATTGAGTCTTGGTATGAAACTTTGATTGGAAGTACTGGATCTGGAGTCGCATCAACGGATTTGTTGGATCGTTGGACTCCTGAAAATACAGATGCTGAATTTCCACGTGTGTTGGCTGGCTTTGATTATAATCATTATGGTGCAAGTTCTATGGATTTTAGTGTGCAGAAAGCTTCTTTCTTGCGTTTGTCTGCTTTGACATTGGCCTATACTTTCCCGACTAAAGTGATAAATGCTCTGAAACTGACTAACCTGCGTGTTTATGCCACCGGTTCTAATCTTTTTTGTTTAACTAATTATAATGGTTATGATCCGGAAACCGGTGATTGGTATCCTCCTACACGTATGTATACTTTTGGTCTTAATTTGGCTTTTTAATGGAAGGATAGAATAAATAGTCTAATTTTAAAAGAAAACACAACAATGAAAAAGATATATAGATATAGTGCGATATATGCTTTGGCTTTGTCCTTTGCACTGAATACTTCTTCTTGCTCAGACTTTCTGCAAGTAGAACCTACGGGATCTTTGACCGAGGAACAAGTATTTGAAAAAATAGATAATGTAGAACCTTTAGTTCTTGGATTGTATAAGAGTTATAGGGGCTGTAAAGAAGGGCGTAATGGATTGATGCCTTATTTGGGGACAGATGAAACACAGCAGGGTAATTATCAGTTGATTTCTTCAGGAGATCAAGCTGGTATGGATAAATATAATGGACAGTTGAATCCTACATCTACTCAGGTTGGTTCTATTTGGAACAACCGTTGGCCGGCTGTCGTTTCAGCTGCTAAAGCTATATATGCATTGGGTATGACCACTGAAGAACCGGAACGTGCTAAACAGTTGATGGGAGAGGCATGCTTTATTCGTGGTTTATTAATGTTTGAATTAAGTATGTATTGGGGTGAAATTCCTGTGATAGATATGAACCGTACTGATGAATTGGGCTTGGGACGTCAACCTTTAAAGACTGTATGGGAATATATTATTAATGATTTTATTACTGCTACCAATAATTTGCCTGAGTCTTATAATAGTGAACCGCAGCGTGCTACTGTTGGGGCTGCATGGGCCATGTTAGGAAAGGCTTATATGGCAGCTCCGGAAGAGACAGGATTGCGGGATTTTGCCAAGGCTGATGAATGTTTTAAGACTATTATCAATATGGGACGATATGAATTGCTAAATGATTATGCTGACTTGTATCGTTATGATAATCCTAATACAAAAGAGTCATTATTTGAGTTGCAATTTAATAATGTATATCCTGATTGTAATTATTGGGAGTTTGATTGTGGTTCTCGTGCATGTGACTCTTGGTTTGGTCAGGGATGCTCTTTCTCTGGTTACGATTTTCTAGTTCCGACTCCTTTTGCTTATAAGACAGTAGAAGAAGGTGGCATTTGGGAAGATGGAGATTTGCGTAAAGAAGAAGCATTGCGTTATGATTTTACGTATTATACTAATAAATATTCGGAGGATGGTACATTTGAATATGTAACTCCTGATTTGTCAAAGACTCAATGGACGGGAACTACAGATGAATTGGAACCACATATAAAGAAATATGAAGACTATCGTACAGATATTCTTTCAGGGCTTGGCATTAATAATATGTGGAATTCTGGTAAGAACTTTTCAATGATTCGTTATGCTGATGTATTATTATTGCATGCTGAATGTCTGAATGAATTAGGACAGACTTCGGAAGCTGTACGGATCGTAAATAATCAAATTCGTACTCGTGCATGGGGAGGAAACTTGCCAGAAGATAAGAAATGGAATTCGGGAATGAGCAAAGATGAATTCCGTGATAAGGTAATGGATGAACGTTTGCGTGAACTTTGCTTCGAAGGCTGGAGACGTATTGATTTGCTTCGTACTAATAAATTTGTAGATTGATAAAAGAACGTAACCGTTGGGCAAAAGAATCAGGAACAATTCAAGATTTCCATAAGCGCTATCCTATTCCTGATACTGAAATTAAAACAAATGATGCATTCGGCCCTGAAGACCAGAATCCGGGATATAGCAAATAAATTGTTTCTATCCATATAAATTAGAAGCATCAGTAGGAAACATCTGCTTCCTACCTGATACTTCTAATTTTTCTGAAATCTGGAATAATATGAAAATAACACATAAAATAGAAACTTATACCTCTGACGGAGAACCTGTATTACGATTTACTGTGATGAATTCTTCAGGAGTCTATATGGAATTCACGAATTGGGGGGCTCGTTGGATTACAGCTTCAGTACCTGATGTTCAAGGAGCATTGGACAATGTGCTGATTGGTTATGATTCCTTGGCCGGTTATTTGGAAGATTCTTATTATATGGGGGCAACCATCGGCAGATTTGCCAATCGTATAGCCGATGCTTCTTTTACAATAGATAGGAAAACCTTCCATTTGGAGGCTAATGATGGGAATAACACCAATCATGGCGGTTTTTCCGGCTTTCATAACAAGGTGTGGCAGTGGGAAGAATTACCGGATGGCATCCGTTTTAGTCTGTATTCGCCAGACGGAGAAGGAGGTTTTCCGGGAAATATCCGCGTGATAACAGACTATCGTTTCAATGAGGACAATGAACTTTCTGTACTGCATTATGTGGAAACTGACTGTGCTACTTACATCAATATGACTAATCACGCATATTTCAATTTGTGTGGAAAGGGAAAAAAGATAACGGAGCATCGGTTGCATATTCCGGCCGACCGGATATTGGATACGACCTCGGCATTTATTCCTACAGGGAGAAAGATGAAGGTGAAAAATACTCCATTTGACTTTACTTCTCTAAAAATGATAGGTGCAGACTTGTATGCTGATCATGAGCAATTACTTTGGAATAAAGGATATAATCATTGCTATATCTTGAAAGATAAAATGTCTGAGGAAATGTTAGAGGCTGCTTCTTTATATGAACCTGTTACAGGAAGAAAAATGACAGTGATGACTGATTTGCCTGCTGTTCTTTTGTATACAGCGGGATATTATGAACGACCGGATACAGCCATCTGTTTGGAAACACAATTTTATCCGGATACTCCTTCTCATTCGGATTTTCCTTCTTGCCTGGTGTTACCGGAGAAAGCTTATGAACATTGCACCTTGTTTAGTTTTCAGGTGCAAAAAGAGAAATAGATGATTGATAAATATGAAAAGACTATAATATGAAAAACGTAAAAAAAACATGGGCTGTATTAGCCTACTGGGATGTATGCAAGTACTGCATGCTCAAACTGTGTATTTACATAGCGATAACCCACAAATGAAATGGAAGTTAAAGCCTCAGGCTGAAGTCGGAACGGATGTGAAGTCACTTTGTGGAAACGGATACAATGTTTCTGCTTGGGTAGATGCTATTGTGCCTGGAACAGCTTTTAATTCGTATGTAATAGCAGGGCTGGAGAAAGATCCTAACTTTGGTGACAATATTCATCAGGTAAATCGCGACAAATACGACCGTAGCTTTTGGTATCGTACTACATTCCGTGTTCCTGCTGATTTTACAAAAGAATTAATATGGTTGAATTTTAATGGGGTAAACCGTCGTGCGGAAGTCTATTTGAATGGAACATTATTAGGTAAACTGGATGGGTTTATGCATCGTGGACATTTTAATGTTACTTCAATAGTAAATCGTGATAAAGAAAATGTATTGGCTGTACTTGTCCATATGCCTGATACTCCATTGGCTAATCAGGGTAGTCCAACCTATTTGTCTAGTGGCGGATGGGATTGGATGCCTTATGTGCCGGGGTTGAATAGTGGTATAACCGATAAGGTATTTCTTACTAATACGGGAACAGCTACTTTAATTGATCCTTGGATACGTACTAATTTACCTACCCGTGCCAGAGCGGATTTGAGTGTGGCGCTTGATGTCAAGAATAATTCAGTAGAAAAGACGAAGGTATTGGTGCGCGGAACAATTACCCCAGGAAACATTGTTTTTCAAAAAGAATTAGACGTGAATGCCCATACTACTGAACAGGTAAAGTTTGACAAACGCTATTTCCCACAACTGTGTATAGACCAGCCGCGTCTGTGGTGGCCGAATGGGTATGGAGACCCCAATCTTTATCATTGTAAGTTTGAGGTGATGGTGGATGGAAGAGTTTCGGAAACTAAAGATGTTTCTTTTGGTATAAAGAAATATTCTTATGATAAAGAGGCAATACATTCCATATTTATATTAATGATATTCCGGTATTTGTTAAGGGAGCGAATTGGGGGATGTCTGAATATATGCTTCGTTGCCGTGGCGCGGAATATGATACCAAAG
>ENA-OQAZ01000258-OQAZ01000258.1-human-gut-metagenome-genome-assembly--contig:-NODE-258-length-30096-cov-2.760152_pt1 | contig 30096 bp, 44 predicted proteins | sample MGYA00242737_ERZ504531 | MGnify/ENA primary metagenome ERZ504531 (study PRJEB26092, sample SAMD00036244) | human gut metagenome | host: Homo sapiens | study: EMG produced TPA metagenomics assembly of... | reverse complement strand
AGAGAAAGCACGGGACTCGATGTCTTTTTTTCACGGAGAGAAAAGGAACTGCCGCAAAAGAAAAAATGCCATCAGACAGACAAAAGCAGGTATTATGTACAGAAAAGAGACGGTGATCCCGGCTTTCTCCGGGTGTTTTAAGTGCAGTGTCAGAAAATAGGTGATAAGAAAAGCCGGACTTACGTTGTTGCAGAAACCGAAGAGCATGGAAGCTTCCTTTGGATCGATCTGATCGGTTTTTAAAAGATCGGCAAGAATTTTGGCACCGGAAGGATAACCGAAAAAAAAGCCGCACAGGAACGCATAAAGCCCGGCCGGGAGAGATGGAGATATTTTCGGGTAAAAAGTCCGGGCAGGAAGAGAAGATGTTCAATCAGGCGGCTCTGGATCAGGATGTTGGAAAAGACCATGAACGGCAGAAGGTGGGAACCAGAGTGAAAAACCACAGGTTCAGTCCCATTTTTGCACCTTCAAAGACCAGACCAGGGAAAAACAGCAGAATCACAAACAGGGTAGCACCAAGAAGCGAAGAAAAGAAAGATTTCATAAAAAATTCCTCTTTTTGCGTATCGTATGCATCAATTCAAAAACATATGCATATAAAAATAAGACAGCATTTGTGAGGGGAGCTTCGGATGAAGAAAAAGCGACCGGATGATACGATTAGAAAAAGGATCTGTTTTCTGTTCCTTGCAGTGCTTGTTCTTTTTGTCGGAATGGCGATATTCCATCATGAAAAGAGAAAATATGCTCTGCATGACAGAGTCATTGAAATGGAACATTTCCGTTCTATGCAGGCAGGCGGCAGCTTGCAGGAAGAAACAGCAGAACTTCAGAAACAGAGCGGACTTTCGAAAGGAAAACTGCTGGCACTTGCTTTTGCGGGTGCTCAGGCGTCTTTTCCAAAGAAAATGCCGACGATCGATGAGCTGCAGCAGACGGCGAAGTGGATGTACCGTTATCGCCCGAAACAATATGAGATGCTGGAAAATGCGTTCTGTGCGGTATGGGATGATCTTGTCTGCTTTCCAGTAAAATGCAGGGTATCTTATGAGGATTCCTGGATGGAAGAACGCACCTAGGCGGCAAACGGGGGCATGAGGGGACGGATCTGATGCCGCCGACAAATCAGAGAGGGTTTTATCCGGTATTTTCTGCCACAGCCGGGACGGTTGAGCATATGGGATGGCTTCAAAAGGGCGGATGGCGGATCGGAATCCGCAGTGAACAGGGCGGTTACTTTTATTATGCCCATCTCTCGGAATATGCACCGAGGATGGAAGAAGGGAAAACAGTAGAAGCCGGCGAAATGCTGGGCTATATGGGGGACAGCGGTTACGGAGAAGAGGGCACGGTCGGTCAGTTTGCCGTACATCTGCATTTTGGCATTTACATACAGACGGCAGACGGGCAGGAAGTCAGTGTCGATCCTTACTGGATCTTAAAAGGTCTGGAGGGAGAACCTTGAGGTGACAGTTGGAAAAAAGGAAAAATTATGCTATACTGGTCTGACTGAGGAAGGACGGTAAGTAATGTAGGAGGAGTGGTTTTTATGGAAATACAGTTATGGAAGGATATTTTAAATCCATATGAGCTGGCGGTGGAGGAACTGCTGGTAAAATTTAATCATCTGATCAAAGAGTACCAGGATCGGGGTATGTACTCGCCGATGGAGCAGGTCTGCGGCAGAGTCAAATCGATCTCCAGTATTTTAGATAAAGCACAGAAGAAAAACATTGAAGTTGACAAGATTGAAGAACAGCTGGATGATATCGCAGGCATCCGCATCATCTGCCAGTTTGTGGAGGATATTGAGAAGGTGGCAGATCTTATAAGAAACCGCTCCGATATGCAGGTCGTTACGGAAAAGGACTATATCAATCATATGAAATCGAGCGGTTACCGCAGTTACCATATGATCGTGTCTTACCCGGTGGAGACCTTTTCCGGAACAAAGACCATCCGCGTGGAGATCCAGATCCGTACTCTGGCGATGAATTTCTGGTCTACGATCGAACATTCGCTTCAGTATAAATATAAACAGCATATGCCGGATCACATCCGGGAGAAACTGAGCCGCGTTGCCGATGCGATCATTGTGCTGGACAATGAGATGTCAACGGTACGCAGCGAGATCATGGATGCACAGAATTCCTGCCAGATCCAGACGAATCTGGTCAAAGATATTTTAAATAATATCCAGAATCTGTATACGATTGCCAACAAACGGGAACTTGTCAAGATCCAGGATGAGTTTTACCGGATCTATGAGACAAAGGATCTGGAACAGCTGCGTCGTTTTCACAGCGATCTGGACAATATCACAGAAGGTTACCATGTGCAGGCATTTAAGTGATCTTGATGTATGAAGAATGTCAGAGGCATTTTTGAGCAGATGTGGTATAGGAAAAGCAAATAATAAGAAACAAGAAAGGATAAAAAGATGGAACTGCCTTCAAATTATTTAGAAGAGATGAAAGAACTGCTCGGTGATCAGTATGAGGCATATCTTGCAAGTTTTGAGCAGAAAACCAGACAGGGACTTCGTGTAAATACCGCGAAGATCGCACCGGAAACCTTCAGGCAGAAGGCAGATATTTCTCTTGAATGTGTACCGTGGTGTGAGAACGGCTTTGCTTTTGATGAAAAGCAGACGGTGACAAAGCATCCATATTATTATGCGGGGCTTTATTATGTGCAGGAGCCAAGTGCGATGATCCCGGCATCACACCTTCCGGTAGAGCCGGGCGATTTTGTGCTGGATCTCTGTGCGGCTCCGGGCGGCAAGGCGACGGAGCTTGGTGCAAAATTAAAAGGAAAAGGCATGCTGCTTGCAAATGACATCAGCAATTCTAGGGCCAAAGGGCTTTTAAAGAATCTGGAGCTTTTTGGCATTTCGAATCTGTTTGTATCAAGTGAAGAGTCCGATAAGCTCAAAAAAGCTTATCCGGCGTATTTTGACAAGATCCTGATCGATGCACCGTGTTCCGGAGAAGGGATGTTCCGCCGGGATAAGGCAATGGTAAAAGACTGGCTGCAAAAAGGACCGGATTACTATGTGCCGATCCAGAGAAAGCTGCTGCTCGATGCGGCGGATATGCTGAAAAAGGGCGGAATGCTCCTGTATTCGACCTGTACATTTTCTGTAAAAGAAAAACGAAGAAAACATCGCTTATCTTTTGCAGGAGCGGCCGGATATGGAACTTCTGATGCCAGAATGGGATGAATATTTCTCCCATGGAAAAAAAGAAGGATTTGAGAACTGTATCCGCATTTTCCCGCATCTGGCACCGGGCGAAGGTCATTTTGCGGCTCTGCTTGGAAAACGCACCGACGGCGAAGAACAGAGTGAAAAATGTCTGAAAAAACCGGCGAAAAGCAAAAAAAACACCGGTGTCTGACCTCAAGGACTGCCCGGAATTTGCAGTATTTATGCAGCAGATAACAAAGCCTTTATCCGGAAAAACGGAAGTTCAGAAAGACGCATCTATCTGCTTCCGGAAGGGACGAAGATCCCGAACGGGGTATCCGTTATCTTCGCACCGGGCTTTTATCTTGGAGATCAGAAGAAAAAGCGGTTTGAGCCGTCGCAGGCTCTTGCCATGTGCTTAAAAGCAGAAGATTTTAAGAAGAGCGTCTCTTTTAAAGGGGACGATGAGCGTGTGATCCGTTACTTAAAAGGAGAGACCCTGGATTTATCCGACACAGAGGCGGAAAACGAAAAAGGCTGGGTACTGGTCTGCGTGGACGGTTACGGGCTTGGCTGGGGCAAAGCGGCCGGCGGTATCTTAAAAAACAAGTATTATGCAGGATGGAGAATGCAGTCATGAGTTATCGATTGGATCAGTATCTGACACTTGCCGGCGAGGGAAGTCGCTCCCAGGTGAAACAATTCCTGAAAAAGGGACTTGTCCAGGTGGACGGTATCACCGAAAAGCAGGCCAAGAGAAAAGTACTGGGGAACGAGCAGATCAACGCTAAACGGAAAACCAGTATATTATGAAGAGCATTGCTATCTGATGCTGCACAAACCGGCAGGTGTGGTCACCGCAACCGAAGATAAAAAAGAAAAGACCGTCATGGATCTGATTACTTTGCAGCAGAAAAAGGATCTGTTCCCGGTCGGAAGGCTGGACAAAGACACGGAAGGACTGCTTCTTGTCACAAACGACGGAGAGCTGGCTCATCGTCTGCTTTCCCCGAAAAAACATGTGGATAAATGCTATTTTACGAGAGTGACCGGGCAGATCCATGAAGAAGATATCCACAGATTCAAGGAAGGGTTGGACATCGGAGATGAAAAGAAGACTCTTCCGGCGGACCTTGAGATCCTCTCGTCGGGAGAGATTTCCGAAGCGAAAGTCACGATCTGCGAAGGACGTTACCACCAGGTCAAACGGATGTTTGAGGCGATCGGCTGCAAAGTGATCTATCTGAAACGACTTTCCATGGGAAGCCTTAAGCTGGATCCGGCTCTGGAAAAAGGAGCGTTCCGCAAACTGACCGAAGAAGAGATTGCGGCACTTTTACAGCCGCCAAGAAAGGAAAAAGAATGAGCACAGATTTTTTGCCTGTTTCCAGAAAAGATATGGAAGAGAGAGGGATCGAGCAGCTGGATTTTGTCTATGTGATCGGAGATGCCTATGTGGACCATCCGTCGTTCGGACATGCCATCATCAGTCGGCTTCTGGAGGCACATGGCTTCCGGGTGGGGATCATTTCACAGCCCGACTGGAAGGATGAAAAGAGTATTTCCATTTTAGGGAAGCCGCGTCTTGGATTTCTGGTGTCGGCCGGAAACATGGATCCATGGTCAACCATTATACGGTTTCCAGGAAAGAAGACAGAAAGATGCTTACACACCGGGCGGTGTGATGGGAAAACGCCCGGACAATGCTACGATCGTCTACTGCAACCTGATCCGCCGCACCTACAAGCATACCCCGATCATCATTGGCGGGATCGAGGCGAGTCTTCGCAGACTCGCCCACTATGATTACTGGTCGGACAGCCTGAAACGCTCCATTTTGCTGGATTCGGGGGCAGATCTGATCTCTTATGGGATGGGAGAACACAGCATCATAGAGATTGCGGAAGCACTGGATGCGGGAATCCATGTACGCGATATCACGTTTATTGCGGGAACCGTTTACAAAACAAGGATGCTGGATGAAGCCGTCGATACGATCGTGCTGCCGTCCTATGAAAAATTAAAAGAAGACAAACTCTGGTATGCCAGAAGTTTTTATACACAGTACTGTAATACCGACGCATTTGCCGGAAAGCGGCTTGCGGAGCCTTACGGAGAGCATCTTTATATTGTGCAGAATCCGTCAGCAAAACCACTTACGCAGATGGAAATGGACGATGTCTATGCATTGCCTTATAAAAGAACCTGGCATCCGTCCTACGATGCCAGGGGCGGCGTTCCGGCAATCTCGGAAGTCAAATTCAGCCTGGTCAGCAACCGCGGCTGTTTTGGCGGATGCAGTTTCTGTGCACTGACGTTCCATCAGGGACGGATCATCCAGACGAGAGGGCATGAGTCCATTATCGAAGAAGCGAAACAGATGACGGAAGATAAGGATTTCAAAGGCTATATCCACGATGTCGGCCGGACCGACCGCCAACTTTCGCCATCCGGCATGCGAAAAACAGCTGAAAAAGGGCGTGTGTCCGAACAAACAATGTCTGTTTCCAAAACCGTGCCAGAATATGCGGGCAGACCACAAAGATTATCTGATCCTGCTGCGTAAACTGCGGAAGATCCCGAAAGTCAAGAAAGTGTTTATCCGTTCCGGTATCCGCTTTGATTATCTGATGGCAGATAAGGATGAGAGCTTCTTCCGGGAACTGGTCAAATACCATATCAGTGGACAGCTCAAAGTGGCTCCGGAACATGTGGCGGACAAAGTGCTCGCAAAGATGGGCAAACCGGAGCATGCTGTTTATCAGAAATTTGTTAAAAAATATGAACAGCTCAACAGACAGGAGGGTATGAACCAGTTTCTGGTGCCGTATCTGATGTCCTCTCACCCGGGCTGTTCCCTGACAGAAGCTGTGGAACTGGCAGAATATCTCCGTGATCTTGGCTATATGCCGGAGCAGGTGCAGGACTTTTATCCGACACCGTCCACGATCTCGACCGTATGTACTATACCGGTGTCGATCCGCGGACGATGGAGCCGGTCTACGTTCCGAAAAATCCGCATGAGAAAGCGATGCAGAGAGCTCTGATCCAGTACCGCAATCCCGGCCAATTATGAGCTGGTCAAAGAGGCACTGTTAAAGCACACCGCAGCGACCTGATCGGATTTGACGCCAAATGTCTGATCCGCCCGCGTCCGGATAAAAATCGTCAAAATTATCAGCACGGATAAAAATCGCCGGGGACAAGATGACAGAAACATGGGTGGCAAAAACGCAGGCAGAAAAAATACAGGAAACAGCAGCAATCAAAATGGACGAAATACTGCAAAAGAGCGTCCGACAGGCAAAAAGAAGACAATCCGCAACACGCATAACAGAAAGAAGAAGTGATATGTCAGAAAGAAAAAAGATTGCCATTGTAACGGGAGCCTCTTCCGGTATGGGAAGAGCATTTGTACAGCAGATCATGGACAAGTACCGCAGACTCGATGAAATCTGGGTGATTGCAAGGCATCTGCAAAAAGAGATGTGGCAGGAATGTTTTGGGACAAAGATCGTGCTTCTGCCGCTGGATCTTTTGCAGGAAGCACAGCAGAAGCGGTTAAGATGCAGGCTCTTTGCGGAGGATGTCCGGGTCAAGATTTTGGTAAATGCCGCCGGAATGGGACGGATCGGAACATTTGAAGAGATCACACTTCCGGAGCATCAGCAGACGACGAGGCTGAACGACGAAGCACTGATGACCGTCACGTATCTGTGCCTTCCTTATATGGAGAAAGGCAGCCATATCATTCAGATGGCATCGGCATCGGCGTTTGTGCCGCAGCCGGGATTTGCCGTCTATGCAGCATCAAAAGCTTATGTGCTGAGCTTTTCCAGAGCACTGCGAAGCGAAGTGCGAAAAAAAAGGTATCACCGTGACCTGTGTGTGCCCGGGACCGGTGGACACGGCTTTTTTTGAAGGAGCCGAGAAATACCATAAAATGCCGCTGTTTAAGAAAAAATCTATGGCAGATCCAAAGCCTGTCGTGGAAAAGGCCGTTTATGATGCGGCCTGCGGGCGGGCATTGTCCATTTACGGATGGTCGATGAAAGCGTTGTTTCTTGCGTGCAAGATTTTGCCGCATCGTCTGATTATTGACCTGACTGCCATATTTTTTAAACCATAACGCAACCGGCAGCCAGACTCTGTGAAAGGACCGACTGTGAATCGGAAACAACTGGAGGAAATCATGAAGAGAGACAAAGGAGAATTTGGGTATATCAAATCCCAGAAAATCAAACGCGGACTGATCACGCTGGTGATGTTCGCAATCCCGATCATCATTTTTCTGACCGGGCTTTTTATCACAAAGACAAGGCTGAATATGTTTACCTTTGTGGCGATCATGGGGTGTATCCCGGCAGCCAGAGCAGCAACCGGGTTTATCATGATGCTGATGCAAAAACCGGCATCGGAAGCATTAAAAGAAAAGATCGAGCAGGTAAACGAAAATGTACGGATCTTATATGATATGACCTTTACTGCTTATCAGAAAACAGTTCCGGTCGATGCAGTTGCCGTGAGCGGGACGCAGGTGATCGGTTATGTGAGCAGTGAAAAAGCGGATCTTTCGTTTGGAGAAGAACACATCCGGGAGATTTTAAAGAACAATAAATGTAAATCGGTCGGTGTGAAACTGTTCCGAGAGGAAAAAACGTTTTCTGGATCAGTTAAAGCAGATGAACCAGAAACAGAGTGAACATGAGAGACGGGCAGCCGGAAGGCAGAATATATCTGCGACGTGCTGCGTGCGATCGTACTTTAACAAAATCAGGCAGCAAAGAGGATTGCGAATATCCGCCTGACAACAGTAAAATACCGGGAAAGGAAAAGCAATGAGAGAACTTGTGATCTCAAAGTACGAGGCAGGGCAGCGTTTTGATAAATTTCTCGCAAAATATATGGAACTGGCACCGAAAAGCTTTTTCTATAAGATGATGCGAAAGAAAAACATCACGCTGAACGGTAAAAAAGCAGCAGGAAATGAAAAACTGGAAGAGGGAGATACAGTGAAACTGTTTCTCTCCGAAGAGACGATCGAAGGATTCCGGGAAAAGAAAAAAGAGCCGTACGATACCGGGGCAAAGCTGGATATTCTCTATGAAGATGAGCAGGTCATGCTGATCAACAAGCCGGCAGGGATGCTCTCGCAGAAGGCGGAAAAAGGCGATATTTCCATGGTGGAGCATCTGATTTCCCATCTTCTGGATACCGGCGAAGTGACCGAAGAAATGTTAAAAACATTCCGGCCGTCCCTGTGCAACCGTCTGGACCGCAATACGAGCGGAATCGTGGCAGCGGGCAAGACGCTGCAGGGTTTGCAGATACTCTCCGGGCTTTTCAAAGAACGTACCCTGCACAAATATTACCTTTGTATTGTAAAAGGCGTGATCAAAGAAGAACAGGATGTCAGAGGATGGCTTCTGAAAAACGAAAAGACCAACCAGGTCAGAATTTTCAAAAACGAGACAAAGGATGCTAGACCAATCCACACAAAATATCGTCCGCTTGCAGACAATGGGCAGGAGACGCTTCTGGAGATCGAGCTTCTGACAGGACGCACGCATCAGATCCGTGCCCATTTGTCCTATATGGGACATCCGATCTTCGGTGATCCGAAATACGGAGACGCAGTGTTGAATAAAAAACTGACTTCCGGGTACGGACTTCACATGCAGCTTCTGCATGCCTGGCATCTGGTATTTCCAGAGCTTTCCGGTGATTTTGAAGGACTTTCCGGTAAAAGCATCTACGCTCCGGCACCGAAGCAGTTTGTGAGTATTGCACAGAAAAGAGGACTTGGAACATGGGAACATGGAATTCCAGAGGTTTAAGAGGGTCCGCACTTGAGGAACTGATCAACCGCACGAACGAACAGTATCGCGAGAAAGGGCTGGCACTGATCCAGAAGATCCCGACTCCGATCACGCCGATCAAGATCGACAAAGAAAAGCGTCATATCACGCTGGCGTATTTTGATCAGAAAAGTACGGTCGATTATATCGGGGCAGTGCAGGGGATCCCGGTCTGCTTTGATGCAAAAGAATGTGCGTCAGATACCTTTGCTCTCCAGAATATCCATCCGCATCAGGTCGCTTTTATGCAGGATTTTGAAAAACAGGGCGGGATCGCCTTTCTGCTGATCTATTATACCGGAAGAAATCTGATCTTATATCTTCCGTTCAGGGATATGATACGCTTCTGGGAACGGGCACAGAATGGAGGACGCAAAAGTTTCCGTTTTGAAGAAGTAGATCTTTCCTATCAGATTGAAGCCGGACACGGCGTATTTGTACCGTATCTGGAAGCGATTCAAAAAGATTTGGATGCCAGGGATTGACAGAAATCAGAATTGAGCATATAATAACATCTGATTTTGCATGATAATTAGGTAACACGTTAATACAATAAAGTGAAACAGATGGAGAATTTGAAGGATCTAATGCATGATTTTATACGGTAATGCCGATATTTACATGACGGGATTATTGCATATTCTCACAAAGAGCAAGGGCAGAGGAGAATGGAGGAACCTATGGAACAGAGACTGCTGCACACACCGGAGGGCGTGCGTGATATTTACAGCGGAGAGTACGCCAGAAAGAAAGCACTTTTACAGAAACTGCACAGAGTCGTAGAGGGTTACGGTTACTGTGATATTGAGACACCGACCTTTGAATATTTTGATGTATTCAGCAGAGAGATCGGAACGACTCCGTCCAAAGATCTGTATAAATTTTTTGACCGCGAGGGAAACACCCTTGTACTTCGCCCAGATATGACACCGGCGATCGCCAGAGCCTATGCAAAATATTTTTCCAATGAGGAACTGGGTGTCCGACTTTCTTACATGGGAAATACGTTTGTAAACAACTCAAGCCTTCAGGGACATTTAAAAGAAATGACACAGCTCGGTGCGGACTGATCGGGGACGGCAGCGTGGAAGCCGATGCCGAGATCACGGCAATGATCGTAGAGATGCTGCTGGCAGCCGGACTTACCGAATTTCAGGTGAGCATCGGACATGTAGAGTTCTTCCAGAGCCTGCTTGCAGAGGCCGGTGTTGACAAAGCTACCGAGCAGGAACTTCGCAGACTGATCACCAACAAAAACAATTTCGGTGTCGAGACACTGCTCGAAGAGCGGAACATGAATGAAAAGCTGACGAACCTGTTCAAACGCCTTCCGCAGATGTTCGGAAACATCGAAGTGCTCGATCAGGCAGAGAGTATGACGGATAATACACAGGCTCTGGCGGCGATCGCCCGCCTGCGTAAACTGTATGAGATCATCCGCAAATATGGATATGAGAAATATATTTCCTTTGACCTTGGTATGCTTGGAAGCTACGGTTATTATACCGGCGTACTGTTTCGTGCCTACACGTTCGGAACGGGAGATGCCGTTGTAAAAGGAGGTCGCTACGATCAGCTGATGGGATACTTTGGAAAGCCGGCAGCATCAATCGGATTTGTCGTGCAGGCAGATGAGCTTTTAAATGCACTTTCCAGACAGAAGATTGCGGTTCCGGTCGAAGAAGGACCGACGCTGGTTCTCTATGACAGTTTCGTCCGTGATCAGGCGATCGAAGCATCCATTCAGATCCGCAGGGACGGAGGAAAGGCAGCTCTGATGAGAAGAATAGAAGGTTATCCGCTTTTTTTCTACAGCACCTAGCGAAACGCAATGCACTGGAAAAGGTTGTTTATTTTGCAGCGGACGGAAACGTACAGACAGTGAAACCGCAGGAGGAAAAAGAATGAGATATCTGACATTTGCACTGGGAAAAGGACGGCTCGCAAAGAAAACACTGGAGCTGTTTGAGAAAATTGGGATCACCTGCGAGGAGATGAAGGATAAAGATTCCAGAAAACTGATCTTTGTCAATGAAAAGCTGAAACTGCGTTTCTTTCTTGCAAAAGGACCGGATGTGCCGACTTATGTTGAATACGGTGCAGCTGATATCGGTATCGTAGGCGAAGATACATTTTAGAAGAACAGAGAAAACTGTATGAAGTTCTGGATCTTGGATTCGGAAAATGCCGGATGTGCGTCTGCGGACCACAGTCTGCGGCAGAACTTCTGAAACATCAGGAGCAGATCCGCGTAGCAACCAAGTATCCGCATATTGCAAAAGACTATTTTTATAATAAAAAACACCAGACAGTAGAGATCGTCAAACTGAACGGTTCGATCGAGCTGGCACCGATTGTCGGACTTTCCGATGTGATCGTCGATATTGTGGAGACCGGTTCCACACTTCGCGAAAACGGTCTGGTCGTACTCGAAGAAGTATGCCCGTTATCTGCCAGAGTGGTAGTCAACCAGGTGAGCATGCGTATGGAAAATGAAAGAATTACAAAGATTTTGACAGATCTGAAATCTGTGATCAAACAGGAGGCATAAAAAGAATGCGTACAATAGCAACTTACAAGAGGAAACCAGAAAAAAACGTGCTTGAGAATCTGCTGAAAACGCAGCCCGAGCAGCTATGGAAAATTCGAGGATGCTGTGGCAGAGATCGTTGAGAATGTACGAAACAACAAAGATGCGGCAGTGTTTGAATATACGAAAAGATTTGACGGTGCCGATATCAATGCCGGAAACATCAAAGTGACAAAAGAAGAGATTGACGAAGCTTACGAACAGGTTGATCCGTCTCTTCTGGATGTTATCAGAAAAGCACTGGTCAACATTCGTGAATATCACGAAAAACAGAAAAAATACAGCTGGTTTGACAGCAAACCGGACGGAACCATGCTCGGACAGAAAGTCATGCCACTTGCAAAAGTCGGTGTCTATGTTCCGGGTGGAAAAGCAGTTTATCCTTCTTCTGTTCTGATGAATGTTGTACCGGCAAAAGTGGCAGGTGTGGAGAAGATCATCATGACGACCCCTTGCGGAAAGGACGGAAAAGTGTATCCGTCCACACTTGTTGCCGCTATGGAGGCAGGAGCAGATGAAATCTACAAAGTGGGTGGTGCCCAGGCGATTGCAGCTCTGGCATTCGGAACCGAGAGTATACCAAAAGTAGACAAGATCGTAAGGTCCTGGAAACATCTATGTGGCACTTGCCAAAAAGCTGTTTACGGACATGATCAGCATTGATTCCATCGCCGGACCGAGCGAGATCCTGGTACTGGCAGATGAGACAGCCAATCCGCATTATGTGGCAGCCGATCTGCTCTCTCAGGCAGAACACGACGAGATGGCTTCTGCAATACTGGTGACGACAAGCCGTGACTTTGCAGATAAAGTTTCCGAAGAGATCGAAGGCTATTTAAAAACTCTCTCAAGAAGCGAGATCATCCGCAAATCACTGGACAATTATGGCTACGCACTGGTTGCAGAGACGATGGACGAGGCGATTGAGACTGCAAACGAGATCGCATCTGAGCATCTGGAGATCGTGACGGCCAACCCGTTTGAAGTAATGATGAAGATCCGCAATGCCGGAGCCATCTTTATCGGAGAATACAGCAGCGAACCGCTGGGCGATTATTTTGCCGGACCGAACCACGTACTGCCGACCAACGGAACTGCAAAATTCTTCTCCCCGCTTGGCGTAGATGACTTTATCAAACGTTCCAGCATCATCTATTATTCAAGAGAGGCACTCAAAGATATACACAAAGATATCATCCAGTTTGCCGAGGCAGAAAAACTGACGGCACATGCAAATTCGATCCGTGTCCGTTTTGAAGAGGAAGATGCCAATGAGTAGGACAGCCACCATCACCCGGACAACAAAAGAAACGGATATCGCAATGACGCTTTCCCTTGACGGAAGCGGAAAATCCAAGATCAGTACCGGCATCGGATTTTTTGATCATATGCTGGACGGATTTACCAGACATGGGCTGTTTGATATGAAACTTTCCGTAAAAGGAGATCTCTATGTGGACTCCCACCACACGATCGAAGATACCGGGATCGTGCTCGGCAATGCGATCCGCGAGCAGTCGGTGACAAAAAAGGCATAAAACGCTACGGACATTTCATTCTTCCGATGGATGAGTGCCTGGTCGTGTGTGCCGTCGATCTGTGCGGAAGACCGTATTTATCCTTTGATGATGTATTTACCGTACCGAAATGCGGGGATATGGACACCGAAATGGTACGTGAATTTTTCTATGCTGTTTCCTATGCGGCAGCAATGAATCTGCATATAAAAGTCTTGACACCCGGAAATAATCATCATATGATGGAAGCAATGTTCAAAGCATTTGCGAAAGCACTGGACATGGCGGTTGGAATGGATAGCCGCATTACAGATGTGCTTTCGACGAAAGGAAGTTTATAATGCAGAAGAAAATTGTGGTACATATGTATCTGAAAAACGGGAAAGCAGTGACCGGTTTTGACGGAAAAGAACTGCTTGAAGATGGCGATGTGATGAGTATTGCCCAGCATTACAGCAACAACGGGGCAGATGAGCTTCTGATCTTTGATCTGTCGGATGACGATGCAGATCACGAGCAGTCTCTCAATCTGATCCGCCAGATCAGCCGGGTGATCGATATCCCGATGAGCGGCGGCGGCCATATTAAAAATCTGGAAGATGTGAAAAAGCTTCTCTACGCAGGATGCCAGCAGGTTTTCTTAAATTATGCCAAAGCAGCCAATATTGAACTGACAGAAGAAGTATCCAAACGTTTCGGAAAAGAAAAAATCGCGATCTGTACAGACAGTTTTGCACAGCTACAGGCAAACAAGGCGAGGGTAAATGAATATACCTCCCGTGTGATCCTGCTCTGCGATGAAGTGGATGTGCGTACAACTGCCCGCCTTGTAGAAGTGCCGGTACTTCCGGTTTCCACACGTGCAGACCGTCACGGCCTGCTGAAGCTTCTGATGCTCGACAATATCTGCGGTGTCTGCGGAGATACATTCTCTGATCTGAATGAAGATCTGATGGCAGCCAAGCTGGAAGCGAAAAAGCATGGCGTTGAGATCAATACGTTCGAGAGCAATATGAGCTGGAATGAGCTGAAACTGAACTCCGACGGCATGATCCCGGTTGTTGTGCAGGACTACAAAAATCTGGAAGTGCTGATGGTCGCTTATATGAACCGTGAAGCTTTTGAAAAGACTGTGGAGTCCGGAAAGATGACCTACTGGAGCAGGAGCCGCAACGAACTGTGGCAGAAAGGTGCGACCTCCGGACATGTCCAGTATGTCAAACAGCTTTCCATCGACTGCGACAACGATACCATCCTGGCAAAGGTGCAGCAGATCGGTGCCGCATGCCATACCGGGAACCGCAGCTGTTTCTACCGTGAGATCTTAAAGAAAGATTACCATGAGACCAATCCGGCGATCGTTTTCGACCATCTCTATAAGCTGATCGAGGATCGCAAACAGCATCCGAAAGAAGGATCTTACACCAACTACCTGCTTGAACAGGGCATTGACAAGATCCTCAAAAAAGTCGGAGAAGAAGCGACGGAGATCATCATTGCAGCGAAAAACCCGAATCCGGAGGAGATCAAGTACGAGATTTCCGATTTTCTATACCATGTGATGGTACTGATGTCTGAACGCGGTGTGACTTGGGATGATATCACCAGAGAGCTTGCAAACCGCTAAGGGTATGATTTTGATATAACCGAATAAAACCTCGCCTTTTTGCATAGCGTATAGCAGAAAGGCGGGATTTTTATGCATACAGGCTTAAGTGAAGAGCAGAGACGGCAGATCGAAAAGATGCGGCGGCAGAGCGGCCGTATGCCGGTTTACCGGAAAACGGCAGAAAAAGTGAATGATTTTTCAGAAAAAACAGAAGAACTTCCACAGAACGGGAGTTCTTTTTTTACACGCCTTCTGGCGGCAATGCTGCTGCTGGCACTGTTTTTGCAGTTTCATTTGAGCGGCAGTTCGATCTTTGGATATAACAGCGGGAGGCAGTCACGGCGGTCAGTCAGAGCATAGACTTGCAGAAAGTGGCAGATTCTGTTAGAATAAAATAACATGCACCGATCGAGACGGAGTGCAGAAAGAATTGTGAAAACATGAAGTACAGAGCAATTCGTATGGTATTACAGACATAAGCAACATCATCAGGAGGAACCACATGGGGAATAAACAAAGGGGAAAAATGAAAAAAAGACTGCTTGTGGCAGCACTTGCGCATGCATGGCATTTCCAGCAAGTCTTCCGGCACAGGCAGCAGGCATGGTACACGGCAAAAAGGTCGGCTGGATACAGGAAGAAGGGCAGACGTACTACTGTGATCCATCTACTCTGCAGAATGTACGCGGCAAATGGCAGCTGATCGGCAAAAATTACTATTATTTTGACCAGCTGGGCAGATTGATCCGCAACAAATGGGTTGGAAATTATCACGTCGGCGACAACGGAGCCTGGAAAAAAACAAGTGGATCGGCAAATATTTTGTCGGTGAAAACGGAAAGTGGATCAAGAAATTCAAGGGCGGCTGGTATAAGATCAACAAAAAGTGGTATTATTATACAAAAGAAGGCGTAAAGAAAACCGGCTGGTTAAAGTACAAAGGCAATAAGTACTATCTGGATAAAAACGGTGTGCGTCTGACCAAGTGGCAGAAGATCAAGAATACCACCTACTATTTTACGAAAAAAGGTAAACAGCGGAGTACTTCCTGGAAAAAGAAAGGCGGCTGGTATTACCCGACCAGCACGACCGGCTCGGTGTACAAAGGCGAGCGTATGAACACAGGAAGCCGCCTGACAGCAACCAAGATCGAGTACCGCACTTCCACGCTCAAAGTCATCCTTCGCAAACACAGAGCGTACAGCACCTGCTACTGGACTGCGGATATTAAGATCAACAATCCAAACCAGATGTTTCAGCATTTTCCTATGGGACGTATGGCGGAACAAGAGAGACGACTTCGCATGCGGTAAAACGCACCAAATCAATCATCGGCATCAATGCCAGTGCTTTTTCCTATTCGGACGGCAGACCTTGTTTTGATGCAGTGAAGATCCAGAAAGGCAAGATCTACAACCGTGCAGGCGGTACAAGCTATTCCAACTGTGCCGTTCTCTGGGACGGAACCATGTTTACGCCGGAAGTACATCTTTCCGCCGAAGATCTGGTGGAAATGGGCGTAAAAGACAGCTACAATTTCGGACCGCCGCTGATCGAAAACGGCAAAAAAGTTACATACAATATGGCAAATTCTGCAAACGACTGGTCACTGATGTTCTATAAAGATCCAAGAAGTGCCGTCGGTATGGTAGAGAAAGGCCATTACATTCTACTCGTTGCAGACGGAAGAGGGATCGGCGGTTCCCTCGGACTTACCAGAACCGAGATGCAGAATATTTTCAAAAGCTACGGCTGTACCTACGCCTACAATATGGACGGCGGCGGATCAGCAACCTTGCTTACCGCGGAACGGTGCTGAACCATCCATCCGACGGAGCAGAGCGGGCATGTGGAGATTTCCTGCTGTTCAAAGAATAAGAGGTAAAGAACAGCTGAATAAAACTTATAAAAGTATATAAATAACTGTTGAATTTTATAGGTTATTAGTATAGAATAATATTGAAAGGAAGTGATGCTTTGAGTAAATATTATTCTATACATGAATTTTCAAAAATTATAGGTGTATCTGCACAAACGTTGCGAAATTGGGATTCTAACGGAAAACTTCATCCGCATCATACTACAACAAGTGGATATAGATATTATTCTGATGAACAGCTCAGCCAAGTAATGAATGTAAAGCCTAGAAATCGCATTACAATCGGATATTGTCGTGTTTCAAGTCATAAGCAAAAGGATGATTTAGAACGACAGATTGATAATGTGAAAACATATCTTATGGCAAAAGGACAACCGTTTGAGATAATAAGTGATATTGGTTCTGGCATTGACTACAAGAAAAAAGGACTTCGGGAACTAATCAAACGCATTTCTCAAAATCAGGTTGAAAAGGTTGTTGTTTTGTATAAAGACAGGCTTTTAGGTTTTGGTTTTGAGTTGGTAGAATATATAGCTTCGCTATATAACTGTGAAATTGAGATTATTGACAATACTGAAAAATCTGAGCAACAAGAACTCGTTGAAGATTTAGTACAAATAATCACAGTATTCAGTTGCAAATTACAAGGAAAACGAGCGAACAAAGCTAAGAAACTTATCCGAGAATTGATACAGGAGGAAACAGATGGTAAAAGCCATAAAAGTAATGTTGATACCAAACAACGTACAGAAAACTAAGATGTTTCAGTACGCAGGAGCTTCAAGATTTGCTTATAACTGGGCTTTGGCCAGGGAAAAAGAAAGCTACGAAAAAGGTGGCAAATTCATTTCAGATTCAGAACTCAGAAAAGAATTTACAAAGCTTAGACATTCTGATGAATACGCATGGTTATTAAATATTTCAAATAATGTAACCAAACAGGCAATCAAAGATGCCTGTACTGCGTATAAGAACTTTTTTCAAGGGTTTGCAAAAATTCCCAAGATTCAAGTCCAGAAAGAGATCAATGCCGAAGTTCTATCAGGACAACGTTAAGATACAATTCAGTAATACTCACGTTAAGCTTGAAGGTTTTTCTTCCAGCAGGAAAGCAAATAAGCAAAAAAAGAATTGGGTAAGACTTGCAGAACATGGACGTATTCCAACAGATGTTAAATATATGAATCCGAGAATATCCTTTGATGGATTGAACTGGTGGATCAGTGTATGTGTAGAATTTCCTGACTGTAAGGAAACACTTAATGATGATGGAGTTGGCATAGACTTAGGAATTAAAGACTTAGCTGTCTGCTCTGATGCCGTTAAGTATAAGAACATCAATAAGAGTCAGAAAGTAAAGAAACTAGAAAAACAGAAACGTAGATTACAGCGTAGTATCTCTCGTTCTTACGAGAAAAATAAGAAAGGGGAAAGTTACTGTAAAACAAATAATGTAATCAAAAAGGAAAAACTTTTATTAAAACGAAATCACAGATTAACAAACATCCGTAAAAACTATTTGAATCAGACCATATCTGAGATCGTGAATCGAAAGCCAAGATTTATTTGTATTGAAGATCTGAATGTCAGCGGAATGATGAAAAATAGACATTTATCCAAAGCAGTACAGGAACAAGGATTTTTTAGGTTTAGAAAACAGCTTGAATACAAATGCAATGATAAAGGGATCCAGCTTATTGTGGCTGATCGGTTTTATCCATCATCAAAGCTTTGCAGTTGCTGTGGAAACATCAAAAAAGATTTGAAGTTATCTGACAGGGTTTATAGATGTGAATGTGGGAATATGATTGACAGAGATTTCCAGGCATCTATAAATCTTAAGGCTTATGGAGAACGATTTGCAAGCTAACACTGAAACGTTAATGCAAATATGTACGGATACGTTAGTCCGGAATTTACGCCTATGGAGAGTACAAGAACTTGTGAGTAGATAGATATTTATATCATCAAAAGCATACTCGTTGAAGTAGGAATGAAACATGGAAGTTTATAACTTTTTATAGGTTTTCAGTAACGGGGGATTTAACAATGACAAAGGAAGATATTATAAAATTGCCAAAGGTGGAATTGCACTGTCATCTGGACGGATCACTGAGTCAGGGATTTGTGGAAAAGAGACTTGGAAGACCGGTAGGAAAAGAAGAACTGAGCGTGTCAGATGACTGTACAAGTCTTGCAGAATATCTGGAAAAGTTTGATCTGCCGGGACAATGTTTAAGAGACGAAGAGGGTCTTGAGGAAGCCGGATATGATGTGCTCAGAAGCATGAAACAGGAGAATGTCATTTATTCTGAGATTCGCTTTGCACCACTTCTTTCAGAGACAGAAGACATGAATTGCAATAAAGTGATTGAAGCAGTTTTAAAAGGTCTTGAGAGAGGAAAAAAAGATTTCGGAATCGAGTTTGGTCTGATCGTATGTGCGATGCGGCATCACAGCGAAGAAATGAACTGGCGCATGATACGTACAGCGAGAGAATATCTTGGCTCAGGAGTGTGTGCAGCAGATCTTGCAGGAGCAGAAGCTATCTACCCTATGTCAGAGTTTAAAAATCTGTTCCAGAACACCTACAAGATTGGGATGCCGTTCACAATCCATGCAGGGGAGTGTGGAAGTGCTCAGAACATCATAGATTCCGTGGAAGCTGGGGCAAGAAGAATCGGTCATGGAATCGCAATGAGAGGACATAGTGATCTGATCAAAGAACTTGCCGAAAAAGGAATCGGGATCGAGATGTGCCCAATCAGTAATCTGCAGACAAAAGCAGTAGCAGGAACGGAGGAATACCCGATCAGAGAGTTCTTGAATGGCGGTTTAAAAGTAACGGTCAATACGGACAATCGTACGGTCAGTGATACAACAATGACAAAGGAACTGGAATTTATTCAGAAAACATACGGAATTCGAGATGATGAAATCCTGTGTTTGATGAAAAATGCAGCAGATGTAGCTTTTGCAACAGATTCTGTAAAAGATAAATTGTACCGGATGATGGGGGAAGCTTATGGCGCATAAGTATTTACACGAAATGTTACCAGTTTTCAAGTTCAGAAAACAAAGAAAAGGAGTGTGGAAATTGTGTATAAGAAATTAGTTACATGTCTTGAAAGTGTAAGAAAGAAGATCGATTTTAAACCAGAAGTAGCACTGATTCTCGGATCCGGACTTGGAGATTTTGCAGATGGAATCAAGATTGAGCAGACCATCGATTATACAGAGATTGAAGGATTTCCGGTTTCTACAGTAAAGGGACATAAAGGACGTTTTGTATTTGGTTATGTAGAGGATACACCGGTTGTGATCATGCAGGGACGTGTTCATTATTATGAGGGATATAAGATGTCAGACGTTGTTCTTCCGACACGTCTGATGGGAATGCTTGGGGCGAAGAAGATCCTTCTTACAAATGCGGCAGGTGGATGCAACCCATCTTATAAAGCCGGAGATTTCATGATGATCACAGATCATATTACAACAGGAGTTCCAAGCCCACTGATTGGACCGAATATCGAGGAGCTTGGAACGAGATTCCCGGATATGAGCGAAGTGTATAGCAAGCGTCTTCAGGATGTGATCCGCAAGTGTGCAGCGGAGTGTGGCGTTGAGATTCAGGAAGGTGTTTACGTTCAGTTTACAGGACCGAACTATGAGACACCGGCAGAAATAAGACTTGCACAGAGCTGGGGCGGAGATGCAGTCGGAATGAGCACAGCATGTGAGGCTATGGCAGCACGTCATATGGGAATGGAGATTTGTGGGATTTCCTGTATTACAAATATGGCAGCAGGAATCTCAAAAGTGGAACTGAATCATAAAGAAGTACAGGAGACAGCAGATCGCGTAGCAAAATCATTTAAGGAGCTTGTTACAAAAGTTGTTGTAAACATGTAATGGGGTGTGATTTTTATGAAAAAATATAATCGAATTTTTACTATTGTAATTGATTCGTTCGGTGCAGGAGCAATGCCGGATGCTGCAGAGTATGGGGATGCAGGAACAGACACAATGGGACATATTTCTGAGTTTGTGGATGAATTTCATATTCCGAATCTTCAGAAACTTGGAATCGCCAATTTACACCCACTGAAACAGGTGGCACCGGTAGAAAGACCGATGGGATACTATTCTTTCCTGAAAGAAGCAAGTACCGGAAAGGATACGATGACCGGACATTGGGAGATGATGGGACTTCATATCACGAAGCCATTTAAGACATTTACAGAGACGGGATTTCCAAAGGAATTGATTGACGAACTGGAAAAGAGAACAGGACATAAAGTGATCGGAAACAAGAGTGCCAGTGGAACAGAGATTCTTGATGAACTTGCAGAAGAAGAGATTGCAACAGGTCATATGATCGTCTATACATCTGCAGATTCTGTATTGCAGATCTGTGGAAATGAGGAGACATTCGGACTGGATGAACTTTACCGCTGCTGTGAGATCGCACGTGATATTACGATGAAAGATGAGTGGAAAGTCGGACGTGTTATTGCAAGACCTTATGTTGGAAAGAAAAAAGGTGAGTTTAAGCGTACAAGTAACAGACATGATTATGCGCTGAAACCATACGGAAGAACAGCACTTAATGCACTCAAAGATGCAGGATATGATGTGATCTCAGTCGGTAAGATCTTTGATATTTTCGATGGAGAAGGTTTGACAGAATCAAATAAATCTAAGAGCTCCGTTCACGGAATGGAGCAGACGATTGAAATTTCAAAGAGAGATTTCAAAGGCTTGTGCTTTGTAAATCTTGTGGATTTTGATGCATTGTGGGGACACCGCAGAAATGTAAAGGGATACGCAGAGGAACTTGAACGATTTGATGTGAAATTAGGAGAATTTCTTGGTGGATTGAGAGAGGATGATCTTCTGATCATTACTGCAGATCACGGAAATGATCCGACACATACAGGAACAGATCATACAAGAGAAATGGTTCCGTTTTTCGCTTATTCTCCATCTATGGAAGGATACGGAAAACTGCCGGATTCAGATACATTTGCAGTGATCGGTGCAACAATTGCAGATAATTTCGACGTAAAGATGCCGGAGGGAACGATCGGAGCATCTATCCTGGATGAACTGAAATAAAAACTGAGAATGAAAATAATACGAAAAGCAAATTAATTTTCATCTTAAGGTAATGAAGTTTAGAACAAGGAGACAGAGAAAAATGGATGAAAGATTGAAACGACAGCTTGATTTTGCATTGGAAATAGATAAGGAAAAAAATATTCTGAGACAGACACATCTCTCAGAGCATGGCAGACGGGAAAACGATGCAGAACATGCATGGCATATGGCGATTATGGCATATCTTTTCAGAGAGCATTCAAACGAATCGGTGGATATTGCAAAGGTAATGCTGATGTGTCTGATCCATGATATTGTGGAGATCGATGCGGGTGATACGTATGCATATGATACAGAAGGTTTGAAAACTCAGAAAGCAAGAGAAGATGCGGCGAAGGAAAGAATTTTTTCAATCCTTCCGGAAGATCAGAAACAAGAGCTGATTTCTCTTTTTGATGAGTTCGAGGCATTTGAAACAGCGGAATCTAAGTTCGCACATGCAATGGATAATCTACAGCCGCTGATGCTAAATAACAGCAATGGTGGAAATGATTGGAAAGAGCATGGAGTGTATGCTGAGCAGGTTTATGGCCGTCAGAGAAAGACGAGTCTGGGATCAGAAAAGATATTCGAAGTTGTGGATCAGATCATTCAGGAGAATATAAAAAAGGGAACAATTAAAGAATAAAATGTGAAAAACTTTCTTGTAAAATGAAATGAATGTGAAAAAGAATTGCTGCTGTTCTAAAAATAGAGGGACAGTAGCAATTCTTTATTGAGAGGGCAAAAATCGGATGAGACTATTTATAACCCATTACCAGGAACATTGGTTTGATCGTAACGATTTCATCATACTCTTCTTTTTCGACTACGACGTTAGAATTCAATGCTTTCAAATCTTCCTTTAAAAGCTTTAGAGCTTCAGGAATTGTCTCTGCACGACCTTCTTTCATAATATCCTGCATTCTTTTTAACACGATCGGATGTGCATAATATGCAGGAACCGGAAAATCCGGATATTTTTGGATGTATGTTTCCATTTGCTGAATGGATCGTTCCAGTTGGTTTTCGATATATTTTTTATTGTTTTTAGAAGTCGGCAATACATTTGCTCCGGCGAACAGAAAAATTGCTGCCAATCCAAATAACAGGAAATACATACCGAATCCGGCATGAGTCAGAAGGGAGTAGATTCCATAAAGGAATGCTCCGATGCCCAATATTACAACAGCAAGAGCGACCCATTTATAAGCGGGATTGCTTCTGTCATAGGTTCTCTTTTTCTTCGCCGACAGGCTCAGATCCATGTAGTAATCGGATTGCTTTTTAAGATAATTTTCTGCGCGTTCAAGCTTGGTAAGCCGCTTTTTGATTTCTTCCGGAAGAATGCGCTCGCGCTGCTTTTCTTCCAGCCATTTTCTTTTTTCTTCCAGTTTTCGCTCGGCTTCTATGCTGTGCAGCGGAATCTGAGGAAATCTTTCTTCAATATAAGCCAAAAGACGATCCACATCTTCTTCATGTTTGAAGTTACATTGTTTTTCTTTTCCATTTTCATATACAACTACGAGATAGGATAACGTTCCAAATGCTCCTTTTCCTGTAAAACCACCTTTGCTCATAGCAATTCTTTTGAAGATTCTTTCTACGGAAGAAATGGGTATGTAATAACGTCTGTCAAAATAAAAACTGTTTAAATAGATTGCTTTTTTTCCAACACCGCAAGGTCCTATTTTTCTGCAAGTTTTTTTGTCAGCTGTCAATTCATCATCCGGGAGTGTTACAGTTCCAAGTCGTTGTGGTTTAAACATAATATCATCTCATTTCATTTGCATATTTTAAAAGAACTGTGAAAAACCGGATGTCTGTCTGCTTTTCACAGTTCTATAATCTTAAGCCTGTTTTTTCGCAGGTTTTCTTGTTGCCCAGATAAAGATTCCAAGGAACAATGCTGCCAGGATAATTCCTACAGGATAAGCAACTGCTGTAGAGAATCCCAGACATTCATCTGCACAGAAGAAATAGGTCATGGAAACGGCACTCATAAATGTTGCAGGAACTGCTGTAATCCAGTAATTCTTCTTCTCGCGGAACAGATACATACTTGCTGTCCACAAAACGATCATTGCTAAAGTCTGGTTTGTCCAACTGAAATATCTCCATACAATGGCATAATCAAGATGTCCTACAAAAGCACCGACTGCCAGAAGCGGTACACAGAGAATCAATCGTTTCTGCAATTTATTCTGATCAATCTTGAACCAGTCTGCAAGTACAAGACGGGCACTTCTGAATGCAGTATCTCCGGAAGTGATCGGACATACGATAACACCGATCATTGCCAATGCTACACCGATGCCTCCCATTGTCTTAATACACACATCGTAGATAGCGGCTGACTGACCGTTAGCAAGAACTTCGCTTAAACCTGTGTTGAGACCACCTGTTACTTTGTAAAGTGCACATCCTGCGGCTGCCCAGATCAGTGCAATCACACCTTCTGCTACCATTGCGCCGTAGAATACGAAATGTCCCTGTTTCTCAGATTTCATACAACGAGCCATCAGAGGGGACTGTGTAGAATGGAAACCAGAAATAGCTCCACATGCTACAGTGATAAACATGAAGCTCCAGATTGGTTTTCCGTCAGGATGCATATTTGTAAAGTGACTCCAGATTTCCGGAATTGTATAATTCGGATTTGTGAAGATACCGATGATAACACCAAGAGCCATGATGATCAGACAGATACCAAAAATCGGGTAGATGCGTCCGATAATCTTATCAATAGAAATAAAGGTCGCGATAAAATAATATAACAAAATAATCCAAAGCCAGAATTCAGGATTTGCAAGAAGTCCGGTGATACCTTTGTTCCCAAGCAAAGTGACGATCAAGCCGGCAGGACCTACTGCAAATACAGTACCAACCATGACAAGAAGTACTACACTGAATACACGCATAACATTTTTCATAACATTTCCAAGATAGATTCCACATACCTCAGAAATCGATGCTCCGTCATTTCGTTCAGAAAGCATACCGGAGAAATAATCATGCACACCTCCGGCAAAAATTGTACCGAATGTAATCCAAAGGAATACGACCGGTCCCCATAAAGCACCCTGCATCGCACCAAAGATTGGTCCTAAGCCCGCAATATTGAGGAGCTGTACCAGAAACAGTTTCCACTGCGGCATTACTACATAATCAACACCATCGTTAATCTTTACCGCAGGAGTTTCTCTGTCATCCGGTGCAAACGTATTCTCTACAACCTTACCATAGACAAAATAGCCGCCGATTAAAAGAAGCAGACAAATGAAAAAACTAATCATAGCTTTTCCCTCCTTACTTTAAATATTCTATTGTTCACAGTACTGATCTCTTAATCATTATTATAGTCATCTTTCGATAAAATGCAACTATTTAGTTCAAAAAAAGCGCCGAAAAATTTCGACGTTTTTTGTGCATTTTTTATATTTTTTATAATATTTTTATCTATTCTATTGGTTACTTTTTTGTACTTTTACGGATTTTTTAAGCCCGTCAACGTAACGCTCCTGCTGCTGTTCCTGCCTTTTTTGGGCTGCACTTTTCTGTACGGACCGGTTCGCACAGATACCTATTATCATAAATAAAATCAATATTATTATGGAAATGAGCATCTGCTTAAACTGGCACCGGTTAATCCGGTATTCTTCGTATACCGCACCGTAGCTCTGAGACGTATAATTCATATACAGATCCATATAATCTTCTAACCCGTTTGTCTGGTTCTCCAGCAGCTTGTTTAAATTTTTTTGTTTCTGTGTCTTTTTGTTTTTATAGGAAATAATGTGTAAATTTCTTTATAAAAGATTTTTTCTGCTTCCACTCTTTTTTCTCTATCAGTTGCTCATAGCCTTCTGCTTTAAACTGCTGTTCAATAAGAAACAGTGTTTTTCTTTGCAGCCCCCACATCCGGCAGATTCTGTCCTGCATTTTTTCGCAGATTCCTGCTGTTTAAACAGTTGTCTATACCGTTCCCGGTTAAAAAATATATTCCATGCTTCCTCCGTGTTTCTCAGATACGGATTCATAATGATATATTCAATCTCTTTTAAGCACTGCTGCTCCGGTTCGTCCTTTCCGACTTCCGCAAAATCATATTCAGAATCAGATACAATTTCAGATTCAACTTCATCCGGCGTACCGGCAATTTCCAAATCCGGTGTTGTTCCCGGTTCTGATGTAACACCGGACATACTGCCTGTATTTTCCCATGACGGCACATTCGGTTCTTCTGTCATTCCCGCATTTTCAAAAAATCCCGGCATATCCCGTTTTTCAAAACCGCTGCCGGACTTTTGGGATTCCTGTACCGACTGCGGCACCGTTTCCGTCCGCTTTGCCGCTCTTGCCTGTCTGAGCGCACTTTTATAAGCTTTTTGAAGCTGCTCAAATTCTTCGGGTGTATCCTCAGGATGATACTTTTTTACCTGACGGGCATACGCCGCCCTAATCTCTGAAATTTCTCCTGTCGCTCAATTTCGAGCCATTCCCATATAGATTTATTCATCGGTATCTTCCTCTTCTTTCTGCCAGAACGTTTCATCATACGGTCCGAAATCGACCTGATTCTGCTCTATATAGTCCAATATCGCCATAATGCGTACATATTCCTGCCGTACTTTTCTGCCTTTTGTGTTTATCAGAAGTTCCTTAAAATACCGCAGGCACTCATGAATAACCTGACGGTTCTTTGGTGTCGTCTGCTCATACAGTCTTTCCGCCTTTTCAAATAACAGACGGTTCTCCTCTTTTTCCCACGGGTGTAACGGCATTTTTTCTAACTGCTCCACCCGTTTTTCCAGTTCTTTTTCCGACAGTCCGATTTGCTTATTGACGATGACTTTATGGACTTTTTCAACGGATGACTCTATATTACATCTAAATGCCATTGATGTCATAAATAAACGTCACCTTGACAACCTGTTCTCCTTCCGGTGCTTTCGGCAGTCTTTTTAAGTTTATTTCCCCAATTTTTAAATTGTCCGATGCCTTTATATTTTCTCCCTGATAAATCGGAAAGTTCATGGTTATCTGATTGTTACGGACCGTTGTGTAATACATCGTCCGCTTGCAGGGCAGTGTTTCATTTTTCTCAATAACCGGCGAAAAACTGCCGTCATAGAGTTCCGTACCGAGCGAAAACGGGCAGATATCCGTTAAAAGCATATCTTTAATATCACCGGTGCGCTCTTTAATCGCCGCTGCCATGCCGACACCGTATGCTACACTCTCATCGGGATTTTCCTCTAGTACCACAGGCACTTTGTCGCCAAGCAGTCCTTTAATATACTGCTGTACCACGGGCATTTTGGACGATCCACCGACCAATATGACTTTGTCGAGTTCCTCTAATTCGATTCCCACCATATTGATGACCTTTGCGATTGGTTTTGCCATTCTTGAAAACAGCTCCGCTGAAAGATGGATCAGCCTCTGATTGGTCATTTTCAGCGTATAGGCTTCGCCTTTAATATACACCTGCCGCTCTGCTTCATTTTTATCGGTCAGTTCTTTTTTTACCGCCTCTGCCTCTTTTAAAACATTTTCCTGCTCATTTTTCGTTAAATATGCTTCTGAAATCTGATTCTGCTCATAAAAATCCTGCGCAATGATTTCATTGAAATCTTTTCCGCCTAAATAATTATCTCCGGCAACTGCCTGTATTTCCACGGCATTGTCAAATGCTTCCACCAAAGATACATCTAACGTACCGCCGCCGAAATCGAACACGATAAAGCTTTCTGCGCCTTTTTCTGCCGTATGATGCTTTAATGCCACCGCTGACGGCTCATTAATCAGACGTTCTACCTTTAATCCTGCAAGTCTGCCTGCATTTTTTTGTGGCATTGCGCTTATTATCGTCAAAATACGCCGGCACACTGATAACCGCTTCCGTCACTTCTTCGCCCAGAAACTTTTCCGCATCTTCTTTTAATCTTCTTAATACAAATGCCGAAAGTTCTTCTGCACGGTATTTTTTTTCTGCCGTTTCCGTACAGAAAATTTGTGCCCATATTTCTTTTAAATTCACGGAACGTATCATACGGCTGTGTTGCAAGCATTTCTTTTGCCACACTGCCCACAAATACCTCTTGATTTTTTCCGATGCTGACAACGGATGGTGTAAGATACTCTCCAAATGCATTCGGAATCAGCACTACTTTTCCGTCCTGCCAGACGCCCGCCAGACTGTTTGTTGTTCCCAAATCAATGCCAATGACTGCCATTTTTTCTCCCCCTTTTTATCCTTTATCTTTTTGCCTTTAATTTCCTGCTTTAAATTAGTTTCCCATATCTTTTAAGTTCTGGAGCAGTTCCAAATCGCTGTCCTTCACCTTAATATTCGATGTTATCGGTGCTTCGCCCGGTCTTTGCACGGTTATTTCAATCACCGTTCCTTCTTCGATTCCTCTTGAAAAACTGACCTTTAAAAATGCTGCAAATTTCGGATGGTTTGCCGTAAATTTATTTTTTGCATTCATAATCTTCATAATATTTGCCGGGTTCATCATAATCTTTTGTCCTTCTCTTTCCAGATGCCTAAAGCATCTTCTTTTTCTTAAAATAAATAATTTCCAAAATGATCACTAAGATACTCACTATTATAACTGCCGGATACGCATATTTCCACCCAAACTCCGGCATATTTGGGAAATTCATTCCATACCAGCCGGCGATCAGCGTGAGCGGCAGAAAAATCGTTGTCACAACCGTCAAAATGCTCATCACCTGATTCTGCTGCACCGCAATGAGTGACTGGTAAAGTTCCCTGATCTGCACGAGATATTCCCGCAGCATTTCCACATGGTCATGCAGCCGCTCCGCCCGGTTGGAAAATAACTGCCACTGTGCTTTTTCCTCCTCCGACAGACCGCCGTTCACAGAGGTCTGCATGACATCTCCCATATTCATCAGCTGTTCATAATAGGCATGAAAAATATTGAACCGTTTCCGGTATTTCATGATCATCTCATAAAAATAGTCCGGTATTTTCTTTAACAGTTCCTCCTCCAGACCAGCCAGATGTTCCTCCTGTTTCTGCAGATACAGTACTTCATCCTGCAGCAGTTCCTCGAATAATGCCAGAAGGATCTGCCGGAAGCTGTAACCCTCGTAGGTGCCTTCCGCCATCTTGTTCAGATACTCCATCAGAAAATGGCTTTCCTCCACAAGATATAATTCCTGCTCTGACAGTAAAATCCAAAATTATGGATACACACCTGCCCTTTATTTCCCTTTGGCACACGCATTGTTCCCTGCACACACTCCCGGTATTTTTCAATCTTGCAGTACTGGATTGGTGTCATGCTGTGGATAAAATTATTTTTCCGCACAAGTTTCCGCGGATGGCTCAAAAACTCATCCAGGCTCATGAGATAAATGCTTTTTCCTGCGTTTTCACTATTTTGTACTGCTTTCTTTTCCAATGTGATTTTTCCAGTTTCCTCATGATAGCTATATTGTTCCATATGATTTTAACCTCGTAATTTTTTGTATATCATTCCTTACAACCTGCATACTCCCAGGTAACTCCGTTATCCTCAGACTGAAAAATAATCCCCTGCTGTTCCATCGCATCGGTCTGCAGATAAATCTCCATTTTTCCATCCACGATCTGCGGCATGGTGTGATAATCATAATCTTCGATCGTAAATCCCAGTTCTGCTGCCTCGGATGGAAGTTCGGTCACCGTATCCAATGGAAGTTCCAGCCGTTCAAATGTCTCTCCGCCGTCCTTTGTCACGTAGAGCATGGAGAAATCTTCACTTGCATACGTCAGTCCTGTAAATCCGAAATCATTCGTAAAAAAGAGCAGACCTTCGGCAACGCCCATATTCTGATCAAACGGATCACCGTTGACCTCCGTCCAGGTCGTACCTCCATCCTTCGTCTTTTCAAAGTTATAAAAGCGGCTTCCACAGGCAGCGTCTACCACATTCAGCCGGTAACCGGTAATATCATTGATGAAATAATACATATCGCCGTCTTCTGCATTAAATTCCCACGTATCCGAATTGCGGATATTCTCACTGGTCTTTGTTTCCGTTTCTGTCTCTGTTCCGCTGAAAATTTCCGGCTCGTTTTCTTCCTTATTAGTATCACTATTATCTTTGGAAGAACTCTCGTCATTTATTCTCCGCCACTCATAAATTTTCCAGGAGAGTGCCCCATTGTATGGGATTGCCGTGCGGATCACCGCAGCGCCACAGATGATCGTTGCCGCTGCTGCCGCCACAAGTTCTGCGATCCACAGATATTGTTTTTTCCCCGCCTGCTGTTCTTTTGCCTTTTTTCTGGTGAT
>ENA-OQAZ01000256-OQAZ01000256.1-human-gut-metagenome-genome-assembly--contig:-NODE-256-length-30139-cov-2.154771_pt1 | contig 30139 bp, 28 predicted proteins | sample MGYA00242737_ERZ504531 | MGnify/ENA primary metagenome ERZ504531 (study PRJEB26092, sample SAMD00036244) | human gut metagenome | host: Homo sapiens | study: EMG produced TPA metagenomics assembly of... | reverse complement strand
TCCAGCCGGACTGATCAAAGTAATACCACTGTCCGTTAATGTATTCCCAGCCATTGGTAGTGTAGCTGCCGTCCTGATGACGATACCACCAGCGGAACCACTCTGAACCCAGCCGGCAGATACTCTCAGGTGATCAGGAACCCATGCGCCGGAACTGTTGACATAACTGGAACCGATCCAGGTGTTGGCTGCCATAGCACCGGAACCATTCAGATAGTACCAGGTACCGCCGAGATTGATCCATCCGGTAGCCATAGCACCGGAGCCGGTGAGGTAATACCAAGTGTTGCCAAGTTTCAGCCATCCGGTAACCATCCAGCCGGACTGATCAAAGTAATACCACTGTCCGTTAATATATTCCCAGCCATTGGTAGTGTAGCTGCCGTCCTGATGACGATACCACCAGCGGGAACCGTTCTGGATCCAGCCGGCAGTGTATTTTACTTTGCCGGGAACCCATGCACCGGATGCGTTGACATAGTAGGAACCGATCCAGGTGTCAGCCGCCATAGAACCGTTAGAATACATATAATAGTAAGTATTATTTATGATATGCCAGCCGCCAGGGTACATGGCACCATTTCCACCAAAGTAGTACCAGCCATTGCCAAGATATGCCCAGCCGGTAAGCATGGCACCGGATGCGTCCATATAATACCAACTGCCTCCCAGGTGGAGCCAGCCGGTATGCATAGCACCATTCTCATCCAGATAATACCAGGTTTTTCCAAGTTTTAACCAATTGTTGCTGATCATATATCCACTGGCATTGAAATAGTACCAATGCCCATCGATACTTTCCCACTGACTGACAGGGTAAGTACCATCAGGACGCTGATACCAGTAACCATTGGTATCTTTTCTCCAGTTTTCGTTTTTGTAATATGGAATCCATACGCCATCAGCTCCGTAATATTTATTTCCAACCCAGGCAGATGTGACCATAGATCCGTCAGAATTGAAAGTATATTCGGAACCATTGATGGTATGTGTACCGGTGTACATAGCACCATCTGCCCCAAGATAATACCAGATATTATTAAGCTGAATCCATCCTGTGACCATGGCACCGGTAGAAGAGTCCAGATAGTAATAACAGCCGTTACATAGACCCATCCGGTTGTTCTCTGACCGGAGGCATTCACATAATACCAGGCATTATTATCCTCAACGAATTGATTAGTCAGCGGAGTTGAGGAATTTTGAAAATAATAATAATTGCCATAATTATCTTTTTTCCATCCACTGCAAACTGTCGGGAAACCATTCTCGTAATAAACAGCGACTGTGGAACCATCAATATTGCCAATAGCTACCAGACTTCTTCCAGATGAAATGTTGTTGTCCAGAGACGGATTCAGATGAATCACGAGAGCGGACTGAATGCCTGCGTACCATCCAGTAGCTATAGTGGAGTACCACGTTCACCCATCGCGAGCAGTGTGTCACGGGTACCGCATTCACCGTTTATGGTGGTGTTGGTTACATAGGTATAGGTTCCTGTCAGAATTGCCATGTCAGGATTTAAGGAGCGAATGTAACCATCAGTATTGGATCCATAGGAACCGTGATGTCCGAGCTTTAATAGATTTACATGCCCAAGCTTTTTTGCAAGTTCTGTTTCGGTACCATTATAGTTGTTGATGTCTCCGGACAAGAACGCAGTAGTTCCGGTCTGCATAGAAGTTACTTTTACACCAAGACTGAAGTAATTGGCATCTGGTTGAGGGCGTGGAACATCGTAATTCATAATTTCTATTTCGAGTTTATTTTTGTTGCCTAAATAGAAGATTGGTGTGGACACATATCCTGTTTCATTTTCATAAATACTGCGCTGTCCGGATGCTGCCTTTTCATCCTGATTTGCATTAGTCGGGTCACTGTCAGTTCCGGCAACTACGCGGTCGCTGGATGGAATACTGGAAGTAACCAGATTGTCTGAGGTACCGGAGAGTGAAGAACTTACATCTTCATCCAGAATACCACTATCCAGGGGGTGGATATTCAGAGATTCTGCTGATGTAGAGGCTGTTGTTTCAGCAGAAGCATCAGCGGGTGCACAACTGAAATCATAATCAGAATCTCCAAGTTTAGAGAAAGAATAACCATCCGCTTCCGGTGTAACGGTATACGTATAAGCAGATTTGGTATCATCGTATTTGGGAATGGACTGGAACTCATAGTCCCACTGGTTCTCAGAGACTTTGGTAACAGATCCATGTTCCGATGTGGTATCGGAAGTTAACGTTACAGACTGGTTATCTCCCCAGGACAGAGTAACTGACATCGTATCCGGAGTTGATCGAGGCTGAATCATCATTCTGTGTGGAAGTTTCTGTGACCGGCGTTGCAGCTGTTGAAACAGTTGCAAGTGAAACTACATCACTCTGCGTTTCCGTAGAAGCGGAAAGATCTTTTATGGTTTCAGAAGAAGTTTCCGTGACAATATCGTTGTTCTGCACAGATGGTTCTTCGGTAGCAGCCGGTGCATCTGGTTCTGACTCGGATTCAGAACCAGATGAAGAATCTGATGAAATATCAGATTCAGTAGTATCAGGCTCCTGCGCCGGGACATCAGAATCATCCTCCTTAAGTTCAGTGTCTGTATCTGAATCGTTCGGGGTACTCTGTTCTGGTTTCTGAATTTCTTCGGGTTCTTCGGGGACTTCCGGCTCCTCCGGCACTGTCCAGACAATGCTTCCCTTTACTGTGACTGTCTCAGGATAGAGTGGTGCATCCGCATTAAAATACTGAATGAGTGTTGCCCCGGTCTCCTTGGCAGCGGCAACAGCGCGATCATAGACATAGAGATTATCCCAATAATGTGTGGAATCAGTGATATCGCTGTCTGAATAAGGTTCCAGATAGACACGTTTTGGATGAAACGCACGGATGATTTCATCTGCAGATCCGATATGATCGCTGTGAGGATGAGTTCCTATATAGAATTCAAAGTTATCTTCTGTAACACCCATACTTTTCAGATAGGAAATCACCTGATTTTCGAATCCCAGTCCTTTGGTAATGCCTGCACGTAAAGGATAGCGGGGATCACTGCCATCTGGATAATCATTGTCTTCACCGGAGTCGACCATGCCGAATTTTCCATCACATTCGATGAGAATGGCATCGGTATTATGATTTAAGGTAAGAAAATGAATCGTGCCGTCTGTACTGTGAAAAGTAGTAGCCGCCTGAACCGTACTTATCCCAGAAGGCGATGCAAACACCAGACTGCCCGCCATACAAAGTGCCGAAACGCCACACAGCAGGTGTTTTAATCTGTTTTTCATAATAGTTTGTGAAACAACTCCTTTCCTAAAAAATAACACGCTGCAGAAAGAAAAAAATAAATAGGCAACGCGTTACATATAATCATGTCCATTATAACAGTTATAATAGAAAAATCAAGGAATGATAGAAAAACGTAAGAATGAAAACTTGTATAAAATAAGAATAAATGATATGATGAAAAACACGAAAAGAAGTAGTAAGAGGAAGGAAATGAACAAAAAAGAATATAAAAAATGGTTGGGTCTGCTGTGTGCATGATCGGACTCTGTGTAATCCTTTTGAGCGTTTATTACTGGCGAATCCGGGAAACAGCAAACAGCCAGCACTCCTATCTGCAGATTGAAGCATCAGAAGAGCAGTTTCAGGACAAAACAGGATATACAGGAGTCCGTGAAATGGAGCAACAGTTTATTGTTGATGAAAATGAACTGACAGAGTTTAATGTAATGTTTCGAAAACTTGAACAACAGGCAGAGGAGCCTGTGCAAGTGGAACTTCTGAAAGCGACGGACAGAGAGCAGATCCAAAAATGGGAAATTGACGGAAATACGGTAGGGGATTACAGCTACCAGACATTTCGTCTGAGTGTTCCACTGGAAGGAATTATGGGAGAAAAGTACATTATTCACGTAACAATCCCGGAAAATTCTGCTATTGTTCCGGCGGTGACGAATTATGAGGCTTATGGAGAACATGTAAAAACCGACGGGAATGACGAGACAGGGTGTATGGTTTTTAACTTACAGGCAACAAATGCATTTTTAAAGAATATATATGCATGTGTGGGCGTAATTCTGTGTCTCTCGCTTGTCGCATTTGGGCTTCTGCTCATGCGAAAAGAAAAGAGAGTGGAGTGGTATTTTCTTGTTCTGGGACTCTTTATGGGAAGTATGTATATTGTACTTTTTCCACCCAATACGGCACCGGATGAGCACAGTCATATAGCAACAGCATATTATGATGCGAATAAGATACTGTTTCGAAATAGCGTGGATGAAGAAGGATATGTTCTGGTGCGAAAGACTGATGCACAGATTCAGGATAAAATGTCGATTTCGCTGGCAGATGCTTCCTATTATTATAATCAGCTTCTTCAAAAAGGGGGACAGGAACCAGCTGCATTGAATCGAGGACCATTGGCTGCACCATTTGCCGCGCATCTGCCGCAGGCTGTCGGAATTGCAATCGGCTGGCTTTTCCATGCAAATGGTATGATTACATTGTATCTGGGAAAAATCACAGCATTGTTGTTTTATCTGCTATGTGTTTTCTGGGCAGTTCGTTTTATGCCATGGGGAAAGATGGTAATGGCGGTGATTGCGCTGTTTCCGATGAGTCTGGAGATTGCAGCGTCGTATTCTTATGACTGTACAGTAAACGCACTCAGTTTTCTTTTCATCGGTTATACAATGTACCTGATTTATGAGAAGGAGAGGGTGACGTGGAAAGATTATGCATTTCTGACTGTTGTCGGAATGTGGATGGCACCGTGTAAACTGGTTTATATCTTTGTATGTGGAATCATCTTCCTGATACCATCGTCCAAATCAAATAATCCGCGCAGTGTGCTTGTGGGAAAAATAGGGATTATAGTTGTGATTGGAATGGTTACAATGCTTCTGAGAGGGGCAGTTGTAGCAAACCTGACGTCTGCTCCGGGAACAGGATATTCGGATATTGAAAGAGGATGGACTCTTGCCAGATTCTGGAAGATCCGGTAAACAGTATGGGCGTACTGTTTAATACGTATTTTGAACAGGGAGAGTACTATCTGGGAACAATCATAGGACAGTCGTTGGGATGGCTTCAGGTGAAAATTTCCTGGATAAATATTGCAGGATTTCTGTTGTGTATGGTATTTGCTTTATTTACAGATAAAAAAAGCGGATTACATGACAAATAAACAGAAAGTACTGGTTGGCATGCTGTCATTGATTATGATTGGCGGAATAGTGCTGAGTATGTGGCTTGATTTTACACCGCCTCAATGGAAAAACGTAGCGGGAGTCAGGGACGATATTTTTTGCCATTTCTGCCAATGTTGGTGCTGATGTTAAAGGGAAAACAGACACTTCGAGTGGAAAGATACAGCAAAAGAATCATGATTTCCATGTATATTCTGGAAATCCTTACAGTTTTTGATGTATGGAAAGCAATGATTGTGTAAATCTGTCTGTCAGGAAAAAATCGTTGGAGTTGAAGAATAAGAACGATGATGGTATAATAAAACATCATGGAAATCAAAATTGATTCACTGGATCAATTATTGATATACAATGCAATAAAAACAGCAGTATCCTTTATCAGGGTACTGCTCGTTTGTGTTAAAAACCTGCTTGCAGGAAAGAATATTTTATTAAAGAGAGGATAAAAAAATGGGAAAAATTACAGTAGAAACATGTGAAATTGAAGGACTGAAAGTAATCACACCGACAGTGTTTGGCGATGAACGTGGATATTTTATGGAAACATATAATTATAATGATTATAAAGCAGCAGGCATCGATATGGAATTCGTACAGGATAACCAGTCAAGCTCCAAAAAAGGAGTTTTAAGAGGACTGCATTTTCAGATCAATTATCCCCAGGACAAACTGGTGCGGGTAGTTAGTGGGGAGGTCTTTGATGTGGCAGTGGATCTGCGCCCGGGTTCTGAAACATATGGAAAATGGTTTGGTGTTGTGCTGTCCGCAGAGAATAAAAAACAGTTCTTTATTCCAAAGAATTTTGCGCATGGATTTATCGTACTGTCCGAGTCCGCAGAATTTGCGTATAAATGTACAGATTTCTATCACCCAAACGATGAAGGCGGACTGAAATGGGATGACCCGGAGATTGGCGTAGAATGGCCGATGCCGGAAGGAATGACAAAAGAAGAACTGACCATCTCTGACAAGGATCAGAAGTGGGGAAGCTTTGCGGAGTACAAAAATCGATAAGAGGGAAATGAAATGGGAAGAAAGAAAAAGATTCTGGCCGGTATCTGCGTGTTGTGTTTACTGGTTTTAAATGTGCTGATCGTATGTCACAGAGGAAGTGTAGGCGGTAATTATGAGCTTCATCTTACGATGAACAGCGATAAGGAACAGGAGATTCAGGTCTATTACAGTGCGGCCGGAGAACTTTCAGAAAAATCAAGTCAGGTCAAGACGTATGATCAGGTTGGAGAAAGTCAGGAACTGGTTTTTTCTGTTCCATTTCAGTTTAATATGGTGCGTCTGGATCTGGGCACGCAGCCGGGAACGTTCACGATTGAAAATGTTTATCTTGGATGTAAAGATACGAAAACAGAGATTCCGGAGATGACGAATCCGAAGCTGATCGAAGGTCAGCAACTGGAGAGCCTGGAAGCTAATGACGGAACATTAAAAATCTGGACGAATGGAACAGATCCTTATGTGTGGCTGCATCTGGATAAAGAAGAACTGTATCCGGTTCTCGAGAAAGATTATACACAGAAATTGTGGATCAAAAATATTCTGATGCTGTTACTGATTGACGGTGGAGCAGTGGTTGCGTTTGTTTTCCGGAAGAAAGTATTGACACTTCCAATCGAGCTTTTACAGAACAGAAAACTGATTATGAATCTGGCAAAGAATGACTTCAAAACGAAGTATGCAGGGTCATATCTTGGAATCGTATGGGCGTTTGTACAGCCAATCGTTACGATTCTGGTATATTGGTTTGTCTTTTCTGTCGGTCTGAAAGCAGGAAATGTATCGGATTATCCATTTGTTCTATATTTGGTATCGGGTATTGTGCCATGGTTCTTTTTCCAGGATGCATTGAATGGTGGAACCAATGCACTGATGGAATACAACTATCTGGTTAAAAAAGTTGTGTTTAAAATCAGTGTACTGCCGATCGTAAAGATGATTTCCGCTTTATTTGTACATGCCTTTTTCGTTGTGTTTTCACTGGTTTTATGCAGCCTGTATGGCTATACGCCATCGCTGGCAACATTGCAGATCTTTTATTATTCGCTCTGCACATTTATGTTTACACTGGGGCTGGTATATGCGACCAGTGCGATCGTTGTATTCTTCCGGGATTTGACACAGATCATCAGTATTTTCTTACAGGTAGGTGTCTGGCTGACACCAATCATGTGGGATGTCAACATGCTGTCAAATTATCCGTGGCTGATCAAACTGTTCAAATTGAATCCGATGTACTATATTGTCACCGGATACCGTGATTCCATGCTGGGTCACGTATGGTTCTGGAATCACTGGGGATGGACCGTATACTTCTGGATCGTAACAGTAGTATTGTTTGCACTTGGTTCCTGGATCTTCAAGAGACTGAAACCACATTTTGCAGATGTACTTTAAGAGAAATCAAAGAGAGGTTTACAGATGTCAGAGATTGCAATTTCAGTGAATAACATCAGTAAGATGTATAAACTGTACGAGAATCCGATGGATCGGTTAAAAGAATCCCTCGGATTGACAAGAAAAAAAGATATAAAGAACATTATGCTTTGAACAACGTAAGTTTCAGGTGAAAAAGGGGGAGACCGTGGGAATTATCGGAACGAATGGTTCCGGTAAATCCACGATTTTAAAAATTATCACCGGCGTACTGAATCCCACACAGGGAGAAGTGGTGGTGGATGGAAGAATCTCCGCGTTGCTGGAACTGGGAGCCGGATTCAACGGAGAGTATTCCGGTATCGAAAACGTGTATCTGAACGGTCAGATGATCGGATTCAGCAAAGAAGAGATCGATGCAAAACTGCAGGATATCTTGGATTTTGCAGATATCGGAGATTTTATACACCAACCGGTAAAAACGTATTCCAGTGGTATGTTTGTGCGATTGGCTTTTGCGGTAGCTATTAATATCGAACCGGAAATTCTGATCGTAGATGAAGCACTTTCCGTAGGAGATGTCTTTTTTCAGGCGAAATGTTACCGGAAGTTTGAAGAATTTAAAGAGATGGGAAAAACCATTCTTTTTGTAAGTCATGACCTGAGCAGCATCGGGAAATATTGCGACCGGGTTGTTCTGTTAAACAAAGGAGAAAAACTGGCAGAAGGCGATGCGAAAGAGATGGTCAATCTGTATCGTCGTGTTCTGGTGAACCAGTATGATGAACCAGGGGAACAGAACACTGCGCAGGAAGAAACGCCAGAGGTACAAGAAGAAAAGAGTACGAAAGATCAGTTAAATCTGAATCCAAAAGTACTGGAATATGGAAGTAAATTAGCAGAAATTCAGGACTTTGCAATTCGTGATAAGTCCGGAATGGTTACGAATGTGATTGAAAAGGGAGAAGAATTTTCCGTGGATATGAAGATTCATTTTCATGAAACGATCCAGGAACCGATTTTTGCTTTCACGATCAAAGATCTGAAAGGAACGGAGATCACCGGAACCAATACGATGTATGAGAATACACCGGTAGGTACACAGAAGGCGGGAGAAACCAGACGGATCACCTTTACACAGAAGATGCCGTTAGAGGCCGGAGAATATATGCTGTGTCTGGGATGTACCGGTTACCGGGATGGTGATTTTACCGTGTTCCACCGGTTGTATGATGTATGTAATCTGACAGTCATTACGGATAAGAAAGCTGTCGGATATTTTGATCTGTTCTCAAAGGTCACGTTAAAGTAACTGAGGAGGAAAAGAATGGCAATACTGAACTTAGAGTATTATACGCAAAAAGATCTGTATTCAGATGGAGATATTGAAGAACAGATGCTTAAGATGGCAAAAGAAGGAGTAACCTGTGAGGATCTTTCCAGTGAGCAGGTTTCTTTTCCTGTGATCTATCACTTCTCAGATCTGCGAGCAAATATACTGAACTGGTATCCGATCAAAAAATCGGACAGTGTTCTGGAGATCGGTGCGGGCTGTGGTGCAATCACAGGTACGCTCTGTGAAAAAGCAGGTCAGGTTACATCTGTGGAACTCTCGAAAAGAAGAGCACAGATCAATTATTACCGCAATGAGAAAAAAGATAATCTGACCATCATGGTGGGAAATCTCAATGACATGGATTTGGGGCAGCAGTATGACTATGTGGTAGTCAACGGAGTACTGGAATATGCCATGAGCTTTACAGAGGGCGATACACCGTATGAGACATTTTTAGGAAAAATGGGTTCTTACTTGAAAAATACAGGAAAATTGCTGATCGCAATTGAGAATAAGCTGGGAATGAAGTATTTTGCCGGGGCCCGGAAGATCACACGGACATTCCTTTCTTTGGAATCAATGGTTATCCGGGAAATCACAGTGTCAGAACATTTTCCAAAACAGAATTGCAGGAACTTGTGAAAAAAAAGCGGATTTCCTTTTCAAAAGTTTTATTACCCGTATCCGGATTATAAATTTCCAACGGAGATCTTTACGGATGCGTCACTGACCACCAATCATTATGGGAAAAATTATCCGATCTACACGGACAAAACTGTGGATCTGTTTTCAGAAAGCGCCGGTATCGAGGCAATGAAAAAAGAACAGATCGCGGACCGTTTTGTGAATTCTTTTCTTTTGGTTGCAGGAAAACAGGAACTTGAAGAAAAAGAAGAAATTTTATATGTAAAACTAAATCAGGGCCGCAGGAAAGAGTTTCGAACCCTGACCCAGCTGATACGGAAAGAGGAAAGTGTGTGGGCAGAGAAAAAACCACTGTGCCCGGAGGCAGAAAACTTTATAGCAGGACTGAAAAAAACAGGAGCGCAGAAACCAGGAAAAGGTTTTAGTAATCTTCCGTGCAGATATGAGAATGGGGGAATCGTGTATCCGGTATTGAGCGGGAAAACACTTGAAGACAGAATTCGTGATCTTGTGGAGAACGAACAGACAGATGAGATTCTGAGAACCTTGAAACATGTATATGAGCATGTGTTCGCACAGCGGAAAAAAGAACCGGAGTACCAGACGAAAGTTTTTAAGGAAGTGTTTGGAGAACATCCGGGCAAGGAGTATTATGAATGCGTAAGTCCGGCAAACATTGATCTGATCTGTGCGAATATCTTTGAGTTCGGAGATGATTATGAAATCATTGACTATGAATGGACTTTTGACTTCCCGGTTCCGGTTGCCTTTATCATGTGGAGAATGATCCATGAACTGTATTACCGACTCCCGAAACTGGGCGCTCTGTATACACAGGACGATATGAATCACGAATTTGGTATAGAGCCATCGGACAGCGAAATCTTCCTGGCATGGACAATGCATTTTACTTATAAATATGTTGGCAGCGATTCGCTGGATGTATACCGGAAAGAGAGAATTCCGGTGGATCTGTCAGAAACTGTGCGCGCATGTCAGGAGAAAAAGCGATTTCGTAGCAAACTGTATTATGATACAGGTTCTGGACTGTCGGAAGAGAACAGTATTGAGACGGCGGTGGAATTGGATCGGGGAAGATTTCAGGTTACGTTTGATCTGCAGAAAGTAGAAAATATCTGCGGAATCCGCTGGAATCTGTTAAGTGATACATTCTGTGAGGTGAAAGTGGAAGTACTTGACTGCGGATGCCATGGGGAGTTAATTCCGTTTGGTATGCGGATCGACAAGACGGCGGATGCGGTAGTGTTCCTGAATCTGGCAGGCGGATATTTTATCCATGTGACGGATCCGTCAGAATTGAAGAAAATTACAATTTCCGGTCAAATTCGTTTTTCTGTCGCAGAAAGAGATCGCAGAAGAAATCCAACTGGAAGAGGATCGAAAAGAAGCGGTACGTCGGGAAGAAGAAAGAAAACTTCAGCAGCGGATACAAAAAGAAGAACGGATAGCAGCGAAAAAAGCCGAAGAAGAGAGAAGGCAGGAAGAACTTCGGGCAGCCATGGAATTTCAGCAATCGACCGAAACAGAGAGCAAAACGTCTGGTGAAGAAGATGCTTGGACGTCCTGTGGACCCACTGGTTACAGAAAATCAACAGACAGAACAGCCGGTATCGAGCTGTGTGGGAAGTATCGACAGCTTCAGCTATGAAAATAATGTGCTGCAGATCATCGGCTGGGCATTTGACCGTGCGTACGCCATGGAGAACACGCATCTTGCTTTTTTACAGAACGGGGAAGTGGTGGCGGAAGAACCGATTACTGTAGTATATCGAAGCGATGTGGCAGCTGTTTTACAGATTCCGGAGGCAGAATCCTGTGGATTTTCCTGTGTGCTGGTGGTGCATTCACCAGTGGAAACGGAAGTAGCAGTTGTTTATGACACCGTAGACGGAGAAAAAGCATATCCGTTATGCAAGATCCTGCAGATCCGGGGTGTAATGAGATACAGGTGTATACCCTGGAGGGACAGGAGAGCATCGGCAATATTCGATATTTTAAAGAACGTTATCTGGAAGAAACGCCGGTATTTGATGCGAAGATTCCTTCGGATGAAGTGATAGATATTATTATCCCGATTTATAACGGCTTACAGTATTTTGACAAGCTATTTGCGGGGATTGAAAAGACAAAGATGAAATACCGTCTGATTCTGGTGGACGATCAAAGTCCGGATCCGGCAGTACGGGAATATCTGGAGCGATACGTGGCAGAACATGAGGGAACGGTTCTGCTTCGAAATGAGAAAAATATGGGATTCCTCCGTCCGTAAACCGTGCCCTTGCAATTGCAGAGCATCATGTAGCACTGGTCAATACCGATGTGGAAGTGCCGGAGGGATGGCTGGAGAGACTGATGTGGCCGATCTTTACAAAAGAAAAAGTAGCATCCTCCACACCGTTTACGACCTGCGGAACCATCTGCAGCTTTCCTAATTTCTGTGAGGATAATGTGATCTTTGAAGCATGCCATTATGCAGATCGATGATGCTTTTCGCCAGATCCGTCCGCAGTATGCGACCATGCCGACCGGTATCGGTTTCTGCATGGGTATGAATCTGGAAGCAATCAGAGAAGTAGGTCTTCTGGATGAGGAGAACTTTGACAAAGGATACGGAGAAGAAAATGACTGGTGTCAGCGGGCAATCCAGGCAGGATATACCAATGTACAGGTGGAAAATTTGTTTGTTTATCACAAACATGGCGGAAGTTTTTCTTCCGAAGAAAAATTACGGCTGTTAAAGAGCCATCTGGAGAGACTGGCGAAGAAACATCCGAATTATAACAGCGATACGGCAGCTTTCTGTCGGAGAGATCCGGCAAGAACGATCCGACTGTATGTGGAAACACAGCTGTTAAATCAGTTGCTGGATGTACCGACGATTGTTGCCTTTGATCATAACCTCGGCGGTGGTGCCACGGAATATCTGATTGAGAAACGTAAACTGGCACTGAAAGAAGGAAAACGTTTCCTGACTGTCCGGTTTGACATCGATAATATGCGCTATTATCTGGAATATGAATACAAAAAATATAAGGTTCAGTATTTTGCCAAAGATCTGGTGATGATCCTTGATGAGATTCCGAGAGTGGATGAAATCTGGATCAACGAACTGGTAACTTATCAGAAAATCTATCAGGTTCTGGATCAGATCCTTGAACTGAAAGAAAAACATCAGGCACATCTGAAGATGTTGCTTCATGACTTTTTCTTCATGTGTCCGGCGGTAAATCTGATGGATGCTCAGGGAAAATACTGTCATGGCGCGGATGCACAGATTTGTAACCAGTGTATCCCGGCAAACCGAAGCAATGCATGTCTGGACTATGAGTCCGGAACCGCATGGAGAACACACTGGAGGGAGTTTTTATCCCGGTGTGATGAGATTCTGGCATTCTCTGATGATACGGCACAGATATTTAAAAAGACCTATCCTTATCTGTATCAGTTACATGTGCTGCCACACAAGCCGCATTATGTGACGGCACTGGATAAGAAGGTGAAGACGACCAGGACACTGAACATTGGTCTGCTCGGTGTGCTGTGTTATAAAAAAGGTCTGGATGTTGTCAAGAAGATGATAAAAGAGATCGAGGCGCAGAACCTGAACATCCGAATGAAACTGATCGGGGTGTCGGATGAAGAAATCGACAGTCCGGTATTCTCCTGTACGGGAAGATATACCAGAGATGAACTTCCAAGACTGACGATGGAAGAAGATATTGATCTGTTTTTTATCCCGTCTATCTGGCCGGAGACCTTCTCGTATACAACTTCAGAGATTATGTCCATGCATATGCCGGTTGCTGTATTCCCGATTGGTGCGCCGGTGGAGCGTGTAAAACATTACGAAAAAGGTCTGGTTCTGAAAGAGACGGATGCAAAATCGGCTCTTAAAGAATTGCGGGAGTTTGCAGAACATACACTAAAGTGGCAACAAATACCTGTACGCGAAAAGAAGATCCTGTTTGTGGGTGAGGAAATTTCGTTTGCTTCCCGTTACCGGTGGAGCATTTCCGGGAACAGCTGCATTATCAGGGTTACGGATCGGATTTTTGTCAGGTGGATGAGGTCAAAGATCTGGACTGGGATGCGTACCGGGCAGTTGTATGTTACCGTTGCAGCAGGGAAGATGTGGTGCGCAAGGTAGTGGAACAGGCGAAAAAAAACGGATTAAACGTGTATTATGACATTGACGATCTGATCTTTGATTACGAAAGAATCTCTTATCTGCATTTTCTGACCGGAAGTGAGTATAAAGATTTTAAAAAAGACGACGGAACAGATTCATTCCTGTATGGAACTGTGTGATGGCTATTTTACCTCCACTGATACACTGGCGGGAGAGATCCGAAGAGAATTTCCGGGAAAACCAGTGGTGATCAACCGGAATTGTGCAAGCATGGAGATGCAGATTCTGTCCCATGACGCAGTAGAGCAGGTGGAAAAAGACCCGGAGCATATTTTCATCGGTTACTTCAGCGGATCGAAACTCATGATCAGGACTTTGAGGTGGCGGAAGAAGCACTTCTGGAAGTGATGAAGGAACATCCGGAGGTACGGCTGAAGCTGGTTGGTGTACTCTCTGACAGAAAAATGGAAAAATTCGGAAATAAGGTGGAAAACTTCCGTTTATGGACTGGAAACAGTTACCTTCTGTTATGGCAGGTATCGATATCAATCTGATGCCGCTGGAGGACAGTATCTTCCATTGTAGTAAGTCCGAAAACAAATGGATGGAAGCCGCACTGGTGAAAGTGCCATCAGTGATGAGCAGAAACCGGGAGATGGAAGGCGTGATCGAAATGGTGTGGATGGCTGGCTTTGCAGTGACAAGGAGGAGTGGAAAAAGCGCTCACAACGCTGATCGAGGAAAAGACAGCCAGAATACAGATGGGTGAAAAAGCCCATAAAAAAGTGATGTGTCAGTATGTAACTCAGAATACAGGAAAAGATGCAAGAGAGGAATTACTATGCAGCGAGAAGTATTCGTAGTAGAAAAAGAAAGATTTGATCTTTCAGATGAGAAAATCTATCATCTGCAGGGCACCTGGCCCAAGGAACATACCGCGGCAGCGGAATTGGACGGGAAACCACTGGAGGTAAATCTGAAGCAGCAGGAGCGCATCAGTGCCCTGGAACGATTTCAGGATCTGGATCTGGTGGATGCGATCCGTGTTCAGATGGAGATTGTACTTCCTGATAAGCTGGAACAGTATAAAAAAATTAGTGGTTTATGCGGAAGAGAACGGGAAAAAAGATGTCTGGTTTTCAATTCCGGTAAAACAGCTGATCAGAAGACAGGGTATGCCTCAGTATTTCATTGAGAGTTCCGAAGTGGACCGGAAACTCGGCATCTGCCGGGTGCGTGGCTGGGCAGCTTATACGAAACCGCTAAAAGTTTATCTGGAGAATTCCCGCGGAAACAGAATTCCATGTGAGATCCAGCACCTGAAACGTGTCGATGTACAGAACCAGTATCCGGAGGCAGAGGTAGGAGAAAAATGTGGGTTCTTTTTTTGAACTGCACTACCAGCAGCTGAAAGAATTTTATATTGTTTTTGAGGCAGGTTCGATACGGGTGAGAAGACAGATTCACCTGCAGCCGGTACAGCTTGCCGCAGAAAAGATGAATGAATACTGCAAAAAGGGCAGCCGTTATCTGAAACTGCACGGTCCGGCAGCACTTGCCCAAAAAGTGGCCGGAAAAGTGAAAAATAAAAATAAAGCCGCTGTGATCTATCAGAAATGGCTTCCGAAACATCTGCCAAGTAAAGCAGAACTGGAACACCAAGCGAAAAGAACCATTTTTCCGTGGGAACCGACATTCAGTGTGGTTGTACCGCTTTATAAAACACCGGAAAAATATCTCCGTGCGCTGGTGGAATCTCTGCAGGCGCAGACTTATGGTAAATGGGAACTCTGCCTGTCTGACGGAAGCGGTGCGGATTCTCCGATTCGGGAACTGTTAAAACAGTTACAGAAGGAAGAGAGCAGAATCAAAGTCATCGATCATCAGGAAAAGTTACAGATATCAGAAAATACGAATGCTGCGATCGAGGCGGCAACGGGTGAGTTTGTGGTATTTGCGGATCATGATGACGAACTGACGGCACATGCCCTGTATGAGTGTGTGAAAGTACTGAATGAGAAACCGGAAACAGAGGTTCTATATTCGGATGAAGATAAGATGACGATGGACGGACACAAGTTCTTCCAGCCACATTTCAAACCGGATTATAACGTGGATCTGCTGTGTACGGTCAATTATATCTGCCATTTGTTTGTGGCGAAGAAAACGTTGATTGATGAGGTCGGAATGTTACGCAGAGAGTTTGACGGAGCGCAGGATTATGACTTTATCTTCCGTTGTGTGGAACATGCGGGAGCGGAAAAGATCCATCATATTCCGAAGATCCTGTATCACTGGCGATGCCATGAAGATTCCACATCGGAGAATCCGGAGAGCAAGCTATATGCATTTGATGCGGGACAACGGGCGGTGCAGGCGCATTATGACCGGATCGGTGTTAAAGTGGAAGTGAGCAAGGGAGAGTTCCTGGGACTCTACCGGACAAAAATTCCTGCGGGATTATGACCCACTGATCTCGATCATTATTCCGAATAAAGATCATATTGATGATCTGAAACGGTGTATCGATTCGATCGAAGCAAAATCCACATACACCAATTATGAATATATTATCGTGGAGAACAACAGCGAAGAAAAAGAAACTTTTGCATATTACGAGCAGCTTGAAGCGGTTAATCCGAAAGTGCATGTGGTGTATTATAAAGGCCACTTTAATTATTCTGCGATCAATAATTTCGGTGTGCAGTATGCCAAAGGAGAGTATTTCCTGCTGCTAAACAACGATACCGAGATCATCAACGACGATTGTTTGGAGGAACTGCTTGGTTACTGTACCCGAGAAGATGTGGGTGCTGTGGGTGCGAGACTGTATTACGAAGATGATACGATCCAGCATGCCGGCGTGGTCATTGGTTTCGGTGGAATCGCAGGACACTGTTTTGTACAGCAGAAGCGTGGATTTACCGGGTACTGCCACCGGATCATCTGTGCACAGGATTACAGTGCGGTGACTGCGGCTTGTATGATGGTAAAACGGGAAGCGTTTGAGAAAGTCGGTGGTTTGAGTGAAGAACTGCAGGTGGCATTTAACGATATTGATTTCTGTATGAAACTTCGACAGGCAGGATATCTGATCGTGTACAATCCATATGCGGAACTGTATCATTACGAATCCAAATCCCGAGGACTGGAAGATACTCCGGAGAAAGTGGCAAGATTCAATCAGGAAATTGCTACGTTTGAGAAACGCTGGCCTGATATCCTGAAGAACGGCGATCCGTTCTATAATCCGAACCTGACCCTGGACAGCCAGGATTTTTCACTGAAACGATTATAAACAACCAAAAAAGCGGGTGCATGGTGGAAATGTACCTGCTTTTTTAAAAAGAAAGGTGGAAAAGATGAATATAGAAAAGCTATGGGACAAGTACAAAGACATTATTCCGTACGGTGTCTTCGGCGTTCTGACAACGCTTGTTAATATTGTGAGCTATTGGATCTTTGCGCATCCGTTTGGCTTATCGGTTATGGTGAGTACTGTACTTGCATGGATTTTATCGGTTCTGTTTGCATATCTTACTAACAGAAAATGGGTATTTCACAGCGAAGCCAGCACAAGGGAAGAAATAGGGAAAGAGATAGTTTCGTTTTTCTCCTGTCGTCTGGCTACGGGAATACTGGACTGGGCATGTATGTTTATTTTTGCTGATCTGTGCGGATTCAATGACGTACTGATTAAATGCGCGGCAAATGTACTTGTAATCATATTGAATTATGTGGCAAGCAAACTGGTTATTTTCAGGCATAAAGGGTGATGGAATGAAAAAAACAGTAAAAACAGTGAAAAAAGGATATGCAATATGGATTTTTGTACTTCTGGTTTTTGTATTTTATCTTTCCTGGGCGCTGGCGGCACCGTTCGATGCCTCACCGGATGAAAGTATGCGCTACCAGATCGTCGAATTTATTGTAAAGCATGGAACCTTGCCGGATGGACGGGATCCGGAGATACGGAATGCCAACTGGGGCATCTCGTATGCGTTTAATCCAATTCTTCCTTATATGGCAGGAGCAGTATTTGCAAAGGTTGTGCAGGTATTTACGGACAGTTTTCGTGCTACGGTGATTGCGGCGCGTATGGTGAACGTCCTTCTGGGATGCGGAATGGCATGGTTTACCTGGAAGATAGGAGAACTGTTATTTCGGAAAAAAGAGACAGGAAGGCTGTTTGCAGTTCTGGTGTGCTTTCTTCCGGGAACCTGTTTTCTGTTTTCTTATATCAATACGGATGGACTGGCACTTTTTACGACAGCCTGGATCCTGTACTGCTGGTGCAGGGCGTGTAAGGAAGGCTGGACCTGAAAGTCTGTGTACAGATGGGAATTGCCATGGGATTGTGTATGTTGTCTTATTACAACGCATATGGATATCTTCTGATGAGCGCCGTATTTTTTGCAGGCTGCATGATGAAGTGTGGAGAGCAGCAATGGGACTGGCAGCAGCTGCTGAAGAAAGGCTGCCTGATGCTGGGAATTGTCTTTCTTGTGGCCGGATGGTGGTTTATCCGGAGCGGAATCCTGTATGACGGAGATTTTCTGGGAATGAAAACCTCTTCCATCTATGCGGAAAAATACGCGATCGATGAGTTAAAACCCTCCAATCGGGTGCTTCCGGTGAATATGGGAATGAGCGTTCTGGATATGATATGGTGGGTACCTGGAGAATGGCAGCATAACTGGCTGGTTACGGTACTGGTAAGCTTTGTGGGAACGTTCGGACATCTTGATATTTTTATGCCATATCTGTGGAGTAAAGTGTATCTGATCGTGTTTGCAGTGGGAATTGTTGGAAACAGCTGGAGACTGCGTCGGGAATTTTGTCTGACCACGGAATTTGTAAAAAAAGAGAAAAAAGCCGATGCAGATGGAATTCTTATCACTGAGATATGGAGAAAAAACAGATGGTGGAATATGAGAAACTGGATGCATATCTGTATGGTGGGAGCTATGGTGATACCGGTTGGATTGCTGGTGTATTATGCTTATGCAAGTGATTTTCAGGCGCAGGGACGCTATATCATGCCGATGGCGCTTCCATTTTTCTATTTTGTGACACTGGGATATGAAAACTGGAGTGAAAAACTGATCAGAAATGAAAAAATAAGCATATGGATCTGCAGGATCGGACAGGGGACAGCAGCAATTTCTGTATTGATGACGTATGTGCTGGTATATCGGGCGGCTTATTAAGAATAACTATAAAAATGAGCCTATACAGGAAAATGATTTCTGTATAAGCTCATTTTTTGTGCTTATTTTGTTTTTGGATAGTCAGGCATCTGGTTACGATAAAGGACTTCTTTTCCATCCAAAGACGGGATGGTCATAGAAGTGAAAAATTCATCGGTAACCTGATCCAGTTTTTTTCTGGACGGACAGGAGATATAGTACAGTGCCACATAAGGATTCGGTCCGTGGGCAATGACAGATTCTCCTTCGTGATAAAAAATCCATGGCTTTTCTACCGCAGAATGAGATGCCAGTTTCTGCGGAACGGAAAGATCACGAATCTGTAACAGGCGTCCTTGAAAATACAGGACAGCTCCGTGACAAATCGGTTTTCGTGGATCGTGCTGATCCAGCATCTGTTCCAGTGCGGGAACATCATACAGGTAATTTAACAGCAGATCCTCGATGGAGAACCCGTATACTATATCGGTCAGTTCGTGCTCATAGCCGAAGAATCGGGCTGCGATCTCACAGACCTGGATGCCGTTTTCCGGTTTCCAGAAAAACTGCATGGATAACGCCCCCTCTTTCTGCCCGGTTTTGTCGGCGTAGCACTGTAAAAGATCGGTTGCCGGAGCAACCACCTGTTCATACAGACAGGATGGATAGACATTTCGGGTGCTGATCGGGATCTCACCCGGTCCGATGTCCGTCTTTTCGCGATCTGCGATGCTGATCACATGGACTTTTCCTTTATGTACCCAGGTCATCATATTGAATTCGTAACCGTCGTTATATTCTTCTACGAGAATCTCAGGAAGATCGGTGAAAGAAGCGGTTTCAGTGATTGCCTGTTTCAGTTCTTCAAGATTGTGTACCACATAGATGCCGCGGGAGCCATATTTATCCAGTGGTTTTGTCACCAGAGGAAAATGCAGGTGAGCGATCAGCTCCGGAGCCAATCCGGAAGTGGGAATTTTCGCAAAACCAGGGGAGGGAAGACCGAGTTCTTCGAGCAGTCCCCGGGTGGCGGATTTGTCACGATACCAGGGAAGCTGTTCCGGGTTCAGATAGCAGGAAAGACCTGCTTTTGCGGAAATCTTCACCATACATTCCAGCAGAAGATCGGAAAACGAGGTGAGAATTCCGTCCACCTGTTTTTCTTTACAAAGGGCGGCGATCCGGTCCGTATCGGTGACCGGGATCACATAAGATTCGTCTGCAAAGGCACGTGCCGGACCGTCTGGGTATCCGTCACAAACGATGGTATAGATGCCCCGGGCTCTGGCTTTCTGCACCAGCTGTTCAAATTCCCCGAGGGTTCCGAGAATCAGTAAACGTTTATTCATAATAATCCTTTCTTCTAGAGCGTGTCTGAAAAAGGCTTTTCGCAAACTGGGGTTTGCAGATTGCGGAAATGATTTTTCAGACACGTTCTAAGGTTCCAGTGCATGGATCACGTCTGCGATCCGCTGCATCTCTTCGTTTCCGTAACGCTGGTCGCAGGGGAGCGGGAGAATGTCTGCCGCCCACTGATATTCGTAAGATTCGGGTGCACAGTCCCGGATCACGTTGGACCAGTTGGTTGGAACAAAGATTTTTTCTTTCGCCAGGGCTTTTCGCAGTGCAATTCCGTTTTTATGATAATAAGGATAGGCGAAGGGTCCGTCCGGTGTCACGCGGGTAAAAGGTGAATCGGAGGGAAGCAGTTCTTTCAGAAATCTGTAATTTTCATTCCGTTTCTGACGGATCTGTTCGTAGTCGATGGCTTTTAACAGATTCTGTGTCAGGCGGGACATAGTGAGAATCTCCATATGATGATAGGTCGCAGCGTTGTCTAACATTTTCTGATAATACGTTCCGGCATCTTTTTCGAAACGGCCGAGAATATGTCCCATACGTTCCGCAGAGACATCCTGCTCCTTTCCGGCAGTGAGCGTGGCATCTGTGGAAAGATAGGCACCGTCACTCAGCCCGAAAAATTTGCGACAGGAATACAGAGTATCCACGCCGGGAAGCGGATGCTGAAAAAAGGCGTGGGTGTGATCCACGATAATATTTTTATAGTATTTTTTATAATAAAGAATCTTTTCATCCGTCAGCTGCCCGTAATAATTGACCAGATAGAGGTATTCCCCTGGATGAAGGGAAAGGTCGGAAGGAAGAGCCGGCGTAAGATCCTCATTCAGCGAATAGAAGTTCACGTGGATTCCCTGCCGCAAGCAGGCATCAATCACGGAGTCACAAAGGAAAAACGGAAGATAGAGCGTTTCAATCTTCCGGGATTCCAGTAGCCAGCAGAGGGCTGTACGGCAAGATTCACTTTTGCAAGATCAGGATAGTATTCTTCCCCGTGGAAAACTTCCAGTTCCAGATATCCACCAATTTCCTGTTTCATACAATCCTCCTGTCAGACATCTTTTCTACGGATGACATAATGCGGCATTTTCTTGGATTCGTTCAGAATATTCATCAGATAAATCCCCATGATTCCAATGGAAAGCAGGGTGATACCGAAAAATGCCAGCAGTACGAGCATCAGGGAAGTCCAGCCCTCCACGGAAATACCGTAGAGGAAATAGCGGATCAGGAAAAAGATCCCAAGTGCCACACTGACCAGAAAACTGCAGATGCCGAGATCACGTACCAAAAGCAGCGGGAATGCTGAGTGGGAAGTGATATCGTAAAGCAGGTCTCTGACCAGACGGCGGAAAGAATAACCGCTTTTTCCGTAGGCTCTTGCATCATGATGCACTGGTACATTGATGATACGGTTGGAACTTAACACCAGAAGATTGCCGATCTGCGGAAGATAGGTGTTTGTCTGCAACATGGCTTCCACGAGGAAACGGCGGATCAGACGAAAACTGGTGATCTGCAGATTCGGGTCTTTTCCAAGCATTTTGGAGGTGGCCCAGACAGAAACTTTGGTTCCGAGACGGCGGATCGGTCCGTGCTTTCTGCCTTCATAGCTGGCGATGATGACATCCACATCATCCGTTCCCTGATGGTGTTGATCAGCTTCGGGATCTCTTCCGGAGGATGCTGAAGATCATCATCCATGGTGATGATGAATCTCCTCCGCATGAGAGAATCCACACAGAAGAGCCGGATGCTGTCCGAAGTTTCTCGCCATCTGGATGATCTTCACACGGGGATCTTTCTGTCGAAGTTCTTCCATGATCTGGTAGGATCGGTCTTTGGAACCATCATCCACAAGGATCAGTTCAAAGGGTTCCTGCACGGTTTCACGGAAGACTTTCTCGAGACGTGTATAAAGTTCCGTTAAGGTATGTTCCGAATTATATACCGGAACAACAACAGAATATAAACTCATAGTATCTTGTATTTCCTTTCTTAAAGGGTTGTGTTCTGTGCTTCATCATATCATTTTCAATCCTTTATTTCAAGGTTTTCCGAGGAAACGGCTCACCTTGACAATGGATTTTACAACAGATATAATGGTGCAAGATCAACGCAGAAAAAAGTGGGGAGGAACAGCTTTGCAGTATAGAGAATACGATACGGAAATATTGAATCGAATCAAGGATGTGGAAAAACAGATTTTATGCAAATATATCGAAATCTGCGAAAAATACCATCTGCGTTATTTTGTGGCGTTCGGGACACTTCTCGGAACGGTGCGGCATAAAGGATTTATTCCCTGGGACGATGATATTGATGTGGGAATGCCGAGAGAAGACTATGAGAGATTCCTTCAGATTGCACAGAAAGAATGCGGGGAAGAGTATTTTCTTCAGACTGTGGATACGGATCCGGAATATCATCTGTATTTTGCAAAACTACGCATGAATCGCACTCGTTTTGTGGAAAACAGTCTGCAAAAGTCGGGAAGCATTACCGGATTCTATATTGATATCTTTCCTTACGATGAGATTTCTGATGATGAGGCAGAGATGGAAAAACAGCTGAACCGGGCGGTGCGTTGGGGCATGATCCTGAGTATCTATAAGGTGAAAGAACCACAGATCGGCCAGTACGGACCGGCAAAAGACTTTGTAATGCGATCCATCTGGCATATTCTGCATGGCGGAATGCATCTGTGCGGAATCTCTGCGGGAATGGTCTGGAAAAAGTGTAATCAGGCATTTATGAAGAAACCGGAGAAAGGAAGTTCTCGGATGACAACCTTTGCCGCAGATGCAAAAAAATGGATCATTGAGAAAAAAGAGATTGAACAGCTGGTGGATGTGCCGTTTGAGAATATCACTGTGAAGATTCCATGCGGATATGATGCCATCCTGACTAGATGTTACGGAGATTATATGAAACTTCCGGATGAAAAAGACAGGGTAAATCATATGCCTGTAGAGATTCAGTTTCCGGGAGAAGAGGTAATGACATTTGGAAAATGAAAATAAAGACCCCATCAGAGTATCGGTGATTGTTCCGGTTTATAACGCGGAAAGCTATCTTCGCATATGCCTGGATTCAATTTTACAGCAGTCCCTTGAGGAAATCGAGATCCTTGCGGTGGATGACGGAAGCAAAGATCACTCGGCGAAGATATTGAGAGAATATGAAAAAAAATACCCGGATAAAATACATGTGATTTATCAGGAAAACCAGGGCCAGTCAGCGGCGCGAAATCATGCACTGGCGATGGCATCCGGAGAGTTCGTGGCATTTGTGGACAGCGACGATTACATAGGAAAGGATTTTCTGAAGAGAATGTATAACACTGCCATAGAAAAGAAGTCAGATATGGTGATGTGCAATTATACCAAGGTGACAGAACGGGGCGAGATCATTCAGAAGTATGAGATCAATTATCAGGAAAAAGGGATTCGGATTCCATCTTATCTTTGCTGTAACCGTCTGGTAAGAAGACAACTGTTTGATACCTGGAAGATCTATTTCCGTGAAGGCGTGATCTGTGAAGATATTCCGCTGATCTTAAAACTGGAAGCCGTTGCCACAAATATTCAGACCATCGGGGACGGAGAATATTATTACCGTGCAAATCCTCAGTCGACAACATCTACGATCAAAAACCGGAAACTGGAGATGTGGCAGCTGCCTTTTGGAGAATTGCGGGATGCCATTGCATTCTGTAAAGACAAAGAGCATCCGATGGATCCACTGAAACTGGAATTTTTTATCAGCAGGATCATGACAAGTCTGTTGTTTGATACGGGAAGAGGATGCCGCAAAGAGGTGAAGGACGGGATGTGCCGGGAAGTACAGGAAATCATGGAAACCTGTTTCCCACGATGCTATAAAAATCCCTACATAAAAGTGGGATATTTTCACCAGCTTCCGGCGGTACAAAGGATCGGACCGTGGATCTTTGTGTGTGCACTCCGGGTGCACGGACTGAAACTTCTGACAAAACTGGTAGGCTGAACAAAAAGGAAAAAATGGAAGAAAAAAAAGTATCAATACAAAAGAGTATTATCTGGAACTCGGCGGGAAGTATGGTATATCTGATCACACAGTGCTGATCAGTGTACTGGTGGTCCGGCTGTCCGGAGTGGAAACAGCGGGAATCCTTACCCTTGCCATGTCGGTTAACAATGTATTTTACAGCATCGCTATGCAGGGTATCCGCAATTATCAGGTATCGGACATGAAAGAAAAATACACCTCCGGTATCTATGTGAGCAGCCGTCTGATCATCTGTATCCTTTCATTCCTGGTCTGCGTAGGTTATGCACTGATTGCCGGATACAGCTACGGATCGAGTCTGTGTATCGTTGCATACTGTCTGTTTAAGATGGCGGAGGCGTTCTATGATGTCTATGCCGGAATCTGTCAGAAAAAATGGCGGATGGACTGGATCGGAAAGTCCTGGATGGTGAAAGGAATCCTTTCATTTGTGGGATTTGTGGCGGTACTGGCAGTGACACAGAGTCTGCTGGCAGCCATTCTTGCTATGGCACTGGTTTCCTGGCTGGTGATCTTTTTCTATGATATTCCACGGGCAAAGAAGCTGGATACCATAAAGATCCATCTGAAAGAGAAAAAAAAATATAACGCTGATGGCGGAATGCTTTCCGCTGTTATGTTACCAGACTATGTCATCGGTCATTCCGACGATCCCGCGTCTGGTCATGGAAAAAATTCTGGGAGGTGCAGCACTTGGTATCTATGGATCAGTTGCAGCACCCACAATGATCGTTCAGATGGGAGCATCCTATGTATTTAACCCGTTTATTACGCTGTTTGCCGAACAGTACAGCAGTGGAAATATCCGGGATTTCTGGAAAACCTTCCGCAAATGTATGGCAGCAATTTTGCTGATCAGTGTTGTCGCTCTGGGAGGAGGAAAGATCTTCGGACACTGGGGGCTGGAACTTTTGTACGGGGATGAGGTGGCAGCGCATGAAGATCTGCTGCTTCCACTTATAGGCTGTACGATCCTGACTGCCATCGTGTGGTTTTTATGTGCACTGCTTACGGTAGTAAGAGAAATCAAAGGACTGGTTATATGCAATGTGATCATACTTCCGGTCAGCTATTTTGGTGCGTATTTGCTGATACAGCAATATGGAATGCAGGGCGGAAGTATTTCTCTGGCAGTGAGTTATCTGATTGAAATCGGCGCACTCTGGTTCTGGCTGTTACGGAAGATCAAAAAAAGAGAAAAACAACATATGGAACAATAAGAAAAAGTGCCTGTTATGAGGCACTTTTTTGCCTGTAATGCATATCAATAATTGCCAGTGGACCCAAGTTGATTGTAAGTGTAAATTGCAATAGAAAAGTATTCTTGAAGCGAAAGTATAAGAATGGTATAATAAGATGATATGGTATCGCTCGTAAAGACGATATACAAAAAAATAAAAGGAAAAAACAATGGAAAAAGTAAAGAATTACATACAGCTTCACCTGAATATTCTGCTGTTTTCCCTGACCAGTGTATTTTCCAAGATAGCATCCGTGCAGTATAACCGGCACGGGCTGGGAAGTATCTGGCTTTATGTGTTCCTGGCACTGATGATCGGAAACTGCGGAATCTATGCCATTGCATGGCAGCAGGTGATAAAGAAGTTTTCCCTGTCCACTGCGTATGCCAACAAGAGTGTGTACCTGTTGTGGTCGCAGATCTGGGCAGTGGTGATCTTTCATGAAAATCTGTCGGTACGGAATATTATCGGTATCCTGGTAGTTCTCACCGGCGTATGGGTGGTGCAGCGCTATGAATAGAATGTTTATGTTACTGATGCTGGCAGGCACATTTTTTACTGCCATCTCCCAGGTACTCTTAAAACAGAGTGCCAATAAAAAATACAGCAATCCGCTGCTGGAATATCTGAACTGGCGGGTGATCGTGGCGTACGGGATCTTTTTCGGCGTATTGCTTCTGAACACCTGGTGTTATACAAAAGTAGATATGCGGTTTGGACCGGTGATCGATACGGCTGCGTATGTATTTGTTCTGATCTTTTCAAGAGTGATCCTGAACGAAAAGATCACAAAAGGAAAACTTGTGGGAAACTGCTGATCATAGCAGGAATTTTGATTTATACGATGTGAGATGATACAAGAGTCAAAAGTACGGAACAATCCGGTATCAAAGCAAAACAATAACAGGAGTGAGAAGAGTGAGAATCAGTTTTAACCGCCCACCGTTTGTGGGAAAAGAAACAGAGTATATTAAAGAAGCCGTAGAAAAAAACGGTATGATCTGCGGAGACGGTCCATTTACCAAAAAATGTTCCCAGTGGATGAAGGAAAGGTTTCAGACAAAAAACGTATTGCTGACAACTTCCTGTACCCATGCACTGGAGATGGCAGCGTTTCTGGCGGATATTCAGCCGGGAGATGAAGTGATCATGCCGTCGTATACCTTTGTATCCACCGCGGATGCTTTTGTTTTACGGGGAGCCACCTGCGTGTTTGTGGACATCCGTCCGGATACCATGAACATTGATGAGACAAAAATTGAGGAAGCAATTACAGAAAAGACCAAAGCAATCGTGCCGGTTCATTATGCGGGCGTCAGCTGTGCAATGGATGAGATCATGGCAATTGCGAAAAAATATAACCTGAAAGTGGTGGAAGATGCCGCGCAGGGAGTGAATGCTTTTTATAAAGGAAAAGCACTGGGAACAATCGGTGATTTTGGCTGCTACAGTTTCCATGAGACAAAGAATTATTCCATGGGAGAGGGCGGTGCGATTCTCTTTCAGGATGACAGATACCTGGAACCTGCAGAAATCTTACGGGAAAAGGGAACAAACCGCAGCCAGTATTTCCGTGGACAGATTGATAAATATACCTGGGTGGGCTATGGATCGTCCTATCTGCCAAGCGATATGAATGCCGCTTATCTGTGGGCGCAACTGGAAGAGGCAGACAAGATCAATGATAAGAGATTGTCCATCTGGAACTTCTATCACGAAGAACTGAAAGAACTGGAAGACAAAGGGGTGCTGGAACGCCCGTATATTCCGGAGTATGCCACACACAATGCCCACATGTATTACATCAAAGTAAAAGATCTGAGGGTGCGTACAAAGCTTCTGGCTTATCTGAAAGAGCGTGGGATCCTGAGTGTTTTCCATTATGTTCCACTGCACTCTGCAACAGCCGGAAAGAAGTTTGGACGGTTCCATGGCGAGGATGTTTACACGACAAAAGAGAGCGAACGGCTGTGTCGTCTGCCGATGTACTACAGTCTGTCCCTGGAAGAAGCAGCGGAAGTGGTAAAAGCACTAAAAGAATTTCCGGAGTATGAGACGATAGAAGACAGGTAGCTATTCAGAGGGCAGAAACTGTTAACCGGGAGGACACTGGACAGTTACGAAAGCAGATAAGAGGCAACAGAAAGGAGTATCGATGAGTTCAGGAAACTGGATGCGTTATCTCAAAAAGATAAAACCGTATACGATAAAAAAGGGGATCCGACTATCTGAAACATTACGGACCGAAAGAGTTCTGGGTGCGTCTGTGTGAGCGGATGGAGCCGGAAGAAGTGCCTTATGGTCCATGGTTTGAGAATCACAAACCTTCGGAAAAAGAACTGGAAGGGCAGAGAAGGAAACAGTGGAAAAAACAGCCAATGATCAGTGTGGTTGTCCCGGCATATAAAACACCGGAGAAATTCCTGCGGGAAATGAATAGAATCACTGGAGGTGCAGACATATACAAACTGGGAACTGTGTATCGCCAATGCAAGCCCCGAGGATGCAGCGATGTCGGAAGTACTCCGGGAATACACCTCGAAAGATGCCAGAGTAAAAGTGGAGAATCTGAAAGAAAATCTCGGAATCGCGGAAAATACGAACGCAGCGATGGAGATGGCAGCCGGAGAATATACCGGTCTGCTTGACCATGACGATCTGCTGGCACCACAGGCACTGTACCGGATCGTGGAGGCACTGAATCAGAGTTCAGAAGAGCCGGATGTTTTTTATTCGGATGAAGATAAAGTGACTACAGATCTGAGCGAACATTTTCAGCCGCATTTCAAACCGGATTTTAATGTGGATCTGTTGAGATCCAATAATTATATTACACATTTCTTCGTGGTGAGAACCAGTCTGATCCGTCAGGTGGGCGGGTTCCGCAGAGAGTATGACGGGGCACAGGATTATGATTTCATCTTCCGTTGCACGGAGGCTGCGAAGAAGATCTGCCATATCCCGGAGGTGCTGTATCACTGGCGGACGCATCAGCATCCACGGCGGATAATCCGGCAAGCAAGATGTATGCGTTTGAGGCGGGAAAGAGAGCTATTGAAGCACATCTGAAACGACAGGGTGTGGAGGGAACCGTGAGTCATACGAAAGATCTTGGTTTCTATCAGGTGGAATATCCGGTGCAGGGAACCCCGCTGGTGTCTGTCCTGATCCCGAATAAAGATCAGAAAGATACGTTGAAACAGTGTCTGGATTCGGTATTTTCCAAAACTACATATTGCAATTACGAAGTAATCATCATAGAAAATAACAGCCAGGAGAAAGAAACCTGGGAATATTATGAAGAACTGAAAAAACGGAATAACGTAAAAATTGTGATCTGGGAATCCGGATTTAATTATTCAGCCATCAATAATTTCGGAGAAAAATCGGCTTCCGGAGAGTATCTGCTGTTTTTGAATAATGATGTGGAAGTGATCAATCCTCACTGGATGGAAGAAATGCTGGGGAATTGCCAACGGAAAGAAGTGGGTATCGTGGGAGCAAAACTGTATTACCCGGACGATACGATCCAGCATGCGGGAACAATCATCGGAATCGGCGGGATCGCCGGTCATGCATTCTTAAATATGCCACGTTCGAGAAGTGGGTATCTTCACAAAGCATCTTTGCAGATGGATCTGAGCGCAGTGACTGCCGCATGTATGATGATGAAGCGAACTGTTTTTGAAAGTCTGGATGGATTTGAAGAAGCACTGACAGTGGCGTTTAACGACGTGGATCTTTGCCTGCGGTGCGTGAGAGCAGGATATCTTGTGGTCTATAATCCGAGGGTGGAATTATATCATTACGAATCCAAATCCAGGGGATCGGAGGACAGTGAAGGCAAAGTGCGCCGGTTCCAGCAGGAGATAGAATTTATGCGGACCAGATGGATCGATTTGTTAAAGCAGGGAGATCCTTATTATAATAAAAACCTTACGTTGAGCAAATGGAATTATTCGCTGCGTGCGTAAGGAAGGAGATACCATGAAGAAGATAACTGTTGTGATTCCTAATTTTAATGGGATGCAGTATGTAGAACGTTGTCTGGACAGTTTGAAACGACAGACTTTTTCTGAATTCGATGTGATATTTGTGGACAATGGTTCCGTAGATGGGAGCAGAGAACTGACAGAAGAAAAATATCCATGGGTACGGGTAATTGCACTTGCGGAAAATACTGGTTTTTGTAAAGCAGTGAATATCGGAATTGAAGCAACACAGACACCATATGTAGTGCTGTTAAATAATGATACCGAGGCAGAGCCCGATTTTCTGCTGGAACTGTATCGGGGAATTGAAAGGAAAAAAGATGCTTTTTCTGCAGCTGCTCGGATGCTGCAGTTTCATGATCGGGGAAAGATAGACGATGCCGGAAATTATTATAACTGTCTTGGCTGGGCGTTTGCGCTTGGAAAGGGAAAACCGGAAGAAAAATATAAAAAAGAGCGGAAAATATTTGCTTCCTGTGGCGGAGCTGCTATTTATCGGACAGAACTGGTAAAGCAGCTGGGAGGATTTGATGAGGAACATTTTGCGTATCTTGAGGATATTGATCTTGG
>ENA-OQAZ01000255-OQAZ01000255.1-human-gut-metagenome-genome-assembly--contig:-NODE-255-length-30236-cov-3.531868_pt1 | contig 30236 bp, 34 predicted proteins | sample MGYA00242737_ERZ504531 | MGnify/ENA primary metagenome ERZ504531 (study PRJEB26092, sample SAMD00036244) | human gut metagenome | host: Homo sapiens | study: EMG produced TPA metagenomics assembly of... | reverse complement strand
TGTTAATGTAATTAATATTGACACTACGTAATTTAGTTTCAACGGCAAATTTAATTATGTTGATGAGGAGGAAACAACTAATGCTTTACACAAGAAGAATGTTTATGAAAGAGTTGTAGCACAGAATCCTGGCGAGCCAGAATTCCATCAGGCAGTTAAGGAAGTTCTCGATTCCCTTAAAGTTGTAATTGACAAAAATGAGGAAGAATATCGTAAACTTTCCATCCTTGAGCGTCTTGTAGAACCAGAGAGAATCATCTCCTTCAAAGTACCGTGGATCGATGACAACGGAACTGTACAGGTTAACAAAGGATATCGCGTTCAGTTCAACAGCGCCATCGGACCATACAAAGGTGGTTTAAGATTCCATCCTTCTGTAAATCAGGGTATCCTGAAATTCCTTGGTTTTGAGCAGATTTTCAAAAACTCTCTTACAGGCCTTCCGATCGGCGGTGGAAAAGGTGGCTCCAACTTCGATCCTAAGGGTAAATCTGACAGAGAGGTTATGGCATTCTGCCAGAGCTTTATGACCGAGCTTTGCAAATATATCGGCGCAGATACAGATGTTCCGGCCGGTGATATCGGTGTCGGCGGACGTGAGATCGGTTATCTCTTTGGACAGTACAAGAGAATCCGTGGCCTTTATGAGGGTGTCCTTACAGGAAAGGGTCTTTCCTTCGGAGGTTCCCTGATCCGTACAGAGGCTACCGGTTACGGTGTTGTATACATGCTCAACGAGATTGCCAAAGCTCACAACGATCCGTAGAAGGAAAAACAATCGTTGTAACAGGTTCCGGTAATGTAGCTATCTATGCTGTTGAAAAGGCTACTCAGCTTGGTGCCAAGGTTGTTGCAATGAACGACTCCAACGGATACATCTACGATCCGAACGGAATCAACCTTGACGTCGTAAAGGATATCAAAGAAGTAAAACGTGGACGTATCAAAGAATATGCAGACCGTGTTGAGGGTGCTACCTACACAGAGGGACTTGGCATCTGGAACATCAAATGTGATATTTACCTTCCATGTGCTACTCAGAACGAACTTGGCCTTGACGGAGCTAAAACACTGGTTGCAAATGGCTGCAAATACGTCGTTGAAGGTGCAAACATGCCTACTACTCTTGATGCAACAACATACCTTCAGGAGAACGGTGTTCTCTTCATGCCTGGTAAAGCCGCAAACGCTGGCGGTGTTGCCACATCCGCGCTGGAAATGAGCCAGAACTCCATGAGACTTTCCTGGACAAGAGAAGAGGTTGATGAGAAGCTCCACAACATCATGATCGATATTTTCCACAAAGCTGATGACGCTGCTAAGCGTTACGGTATGGAAGACAACTATGTTGTAGGTGCAAACATCGCCGGCTTCGAAAAAGTTGTTGATGCTATGAAAGCTCAGGGTATTGTTTAATTAAGTTTTCTGAATCATTAACCTATATTTATAGCAGGGACCGCAGAGGATTTTTCCCAGGCGGTTCCTGTTTTTTTGTATCCACTTTTACGATCTTTAAAAAATCGAACATTCATGTTTCAAAAAAGGCCGACTGTCTTTTGACAATCGGCCTGGAATTTCCTGTACTTGCGGTCTGTTCATTTAATCTCTTAATTGATCAGTTTCTTCAGCTCATCCATAAAGGTACTGACATCTTTAAACTCTCTGTATACAGACGCAAAGCGTACATAGCTACCGCATCCAGATCCTTCAGATGTTCCATAACGATCTCTCCGATCTTGGTACTGCTGATCTCACGGTCTTCTGACCGGAAAATATCTCCTTCTATGGAATCTATCATCTCTTCCACTCTCTCAATGGGAATAGGGCGCTTATAACAGGCACGAAGAACACCATCCTGGATTTTGGAACGTTTATAGCTTTCCCGGTTCTGGTCCTTCTTGATCACAGTCAGCGGAATCGTTTCCACCTTCTCATAAGTTGTAAAACGCTTCCCGCAGGCATCACAGAGACGGCGGCGGCGAATGGAATTGGTATCCTCTACAGGTCTGGAATCTACAACCCTTGTATTATCCTGGTTACAGAACGGACATCTCACGGAACTCTCCCCCTTTCCGGATCAGTAAATCATTAATAAATTCATTTTTATTATAAAATAAATGCATATAATGTGTCAATAATCGGACTTGCATAAATTTTACAGATTTTCCATAAAATCATACCAGGTGATGAATTTATGCGCATCTGTGAGCTGAAACAAAAAGAAGTGATCAATATCCATACCTGCCGTAGTCTTGGCTGCCCTCTTGATGTGGAATTCTGCTGTGAAACCGCACGCCTGAAAGCCTGATCATGCCAGAACCCGGGAAATTTTGCTGGTGTTTTTCCAAAGAAAATGAATATTCCATTCCATGGGACTGCATCCGCCAGATCGGCGAAGATATCATCCTTGTCGATTTCCGTAATGAAAAACTGCTGTCCGGAGAATAAATGTTACTGTTCACTCCGTTCTCAGTAACACGCTTCGCGATGCACAGAATTTATGCTGATCGCATAAATCGCGCGGTATGTCTCGGGTTTTCTGTGACCTTTGCTCACAAAAAACACCTCGCGGGATATCGCCAATGAACAGTAACGAATAAATACCTCCTTGTTGTCAAGGCCCTTTATTTTTTATATTTTCTCTGAAAAAGTATATTTCCATTGCCCTCTGAGAATCATCTTAATGTACCGACAAGACAAGGAGGATTCTAAGATGGCACTGAATAAAGTTGAAATCTGCGGAGTAAATACCTCAACCCTTCCCGTTCTCGATCAGGAAGAAAAGGTGGAGCTCTTTAAAAGGATCAAAGCTGGCGATGAAGAAGCCAGGGAATTGTACATCAAAGGCAATCTGCGGCTTGTTTTAAGCGTGATCCGGCGTTTTCAGAACAGCAGTGAAAATTCGGATGACCTTTTTCAGATCGGCTGTATCGGCTGATCAAAGCAATCGATAATTTCGACACCACTCTTCAGGTAAAATTTTCCACCTATGCAGTTCCCATGATCATCGGAGAGATCCGAAGATATCTCCGTGATAACAACAGCATACGGGTCAGCCGTTCTCTGCGTGATATCGCTTACAAAACCATCTATACCCGGGAAAACTATATGCGACAACATCTCAAAGAACCTACCATTGCAGAAATCGCTGATGAGATCGGTATCGACAAGGAAATGATCGTCTATGCCATGGATGCGATCCAGAGCCCAGTAAGCCTTTTTGAGCCCGTGTATTCCGAAGGCGGAGATACCCTATATGTTATGGATCAGATCAGTGATAAAAAGAATCTGGAAGAAAACTGGGTGGAAGATATTTCTCTTCGAGATGCCATGAACCGGCTTGGAGAGCGGGAACGGCACATTATCGATCTTCGCTTCTACGAGGGAAAAACCCAAATGGAGGTAGCTGATGAAATCGGTATCTCCCAGGCTCAGGTCAGCCGACTTGAAAAACATGCTCTTCGCAGTATGCGAAATTATCTCAGAAATTGATCCATCTCTTTTCAGACAAAAAGCTGCAGCAGAATGTCTATTATCCTGCTGCAGCTTTTATCTCTTATTTCAGCGCTTTCTCAATTTCTTCGATCACGATCCGAAGCGCCTTCAGCCTTGCATATTTCTTATCTACGGATTCCAGAATGTGCCATGGTGCATAAGCAGTACTGGTTTTCTGAAGCATCTCATCTACTGCTGTTTCATACTCATCCCATTTTTCACGGTTTCTCCAGTCCTCATCCGTGATCTTCCACTGTTTTTCAGGATTACTCTGGCGGTCGTTGAACCTGGCAAGCTGGGTGTCCTTATCAATGTGGACCCAGAATTTCACGATCACAGCGCCCCAGTCAGAAAGCTCCTTCTCAAATTCATTGATCTCATTGTATGCACGTCTCCAGTCATTCTCGCTGCAGAAGCCCTCCAGACGTTCCACCATCACTCTTCCGTACCACGTCCGGTCAAAGATGGCAATGTGACCATCCTTGGGAAGCCTTGTCCAGAAACGCCACAGATAATGACGGGCTTTTTCATGAGGCTCCGGACTTGCGATAGGATGTACCTCAAATCCACGGGGATCAAGAGCCTCTGTGATTCTCTTGATATTTCCTCCCTTTCCGGCAGCATCCCAGCCTTCATAGGTGATGATCACAGGCATTCTTTTTCGGTAAAGACGGTTATGCAGCTTCCAAGCTTTGCCTGCAGTTCCTTAAGCTCTGCCTTGTATTCTTCATCCCCACTTCTTTTCCGTCCAGAGGAATCTCGCTCAATCTGGCATCTCCACCAGAGGAAAAACATTCTGTAGGATCGGCACGGCATGTTTGCTGTTTTCCATGGCAACCTCTATATTGCTGATCATGGTCTCCAGCACCTGCAGCTCTGCCCACTTCCGGTCACCTGCATCGACAATATACCATGGAGCCGCAGATGTATTGGTATCCTGCATATACTGGCCAAAAATCTTTCTGCACTTCTTATAATGATCATTCTGCCAGAGATCATATTCATTGACTCTCCATCTGGTATCCTTACTTTCCAGAAGGATACCCATACGTTTTTCCTGTTCTTTCCGGTCAATCTGCATAAAAAATTTCAGGAGCACATATCCGTTATCCGTCAGCTGACGTTCAAATCTCCGGATACTGTCAATTCGTTTTGCATAATTGTCACCCTTCAGTTTTTTATCCATACGTTCTCGACAGGTCTGATCCATCCATCCTGAATCCAGAAATGTAAACTTGCCCGCTTCCGGGATTTCCCTGAAATATCGGTAAAGAAATGGTTTCCGAAGTTCTTCCTCTGTAGGCGCTGACATAGTCGCAACTTTGAAGAAACGAGGATCGATATTCTTGATCACCTTACTTATGGTACTTCCTTTTCCGGAAGCTCCCCAGCCTTCAAACAGCACGATCACCGGAATCTTATGCTCTTTCAGAGCCATCTGCAATTCATATAATCTGGTTCTTGCAGCGCTTAAACGCACTTTGATATCCTCTTTTTCCGGAATTTGTTCCGGGTTCCAGTTTTTCAACATCTGCATCGTCCTTCCTTAAATTTTTTGAATATTCATATTATACCACGGAAGATCCTGTTTTACGATAATTTTTACATAATTTTAACCTTTAGTCCTCACAAAAGCAAACAAATTGCACAACCAAAATCATTACTGTTCACTCCGTTCTCAGTAACACGCTTCGCGGAATATTGCCAGTGGACAGTAACTCAAAAGCATTCATAAGCATCGAAAATCTTTTTAACCTCTTGACATTTTTGTCATCACTCCATACAATAGACGCTGATTGTTATTTTTTTAACTTCATAAAAAAGCAATACCTGAAAACTGTTGAAATAATAAAGATCAAGGAGCTGATCATGAAACTCACAGAAGAACTTCTGCAGAAAATGGAACAGAAAAAAGAACTCTACGGGGATGGTATTATTATGCCGGATGGGGATTACAGACTGATCCAGGATGGACACTTAAAAACGCTCATGTCCCTTCTGCCATATTCAGAAAATGAATCTGGAAAATGATCCCTGATGATGATTCCGCACTTTTCTGGCTGGTAGAAAAAACAAACTGCGTACTGACTGATGTCAATTCCACTATCGGAATGAAGATGACCCCCGCACAGCAGAAAACCTACGAAGCACTTTCCAGTCGCGGGATCATCTCTGATGAATATTATGATCTTACCAGACAGCGGGAAAAGTAAAAGCTGCCCGGGCTAATGCCTGAGCAGCTTTTATTTATATCTGTCAGTCCTCATACCCTTCCAGGAAAGAATGTTTCACACCATCTTTCTTGTATGCGATAACTGTATGAAGATTAACATTTTCCACACTTCGGAAAATATTACTTTCTATATGAGGATTTACTTTCTTAAGTTCTGCAATCAGATTCTTGATCTCCATTCTCTTGGAAACACTGGTACCATCTGTCCGGCAGGTAGTACAGGTATCGGTAAATTTACATGCACACTGGATAAAATGAAGGTCATTATAATCTCTCCAGTGTTTGATATCTGCCTCCCGAATCAGATACATGGGACGGATCAGCTGCATTCCTTCAAAGTTTGTACTGTGGAGCTTCGGCATCATAGTCTGTACCTGCGCTCCGTAAAGCATTCCCATCAGGATCGTCTCGATCACATCATCATAGTGATGTCCAAGAGCGATCTTGTTGCAGCCAAGCTCCTTTGCCTTGCTGTAAAGATAACCCTTCTCATACGAGCGCAGAGATAACATGGGGATTTTTCTATATTATAAACCGCATCGAAGATCTCAGTCTCAAATACTGTGATCGGAATCCCGAGAAGCCTGGCATTGTGCTCGATCACCGCACGGTTTGCCTCATTATATCCCGGATCCATCACAAGAAACACCAGCTCAAAGGGAAACTTGTTATGACGCTTCAGTTCCTGGAACAGTTTGGCCATCAGCATGGAATCCTTACCACCGGAAATACAGACTGCTATCTTATCTCCCGGCTTCACCAGCTCATAATCGTTGATTCCCCTGGCAAATCTGGAAAACAACTGCTTATGGAACTTTTTGCGGATACTCAGCTCGATATCCTTCCTCCGCTGTTCCATTGCTTCATTTTCCTCTTCTTCACTGTTCTCTTTACCGGATTCTTTCTGCATCTGCTGAAAAAGCCATCCTGTATATCCGCCTTTTAGGCTCAGTGCGGGAATTCCTTTTTTCCGGAGCATCTCTGCACCTTCCTGCTGAAAAGCCCTCTTGTACAGTAAAGGACCGGTATCTTATCCCCCTTCAGTTCTTCTGCCCGCTCTTCCAGTTCCTGTTCCGGAACAGAGATTGCTCCCGGGATCATTCCATATTCTACAGTTACTTTATCACGGGTATCTACCAGGAGATATTTTTCCCGTTCCTTCTCTATTTCATCAAAAGAAATCTCCAATGTTTCTTCACTCATGCTGTTTTTATTCCTTTCCTTACAGCTCCTCCCTGATCGTGCCGTCACAGGCAATGGTCACTACCTGCCATGGAATCATCTTTCCGCTGCGCTCCATGGCGCGGATCACTGCATTTTCGATACCTCCGCAGCAGGGAACTTCCATACGGACAATACGGATACTCCGGATGGAATTATTCCGTATGATCTCTGTAAGCTTATCCGCGTAATCTCCCTCATCCAGTTTGGGGCAACCGATCAGCGTCACATGATCTTTCATGAATTTCTCGTGAAAATCTGCATAAGCGTAGGCCGTGCAGTCCGCTGCGATCAGAAGCTGTGCATTTTCAAAATACGGTGCATTGACAGGAACCAGTTTGATCTGTACCGGCCACTGGGCAAGACGGCTTATCTGTTCTCCTATATTCCGGGGAACTTCTTTCTTCTCTGCCTGCACCGGCGGTTTCTGTTTCTTTTTCAGACTTCTTGCCATACTTCCGGGACACACGTGTGGCATCCCTTCTGGCATCGAAACCTCTGTTTTCTTAAGCTTCATTCTTTTTTCCACTGCCTCCGCATCATAATCTGCGGCTTCCCGCTCTATAATACGGATCGCATCGGCAGGGCAGGCCGGAAGACAGTCTCCCAGTCCGTCACAGTAATCATCCCGTATCAGTTTCGCCTTGCCATCTATCATGGCAATAGCCCCTTCGTGGCAGGCAGCTGCACAGGCACCGCAGCCGTTGCATTTCTCTTCCTCAATGTGTACGATCTTTCTTATCATGATATCATCTCTCCCTGATTTTTATATTTCTGCAAATGTTTTTTTGTTTTCACTGACATCATACAAAAATCCCGGAGATTCTTCGGTAACATATGTTACCTTACAGATATAACTCCATTTTTTCCTGATCTTTCACAAGGATCTGACGCCTGTCAAGTTCCAGGATTCCTTCTTCCTGCATCTTTCCCAGCTCTCTGGAAAGAGACGGCCTGGTGATGTTTAAATGATCCGCCATCTCTTCTCTGGACAGGTTCATATGGATCTTCCTTCACTGTCCTGGCATTCCACAAGAAAACGGACGATCCTCTCACGGAGACTGCCACTTCCCAGGATCCGAAGCTTCTGGTTCATATTGTAAGCCTTCCCGGCAAAAACCTCAAGAAGATTTTCCCGCAGTTTCCGGCTTAAACTATTTTCTTCCCTGTACGTAAAGATCCTGCTGCTCATGATCAGGACAGAAGTCTGCGTCAGCGTCTCCACATACATATCATAGGAAGATTTTCCCATAAAGGCATAAACCTCCCCAAACAAAGCACCCGGATCTTCCAGTTGAGCCAGAAGGATCCTTTTCCGGAAAATGTTTCTTTGGCAATGATCACACTTCCGCTAAGAAGCATATAAACCGAATCCGGCCGGTCTGTTTCCTGAAAGATCCGCTTCCCTCTGGAATAAGTCCGTACCGTTCCTTCCCGCTCCATGAGGCTTAGTAACTCTGTTTCCTCCAGATTTCTGCAGAGCCGGCTTTTTCTTAAAACTGCCATCCACTCTTCTCTTTTTTTTTCTTCCACTTTTTCACCTCATCTCTGTACAGGTTTTTACCATATTTCTGCAATCTCTGTCAACTCCTGCGAACTTCATAAGACCCCAGCCTGTACTTTTTTCTGAAAATCAGTTATAATATTTTTTGTTTGTAAAAAATTCTACCAAGGAGGATACCGGAAATGAAAACACAGAATCAGACTATGCTTTCTGAGAATACACTGACATCCCGGCCCACAGATATTATCGCGGGATTTCCTGTACGTCCCGGTTTTTTTGAATTAAATGGCGCTACTCCTCTTTCCAACGGAGTCAACTTTACCGCACATACCCGTCACGGTACATCCTGCGAACTTCTTCTTTTCCACTCCGGAGAAGAGGAACCTTTCGCAGTTCTTCCTTTTCCCAATGCCTGTCGTATCGGTGATGTATATTCCATGGTCGTTATGGGACTGGACATCGAAGATCTGGAATACGGCTACCGCATTGACGGCCCTTATGAACCGGAAAAAGGCCACATCTTCGATAAAACAAAAGTTCTTCTGGACCCTTATGCCAAGGCAGTTGCCGGACAGCGTGAGTGGGGACAGAAAAAAGTCGGCAGCTATCACGCCCGTGTTGTACGTGATTCTTTTGACTGGGAAGATATGCCCCAATCCACCCGTAAGATCAGCGATCTGATCATCTATGAACTTCATGTCCGCGGCTTTACACAGGATCCGTCTTCCGGTGTCACACACCCGGGAACTTTTGCAGGTCTACGCGAAAAGATCCCTTATCTGAAAGGACTGGGAATCAACGCTGTAGAACTGATGCCGATCTTTGAATTCGATGAGAACATGAACGCCCGCACTGTAGACGGTAAACGTCTTCTGGAATACTGGGGATACAATTCCGTAAACTTCTTTTCTCCGAACACCAGTTATGCTTCCAAGGCAGAACATAACTGCGAGGGAACGGAGCTGAAAGACTGATCCGTGAACTTCACGAAAATGGCATTGAAGTCATCCTTGATGTTGTATTTAATCACACCGCCGAGGGAAATGAGCTTGGAAAAACCTTCTGTTTTAAAGGATTCGACAATAAAGTTTATTATATGCTGACTCCGGAAGGAAATTACTACAATTTCAGCGGATGTGGAAACACCCTGAACTGTAACCATCCCATCGTGCGGCAGATGATCCTGGAATGCTTACGTTACTGGACGATCAACTACCGTGTGGACGGTTTCCGTTTCGACCTTGCCAGTATCCTGGGACGCATGAGGACGGTTCTCCTCTTAACAATCCGCCGCTTCTAGAACTTCTGGCTTACGATCCGGTCCTTCGAAATGTCAAACTGATCGCAGAGGCCTGGGACGCGGGCGGACTGTATCAGGTCGGTTCTTTCCCTGCCAGCCGCAGATGCTGAGTGGAACGGCCGTTACCGTGACTGTCTCCGTTCCTTCCTGAAGGGAGATTTCTGGAACGCCTGGGATGCCGCATGGAGCATTTCCGGTTCCGGAGACCTGTACGGTGGTTTTTATTCCGATCACAACGACAACTATGCAGGATACAACTCCTGTGTCAATTTCCTTACCTGCCACGATGGTTTCACCATGTATGATCTTTATTCCTACAATGAGAAACACAACGAAGCAAACGGCTGGAACAATACTGACGGTTCCAACGACAACCGCAGCTGGAACTGTGGTGAAGAAGGTGACTCCACCAACCGGAAGTTCTTTCTCTCCGCTTCCGCATGATTCGCAATGCCTGTGCAGTTCTCATGTCCAGCCGTGGAACTCCGATGTTCCTTGCAGGTGACGAATTCGGAAACACCAAACACGGAAATAACAACACTTACTGTCAGGATAACGAAACTTCCTGGATCAACTGGCATCTTCTTGAGAAAATCATGATCTTTTCGAATTTTTCAAATTTATGATCCAGTTCCGAAAAAATCATCCGGTTATCTCCCGTAAGCTTCCAAATGCAGTGTGCGGTATGGAAAATATCCACACCCACAACGTTGATGCAAAGGATGTGACGATTCCACGAGACGCACACACCTTCGCTGTAAGTTTTGCAGGCTATGACAAGCGCAAAGGTGCCGACGATCTGATCTACATTGTCATCAATGCATACTGGGAAGATGTGACGGTTACACTTCCGGAGCTTACACGTCCTGGCGCATGGTATCTCTGTGTCAATACTTTTGGCGACGGAGAAGGTCGTTATTTCTATGAAGAAGGCCAGGAACCACGCATTGAGCACGATTTCTGCATGCGTCCAAGATCGGTAGCAATCTTTACAGGGCGCAATTATTAATCAGGGTATTCTCATCAAACAGAAATGGGGTATTGTATAATGGAACTGAAAAACAGAACTCTGTCCAATTTCGCAGAGCTTGTAAAAACAGGAGAATGCAAAAAATTCCGCGGACGCTTAAAAACAGGCATTGACCTCGGTACTGCCAACACCGTTCTTGCTGTCGTTGACCGGAACAACCGTCCTATCGCCGGAATTTCCGCACCTTCCCATGCCATCCAGGATGGCGTGATCGTCAATTACTATGAATCCGTCCAGCTTGTGACAAAGCTAAAAAATGAACTGGAGGAAAAACTTGGCACAGAACTTCTCTACGGTGCCGCTGCCATTCCTCCCGGAGTTTCCGAAGGCAGCATCAAAAGCATCGGCTATGTTCTGGAAGGTGCCGGTTTTGAAGTTACCAATATCGTGGATGAACCTACTGCTGCCGCTGCTGTCCTTAAGATCACAGACGGCGCAGTTGTGGATGTGGGCGGTGGCACCACCGGCATCAGTATCTTAAAAGATGGGAAAGTCATCTACACAGACGATGAAGCTACCGGAGGCAGCCACATGACCATGACGGTAGCCGGTCACTATAGGATTCCTTACGAAGAAGCCGAAGTTTTAAAAACCACTCCGGAAAAAGAAGAGGAAATTTTTCCTGTCATCAAAGCTACCGTAGAAAAAATGGCTGTGATCACTGAGAAATTTTTAAACGGATATCAGGTTCCTGCCGTTTATGTTGTAGGCGGATCTTCCATGTTTAAAGAATTTACCACTGTTTTCGAGAAGAAACTGAAACTCCCGGTATACAGACCGGTGCATCCTCTTCTCGTCACACCACTGGGTATTGCATATCACTGCGAACTCCCAAAAATCTAAGATCTTCCCGGTCTGGTCCTGCGATTCTCCAGAAGACAAACAACCTCCACTGAATCGGTGAGCGGGAACATATCAACCGGCAGCATCTTCTTTACCAGGTAATCTCTCTTTGTGAGGCAGGCAAGATCTCTTGCCAGGGTTTCCGGGTTGCAGGATACATAAACAATTTTTTCCGGTGAAAGAGTCAAAAGGGAGTGAAGGAATTTACGGTCACTTCCAGAACGTGGCGGATCCATGAGAACAACATCCACCTTCTCTCCCTCTGCTGCCATTCCTTCCATAAACCATCCTGCATCTCCCGGAACAAAACGAACATTACGGATCTTGTTCTCCCTGGCATTCATTCTGGCATCACGGATAGCATCACGGTTCAGTTCTACACCAATGACATCCCTGGCATTCCCGGAAGCGATGATCCCGATAGTACCTGTGCCGCAGTAAGCATCGATCACCCTCTCTTTTCCTGTCATTGCCGCAAACTCCATAGCCTTTCCGTAAAGTACTTCTGTCTGCACAGGATTTACCTGATAAAAAGAAGATGGAGAAATACGGAAGGTCAGTCCCATAAGTCGATCTTTGATGAATCCCGGTCCGTAAAGTACGATATTTCGGTCTCCAAGCACCATGCTGGTCTGTCTGTCATTGACATTGAGAACCACCGTAGTGATCTCCGGATGCTCTTTACGGAGAGCTTTTACAAAGTTATTCTTGGATGGAAGTATTGGGGAAACCGTAACTAATACCACCATGATCTCTCCTGTGGAAAAGCCTCTCCGCACAAGCACATGGCGGAGAAGTCCATATCCCGTATCCTCATCATAGGTCTTGATCTTAAAGGATTTCAGCATACCACGTATGGTACGGATGATCTCCTGGCTTTTTTTATCCTCGATCATACAGTCATCTACGGAAACGATCCTATGGCTCTTCTCCTCATAAATCCCGGAAATTACGTTTCCCTTCCGGTCACGGCCAAAAGCTGCATGAACTTTGTTTCTGTAATAATAGGGATCTTCCATTCCAATGATCGGCTCTACTTTTCCGAATTTTTTCAGAAGACCTTCTGTAATTTTCTGTTTCCTGCGAAGCTGCTCCTTGTAGGATACACCCTGATAACGGCAACCGCCGCATTTCTTCGCAACTGAACAGACAGTCTCTTTCTGTTCCATTTTTATCTCTCCTCTTTTATGGGTACAAAAAAGATGTTCCCAGTTATTTTCACTGAGAACATCTTATCAGACCTTTTCTTTTTTTACAAGAAAATCCTTGGCCTACTCCTGATATGGCTCATTAAATACAAGAATATGTCTCTTCACATTCTCGTAAGTACCCTGTACCATAGCCTCATTGAGGTCAAAGAAATTATGCTTATCTGTTGACTCCATATATTTCTCCACATGAGCTGTCAGGCTGTTAAAGCTTGCTGTGGCAATATTCACTTTACGGATGCCAAGAGAGATCGCCCTCTGGAAATCTTTATCAGTGATACCACTGCCGCCATGAAGAACCAGCGGAATATCCACTTTCTCATGGATCTTCTCCAATACATCAAAAGCAAGCGTCGGCGCTACCGGATAATTACCATGGGCATTACCGATGGCAACTGCAAGTGCATCAATACCTGTCTCTCTTGCGTAAACGACCGCATCATCCGGATCTGTGCAGCGGATACCGTGGTCACAGCTTCCATCCTCACTTCCGCCCACAAGTCCAAGCTCAGCCTCAACTGTAGCACCGTATTTACGTGCTTTCTCCACAACGGCCTTTACTCTGGCGATATTTTCCTCAAAAGGAAGCGTAGACGCATCCAGCATAACCGATGTAAAACCAAGCTCCAGAGCCTTGTCAACTGTCTCAAAAGTAAGACCATGATCCAGATGAACAGCCACATCCACCTTAGCCTCCTTTGCAGCCTGTACCATCATCGGTCCCATCAGGTGAAGCGGAGAATTTTTCAAACGCACCTCCGCGATCTGAAGGATGATCGGCGTATCCAGTTCTTCTGCTGCACGGATCGCACCTCTTACCATTTCCATATTACCAACACTGAAAGCACCGCAGCCAATATTTTTCTCTTCGGCACGTCTCAGCAGATCTTTCATTTTCACAAGTGCATGATTCGGCCCTCCTGTCCTGTTTATCGTACACTGTCTGCATCTTCTTACAGAAAAAAGCGGTGTCAAAGCACTACTGGCTGATACCGCTTTTTCTATGCAAAGCGGACATCTTTATTCCGCTTAACTGTACATCAGCATGCACCTATTTCCCTGTCGTAATTATAAGCCTGTCTTCTCGGCAATGAATTTTCTTGCACGGATCGCATACTCAAGCGGATTAGCCTTAGCCGGATCCTGCTCAGCCTCAACAACCATATATCCTTCGTAGCCTGCATCCTCGAGAACTTTGAAGATCGGATCATAGTTGATGCATCCATCTCCCGGAATCGTGAAGGCACCGGCTCTTACGCCTGCAAGGAAGCTCATATTTTCTTTCTTAACCTGCTCAACAACCTCCGGACGGATATCCTTCAGATGAACATGTTTGATCCTGTGAACATATTTCTTTACAACCTCAAGAGGATCCTCTCCACAGTATGTAAAGTGACCGGTATCAAAAAGAAGACTTACATACTCAGGATCTGTATTCTCCATCATACGGTCAACCTCAGCAAGGCTCTGTACAACAGTACCCATATGATGATGGAAAGTAAGGGCAATACCATACTCCTCTTTTGCGATCTTACCGAGCTTGTTCATACCTGTGCAGAAGGTATCCCACTCTTCGTCATTCATCTCATATTTATGTCCGAAAACCGGAGTATCCATCTGACCCTGAACACTGTGCTCTGCTCAGATGCGCCGATCACTTTCGCACCCATAGCTTTCAGGAAAGTAAGCTGTGCACGAAACTCTTTCTCAACCTCCTCAAACGGTTTGGTGATCAGGAAGCTTGAGAACCACTGATTACAGATCTCAACACCACGAAGCTCAAGAGCCTTCTTAAGAACCTCAGGATCCTTCGGATACTTGTTACCAACCTCGGAGCCTGTAAAACCGGCAAGAGCCATCTCACTGACACACTGCTCAAAAGTATTCTCTTTGCCAAGATCTGGCATATCATCATTTGTCCATGCAATTGGTGCAATACCAAGCTTTACTTTATTCTTATCAAACATTGGTCAATTCTCCTTTTTATTTGAATTATTCCATAATCTCAGAAATCTTAACCGGTCTGTGCTCCTCGCTGGACTTCTTAGCTGCAAGACCCATTAATACCGGTTTCAGACCATCATAAACATTAAGAGGTGTCTCTTTGTCATTAACGATCGCATCAATAAATGCTGCAACCTCTTTACCATAAGCATCCATGTATCTCTCAAGGAAGAAGAACATCGGCTTCTCACCTGTAACACCCTCAGCATTGCTGATCACTGTGGAAGACTGGCTGTCATTGGAAATAGCAGCCATACCATCAGAACCGAAAACCTCGGCTCTCTGATCATAGCCATAAGAAGCTCTTCTGCAGTTATCGATAACAGCAATAGCGCCATTCTCCATCTGAAGAGTGATAACAGCTGTATCAACATCCCCGGCCTCACCAATAGCCGGATCAACCAGATTTGCACTCTGAACATAAACCTCTGTAGCATCACAGCCTGCAAGATAACGAACCATATCAAAATCATGAATTGTCATATCCAGGAACATGCCACCGGAAACCTTAACATAATCAATGCTAGGCGGCTCAGGATCGCGGGAAGTAATCTTGATGATCTCAGGTTTACCAACCTTACCAGCTGCAACAGCCTGCTGAAGAGACTCAAAGTTATGGTCGAATCTTCTGTTAAAACCAACCTGATATTTCAGATTTGTGCCCTCAAGAGCATCGATAACCTCTTTGATCTTGGCGATGTCATGATCGATCGGTTTCTCACAGAAAACATGCTTGCCAGCCTTGATAGCCTCTACAGAAATCGGAGAATGAGTATCTGTAGAAGAACAGATCAGAACTGCGGAAATCTCAGGATCATTGATGATCTCCTTATAATCCTTAGTCGTGTGCTCAACACCCATGCTCTTAGCCCATGCAGCAGTCTCATCATTTAAGAAAGGATCTGCAACCGTCTTGATCATCGCATCTGGCACCCTTGTTGTGATACTGGTGATATGAACTCTACCAATTCTACCTGCTCCGATAATACCAACTTTAATCATAGTTTGATCTCCTTTTGATTTATTTTCCCAATGTAATCTCTTTGCGTGTCCGAACACGCTCTTTATGCTTAATATAATATCATCGCAACACACAAATCGCAACCCCTAATATTGTACAATATTACCATCTTGTTTCTATTAAAAATGACGAGAACTATTTTTAGCCACAATATGTAATATTTTTAGGTCAACTTCACCGAAAATATCTCCAACACATTCCCATACAATCACACAAATCATCTCACACCCCACCACCAAGCATCCAGCGCAGCATCACAGCTCACATTTCTCCAAGCATCCAGTGCAGCATCACACCCCACCATCTCCAAGCATCCAGCGCAGCGCCGATGCCCACAACTCTCCCGGCAAACAGGCGCAAACTCAGCCTTGCAGTCGTCCAGCGCAGCGCTGAGACCCACAACCTATCGTCAAACGACATTTTTTCTCGCTGGAAGCACCAGCCGCGGAAGGGGATGCTGTCTGGCTCTGCTTCTGCAGGAGGGGAGCTGATTCTTGGACGGCGGGAATCTGCGTTGTTTTCAAAAGTCCGCTGTCTGAGCGGCAGCAGGCCGCGAGTTCGGACTTTTGAAAAACGCTTTTAGCAGATTTCCGGCGTCCTAGAAGTCAGCCCCCGACGAAGCCGCAGACCAGACAGCATCCCCTTCCGCGGCGTCCCTCCGCACAAAAAAAGGAGACACCCCACTTCAGTGTCTCCCCTCCGGAATCGTATACTCATTCCTTATATATATTTCCGTAAAAATCTTCTCCCTCTCCGGCTTTTCCCCGTTAAACAGCAGCCGGAACAAAATCATCACCGGCTCATACCCCTGTATCCTGCATCCTGCCCGATCAGAAAATGAATAAATCCTTCCCTCATCAGCTCATAATTCCGCCCCATAAAATCATTGGCAACCATCTTCACCTGACCAGCTTTCCCTTCTCCGGCAATCGCCTCACACACTCCTTCCTCACCATGAGAAGTAAGATATATCCCGTCAAGATCCGGAACCTCCTTAAATATCCCTTCCGTAATCTCCCTGCCCGGCCATTCTCCTCAAAGCAATACTCCGGCCCAATGATCTCAATCCCCGGATACTTCCGCACCATTTCCTCACGGAATCCAGTCACTCTGCTGCTCAGAGAAGTATTGGTACTATAGCCGGAAATCACAGCAACCTTTCCTTTTCCACCGGTCAGTTCCCCCATAAGCCCCGCAGCCGCACGGCCACACTGCACACCGTTCTGCCCTACAAAGCAAAGCCTTTTCGTATCCTCCACATCTGAAGTAAACGTCACCACCGGGATCCGAAATTCCTCCACAAACCGGTCAATTTCCCTTTTCACACTTTCCTCATCCAAAGGAACCATTGCAATACCACTAACCTCTTCCATCCGCATCTTCTCCATGGCACGAATAACATCCTCAGCATTCTGATGCTCGATCTTATGGACCAGGACCGTACCACCAAGATTATCCACCTCAGCGCACGCCTCTTGGATTCCCTTCAGAACCTCCTTCATAAAAGGGGTTTCCGCACCCTGCAGGATCACGCCGATCTTAATATTATTTCTGCTCATGGATAGAGCACGGCCCAGTTGATTCGGCTTATACCCCATCTCATCAGCGATGGCACGGATCCTCTCAGCAACCTCCGGCCGGATCCTGCCCCTGTTATTTAACGCTCTGTCAACAGTACCTCTGGAAACACCGGCAGCTTCCGCAATCTGCCTTATAGTAACTCCCATACTAAGCACCTCTTTCTATGATAATCCGGATTCTTTTCTGTATTCCGCAGGACTTAAGCCCGTAAACTTCTTAAATGTCTTGGAAAAATAATGATAATCTCCAAAACCGGAACGCAATGCCACATCCTTAACTTTACAGTTTGTTTCTGAAAGAAGCTTCTTTGCACAGTCGATTCGAAGTTCCTGCACATAATTAGAAAAACCGATCTTCATCTCCTGTTTGAAAAGATAACTGAGATAAGCAGGATTCACCTCCGCCGCATCTGCTGCATCCTGAAGGCTGATCGGTGCTTCATAATGTTCCCGGATAAACTCCAGTGCTTTTTTCACAGCAGCAGAGATCCCCTCCGGAACAGCATCCTCTTCCCCCACAAAAAGCTGTGAAATACAGGCACTGCCCTTTTCCCTGAATTTCTCAAAACTTTCGATATCTCCATACCAAATGGGCTCTTTCTCAATTCCGGCTGTCTGATTCAATTTCTTAAGCCACTGTACCAGAAGTCTTCCATCGGTATAGCGGTCCTGACAGTCAGCGAGAACCTGTGTCCAGAGTTCCTCCGCTTTCTTTCGGTCTTTCCCTGCCTTCAGCCTGGAAATCTGCCCTTCCAGCTTCTCAGCACTTTCCGGTAAAACACTGTCCGCTTTCTTCCGTCCTTCAAAATAAAGGATCTCTTTTTTCTCATAAAAATGAAGTTTCATCATTTCTCTGGCCTGCTGATAAGCCTGACGGATTCCATCTTCTCCCATGCAGACACTGCTGACGCTGATGCCGAAATCCCAGAGTTCCTCCTGGCAGTGTCTGTAACAGATTGCAGCAGACTCTGTCAGCCTCTGCTGCATGGCCGATGTCCTGCAATCTCCGGAAAGATCAAGAAAGCAGCAAAAGATTCCTGCGCCAAGATAGATCACTTCCGTAAATTCACTTTCTGTCCCAAGAAGCTCCTCCGTACGTTCCAGCAATCTGTGGCGAAAATGATGGGAGTACTGTTCTACTTCCAGCGGCGTCCACTGCCTTTCACGCTCCGCCCATTTCTCCATAAACATACAGATCACAGCACTGTTAAAATATTTCCCGGCGATTCCGGCTTCCACACGCTTTTCCTCACGTGCCTGATTTTTCAGCATTCCCGAGATCAGTCCGTTAAAAAAATAATACTTCAGAGCGTGACTTCCCAGATGGATCAGCTTTCTCGTCCGGGCCTGTTCCTGGCTTTTTTTTTCTGCGGTTCTCGATCAGTCGGGCTGATTTTTCCAGAGTGTCATAAAGACTGTCCTCATCCAGACTGTTCTTTAATACATATTCATCCGCCCCAAGACGCATGGCCTCTTTTACATATTCAAAATCATCGTGACAGCTGAGCACGATAATATAGATATCTCTGTTTTCCTCACGGATCTTTCTGATCAGCTCAATTCCATCCATCACAGGCATGGTAAGATCCGTCACAAGAACATCGATTTTTTCTTTCTGAAGAAATCCATAAGCTTCCTCCCCGTCTTCTGCATCATCCACGATCTCATATCCTGCTTTTTCCCAGGAATCCAGGGTTTTGAGATAGCTCCTTACAAGAAAATCATCATCTGCCACCAGTGTTCTGTACATTAATTTTTTCTCCCTTCTTCAGGCATATCATAGATCGCAGGCAGAAATACCGTGACCTCCGTACCGTTTCCACTGCTTGCGTATTCCATTCCTCCCTGTGTCCCGTAATAAAGCTCCAGGCGTTCTTTTACATTTGGAACCCCCACTGCGGAAAGTCCATTTGTTTTTTTTGCATGGCTGTTAAAAAGATCTCGGATCTGCTCTTTTGTCATTCCTCTGCCGTTATCCTTTACTATGAGGATCAGCTTTCCTTCGCTTACGTTTCCGCTGATCCAGATTTTTCCTTTTTGCCGCTTGATGTCGACCCCATGAAGAAGAGCATTCTCCACAAGTGGCTGGAGGATCAGTCTTGGAATATAGCACCGGTATGCATCCTCAGAAATCTCATATTCCACCTGAAAGCTTCCCTGATAGCGAAAATCCTGCAGATGGATATAATTTTTCAGTATATGGATCTCATCAGCAACAGAAAGGAAGCTTCCCTTTTTGTTGATGCTGGCCTGCAAAAGCTCCACAAAATCTCCGATGAGCCTGCCAGCTCTTTTTCCCCTTTCAGAAATGCAGCAAATTTGATGGAGTTCAATGTATTATACATAAAATGCGGTGTGATCTGATACTGCAGTGCTTCCAGTTCTGCGTCTTTTTTCTGCTGTTCCTCTTCGATCACCTGGGCGATCAGAGCTTCGATATAATCCAGCATGTGGTTGAATTCTTTTCCGAGGGTTCCGATCTCATCAGCAGTAGTCACTTCTGTACGGAGACTCAGATCTCCTTCACCAACCTTCTCAACAGTGCCAGTCATGGATCTGAGCGGGCCGCAGACTACTCTGGAGAGCCACAGTGCCAGCAGCACAGCTGCCACAAAAACTGCACCAAATATTCCGATCAGAAAGAGCCGCATCCCGGAAAGTCCGCTTAAAACTTCTTTTTTCGGTACTTCCAGATATAAGCCGCAATCTGAAAAGCTGCCTCTGCTGAAAAAAGAGATCACACCGTTTTTTTCTGCATAGCCTTCCATATTTGGAACATCATGATCCGTAATCTCCGGAAATGTTTTTCCAATGTCACTGTAGTCTCCGGATGTCACGATTTCATCATTTCTGTCTACCAGAACTATTCTGGTGATCTTTTCATCATTGACAGCTTCCAGATATTCGTAATAAATTGCCCGTTCCCTGATATCTGCGACAACATAACCCAGAATCTCTCCGTTATCATCCTCTACCTTCTGGAGCACAGAAAGAAAGCTGCTGCCTTCATGGATCGGAGATTCCACAAGAACCGGAAAGGAATCCAATTCCTGTATTTTTTCCAATTCCTCGATATGTTCTTCTGAAATTCCCTGCTTGTTTACCGGAAATTCCTCAGAAGTCACAGCCATTTTTTTGTCCGGAAAGACAAAGTAAAGGGAGTTGATATCTTTATATTCCCGACTGTGTTCCCGGAGAAGCCCGGCCATTTTTTCCAGGCTGTTTTCATTTCCGGTACGGCTGTAGTCCTTCGCATTATTCCGTATATCTGTATCCCAGGCAGTTCTCGTATTCACATAATAAATCTCTTTCAGGGATTCGTCCAGATTTTTTATGGTCTGCTGCATCCGTCCGTACAGGATACCTGAATAATTTTCTTCGATCATCCTGCTACCCGAAAATAAAATACCACTGTAAGAGAACAGGCAGTAAACATGGTCACTGCCAGGATCGCCAGTAATATCTTTGCCCGGATACTTTTTAACATAGAACTCCTCCCTTCCGTAAAGCGGATATACGCCTCCCTCTATGCTATATGCCCATAAACGCAGGAAACAGCAGGAGCATCCTACCCCTGCCTGATTTCCTGTTTGCGGTTGAATATATGTTTTACAATAAAATATTTATAACTGTCCGTGTGCCTCGCGCTCGGTAAGCTCCTGCATGATCGCCGGATACATTTTGTCAAGTTTATATCCGAAAAGTGTTACAATGATCACTGCTGCAATGAGGATCGGTCCAAATTTATAAAGAGAAACGATCATCTCCAGTGCTGTTTCCGGCTGTGCAGTTATTCCTGCAGATGAGCTTACATATCCGGAACTGCTTAAAAGACCTGTGATCACTGCGGAGGCAAGACCTGCACCAACTTTTGTTCCAATGGAACCGCCTGCAAAGATCAGGCTTTCCTGACGGATATGGTTTTTCCACTGTCCGAACTCTACTACATCACCAACCATACTGAATACAACTGCGTTCAGTGGAGCAAGTCCGATAGCACGTGTGACACAGCTCATAACCATGAAACCGAAGCTGTATGGATTCAGGAAAAACAGAACCTGTCCGCCAAGTGCAACAAATCCGCCGACAAATGCGATATTTCTTTTTCCGAATTTCTTGATCAACGGTGAGCAGATAAAGATTCCCGCTACCAGAACCAATGTTTCTGTAAGGAACAGTGCGCTGTACATCCATGTGTCATTGTTAAAAATATATTTGCAGTAGTACGGAAGAATGGTTCCTGTAATCGTAAAGGATACACTCTGTACTGTCCACAGAAGCATTACTGCCCAGAAATACTGATTTGTAAAAAGCGCTTTCAGCATTGTCGGAATCGGAAGCTTCTCATCTTTCTTTCTTGCTTCGATCTGAACCTTCTCCTCACATTTGAAGAAGCAGAGAAGCAGAAGTGCAAGCGCAAGCACTGCCCATACACTCATAACCTTGATCCATGCAGCCTGGTCATTCCCCATGACCTTAACAAGCGGCAGTGTACAGGTTGCTGCAACGATCTTTCCGAGAGGTGACAGTCCCATTCTCAATACACTGAGTTTATCTCTTTCTGATGATTCACGGATCATCATTGAAGAAAGACTTCCATATGGAAGATTGATCGCTGTATAGCATATGGTCGTACAAAAGTTATAGGTTACAAAGAGATACAGAAACTGAAGCATCCCTGTTGTACGCGGCACTGTGAAAAGCAGTACTGCTGACAGTGCAAACGGAATGCTCATCCACAGAAGCCAGGGTCTTGATTTTCCCCATTTGGAATTGGTCCTTTCTACAATGACACCCATGACCAGATCGGAAAATCCATCAAAGCATCTGGAAAGTAACATTACCAGTCCTACTGTTGCTGCGCTTATCCCCACATAATCTGTGTAAAACAGCGTCAGCAGTGTTCCGATCATTCCAAACACGATATTACACCCTACATCTCCTCCAGCATAACACAGCCCTGTTGATACCGAAAGTTTTTTCTTCTCCATCTTATTATCCCGCCCTTTCATTTCTTTTCGTTTTTTTATTTCGCTTTCCTTTTGATGATTCTATTTTATCGAAAATACGGGATTATCAAAGTATGAGAAATTTTAGTTTTTTCGGTATTATTTTTACCTGACTGTTAAATCTGTACCAAAGTTTTTCTGATTCTGATATCTCTACATCCTTCTTTTGTCCTATTTTTATGTTTTGTGTTTTATTTTTGGATGGAAACCTGCTTGTATCAGGGATGAGAATGTCTGTCATCCTTCATATATGTATCAATATTTTCTTCGGTAAGCACCTGGAATCCAGAATCTCATCTTCTCCTGTTCCCTCTCCCTCCAAATCCTTCACAATATACCGGATGGTTTCGTAACCGATCTGATAGCCGGACTGCGCACCAAGCGCCACGATGCGCCCATCCCGAACCGCTTTCAAGGCATCTTCCTGAGCATCTACGGAAACAATGGAAATCTCCCGTCCTTCAGTTGCCTCTGAAAGCCCCAGAGCCGTCACTGCACTTGTGGTCATGATTCCGTTAAGATCCGGATATTTCCCCAGGATCTCATCCACATCCTTCTGGGAAACCCGCATATTACTGTATCCGCTCCGAACCATCTCAATGGTGATCCCAGGCTCTTTTTCCATATATTTTTCAAAACCGGTAACACGCATCCGGTGACCCGCCTGTTTAAAATCACCTGCGATCACACCGATCTTTCCTTTATGATCAAGCGCCTTTGCAAGCTGCTCACCCAGCTCATAACCCAGCTTTTCATTGTCAATACCAATATAAGGGATTTCTGAATCCTCTATGGGAGTATCACAGGCATATACAGAAATCCCCTTTTCTCTTGCAAAATTTAAATAATCTTCGCATTCATAGGAATCTATAGGAGAAACTGCTATCGCCTGGATATCGGTTTTCAGAAGATCCCGGATCATATTTTTCTGAACCTCTTCTTCTGTTTCGGAATCCGGGGACAGAATCACCACATCTGCATGATATTTTTCTGCCGCATCTTTCATTCCGTCACAGACAGACAACCAATATTCACTGCTTTTAGATTTTGTAACAACACCGATCGTTACCTGCTCTTCTTCTGTTTTCTTTGCAGAAGACCCGCATCCGGAAAGGCTGCAAAATCCTATGACTGCCGCCAGAATACAGATATATTTTTTTCTCACGAAGGATATGCCTCCTTTTCTTTTGCTGCTGTATTTGCCACGGAAAAAAAGACTCCGGAGCCTTTTTCTCCGGTCCGGAGTCTTTTCTTATCTGGCAATGCAAGGTTTGCATATGCATTTTACCAGAGTTTTCTGTAGATTTCTTTTACTTCTTCTTCTGTTACATCACGCATGGTATTCTGAGGACTTCCACTGTCCATAGCATCATGTGCCATTTTATCGATAACGTTGAAGAACTCTTCTTTATTGATACCGAACTGTTCCAGAGTCGGAGTATCCAGCTCATTTACAAGTGCTTCTACTGCTTTCAGGAATTTCTCGGCTGCTTCCTGATCAGAATCAGATGCATCTGCCACACCGATATCACGTCCCAGAGCTCCGAATCTGTCGTATGCTCCAGGAAGTGCAAAGGTAAGGCACTCTTTCAGAAGCATAGCATTAGAAAGTCCATGTGCTACATGGAACAATGCTCCGATCGGACGGCTCATTCCGTGGATAATGGTAACAGATGCGTTGTTGAATGCGATTCCTGCCTCAAGAGCAGCTACAGACATCTGTACACGGGCTTCTTCATTCTTTCCGTCTTTGTATGCAACCGGAAGATATTTAAAGATTCTCTTTACTGCAGATACTGCAAAAGTATCGGAAAGTGTCTGTGCTTTTCTGGATGTATAAGCTTCCACACAGTGACAAAGTGCATCAAGACCTGTTGCTGCTGTGATCTTTGGAGGTGCAGTCATAGTAAACTGCGGGTCGATAATTGCAAGATCCGGCATGAGAACTTTGCCTTTAAGAAGCATCTTGATGTCTTTTTTGGTGTCAGTGATAATCGTGAACTGTGTTGCCTCAGATCCCGTTCCTGCTGTGGTAGGGATCGCTGCCATTGGCGGCATCTTTACATCGATCACTTTTCCCATATAGTCGGAAATGCTTCCACCATTTACTACCAATGAGCCGATGGCTTTCATAGAGTCAATGGGGCTTCCGCCTCCCAGAGCTACCAGGAAGTCACAATTCTCATCTTTATAGATCTGTAAGCCTTTTTCGATCATGGTATCTGTCGGCTCACCGCAGATGTCAGAATAAATGCTGTATGCAATGCCCTGATTTGTCAGCGCCTTCTCAACTTTTGCACAATTTCCCAGGTCGATCATTACTTTATCGGTTACGATCAGAGCTTTTTTACCAAGGAGTTTCAGTGCGTCTTCTGCCATGTCCAGTGCTCCGGAACCGGAAATAATTTCTCCAGGTACAATAAATTCTCTTGCCATTGTCAAAATCTCCCTTCAGTCAGTACAATTTTTTTCATAATAGCAGCAGGTCTACTGCCTGCTATTTACAACCCAGTATCAGTATCTCCGCATCCTTAAAACTCGGCGTTATGAAGCAGGTATATCTCTCATCCTCGCAACGGTCTGTCTGCAGCCACGGATTTCCGTCAATGTGGCGGATCATCCAGCATGTATACATCTGATATCCAGGTGCAACTGCCTGCGGATGAAGCTCTCCCCCTGGAATTGCGGAAAAGCTCTCATCTGTGCTCTTAAATACCTGGTCACCGACAAAGCTTGCTCCGAATCCTTCCGGATGGTCGAATTTAAAGAAGTATGTCTCCGGCTGTGGATGTCTGTGTGGCAGATATCCGGACCAGTTTCCTCTGTCGTTGAGGACTTCACCAAGTACCATATTGGACTCCGGTGAAATGTCATGATCGAAGATGGTGTTTACTCTTCTCTTCGCAACATTTCCGAACTTGCCTACGCAGGAATATCCCCATGGAGCGTCTTCCGGTTTGTAAAGCCTTGCGCCGAAATCTTTCTCATTCTTTGTGCGCTGGACAAGGATCTGTGACTCCGCATTTGCCACAACTGCGATCTCAGTTCCTGTACATCCATGAACGCACCAAGGTCCCTCTGTGAACACATCTTTTCTGGTTGCTGCTGCCTCGTTTCCGTTCCATTTATAGGTGATATTTCCGGAGAGGAGGAGAACTGCTGTCTCCTCACCCTCTCTTAAAAATGTTCTTGTCTCCCCTGCCTTCATACGGTAAACACGGATGTCCATCATCATGGCCTTGTACTCATTATCGTATGTTGTAAGAATCTTTTCACCTTTTTCGTCATATTCAGGATAACCAAATACTTTACTCATTTTCTTACCTCCCAGATTAGTACAGTCTTGCCTCTTCACGGCCTTTCATAACTCCCTCGCAGGCCTTTCTTACACTTTCTTTCTCAGATGTTGTTGCGATTCCTACATCCCACCAGGACTCATATCCGTCTGTCATGGTCTTCGGGATAACCTTCAGATCAAAGAGGCATGCAATCTCCTGCTTTTTGGCATCTTCCAGAGCATCTACCAGTTCCTGGATAGTGCGGCAGGTATAAGTCTTCAGGCCATAGCTTCGCCAATCTTTGCATAATCTACAGGGATCAGGTCTCCGGTCGGTTTCTTGCCGTCTGTATAACGAAACTCCGTTGCAAGGCTTCCGATTCCGTGATTCATCTCAAGGTTGTTGATGCAGCCAAATCCGCAGTTATCAAATACCATGATATTGACTTTCTGTCTCTCCTGCATGATAGTCATGATCTCACTGTGGAGCATCTGGAAGCTGGAGTCTCCAACTACACAATATACTTCATTATCCGGCTCTGCAAATTTCACACCAAGGGTAGCGGCAACCTCATATCCCATACAGGAATATCCGTACTCTGCGTGATATCCGCCACGTTTGTCTGTTCTCCACATACGCTGCATACAGCTTGGAAGGGAACCGCCTGCTGTGATGATGGTTGCATCTTTGTCGATAGTTCTGTTGATCGCTGCAAGTGCTGCTGTCTGTGTGATCTTTCCGTTTGTAAGCTTTACATATTCCGGGATTGTACGAGGATCTCTTGCCTTGATCAGCGGCTCAAAATCATCTCCTGTGTACTCGATACTTCCAAGGCGCTCCATTTCTTTATCCCATGCAGCTTTTGCTTTCTCGATCTCATCTGTATATGCAGATTTATATCCTCTTGCACGAAGCTTCTCCGCAAGTGCTTCTACGGTAGCTTTTGCATCGCCCACAGCTTTTACTGCATCCATCTTGTATGCGTGGAATCTGCAGTTGTTGATGCTTACAAACTGAACATCCTCATTCTGGAACAGATGCTTGGAGCTTGTTGTAAAGTCAGACATTCTTGAACCGATAGAAATTACCACGTCTGCGTCTTTACCGATGATATTGGAAGCGTAGGTTCCTGTTACACCGATACCGCCAAGGCAGTATGGATTGCCGGACTGGCAGGCACTCTTTCCGGCCTGTGTCTCGCCGAATGGGATCTTGAATTCCTCGCAGAATTTCTCAACAGCTTCTCCGGCTTCTGAGTAACGGACACCACCACCAACAACGATAAGCGGCTTCTTTGCTCCTGCGATGATCTCTGCCACATCCTCAAGCTCTTCCTCTACTGCAACCGGTCTTGTGATCCTGTGTACTCTCTTCTTGAAGAAGTACTCCGGGAAGTCAAAGGACTCACCCTCAACATCCTGACAAAGTGCGATGCAGCATGCACCTGTTTCAGCCGGATCTGTAAGAACTCTCATTGCGTTGATCAGAGCTGTCATAACCATCTCCGGTCTTGTGATTCTGTCCCAGTATTTGCAGACCGGTTTGAATGCATCGTTCGTACTGACGGCAAGGCTGCTGCTCTGCTCCAGCTGCTGGAGAACCGGGTCAGGCTGGCGGGATGCAAAAGTATCTGCCGGGAATACAAGAAGCGGAATGTTGTTTACTGTAGCTGTCGCACATGCGGTTACCATGTTTGCGGCTCCAGGTCCGATGGAAGAAGCGCATGCGATGATTTTCTTACGGTTGCTCTGTTTTGCAAAAGCGGTTGCAACGTGGCACATGCCCTGCTCGTTTCTTCCCTGAAGAACCTTTAACTGGCCCGGGTTGGTATCCAGTGCCTCACCAAGTCCTACGGCAATACCGTGTCCGAAGATCGTGAAAAAGCCTTCTACAAATTTTGTCTCCACTCCGTCCATGGAAACGTACTGATTATCCAGGAATTTTACAATTGCTTGTGCAGTTGTCATTCTTACTGTCTTTGCCATTTTTTCCACTCCTTTTCTTTATACTCTTGCGATCATTTCGCCGAATTTTTCTTTTTCTTCTTTAATGAATGCGTGAACTTCATCTGATCCCGGAAGGGAGTCGGAGCAGTTGTTGCTCTTAACCATCATGGATGCCTCTGCGGAACCGAACTCCAGACAGTCGATGATCTCCCATCCCTGATACAGTCCATACAGGAATCCGGAGCCGTATCCGTCACCGCCGCCGAAGCCTTTTCTTGCCTCAACCGGGAATGGCTTGATACTGAACTTCTGTCCGTCAACTGTGTAGGCTGTGGAACCCTTCATACCGTGTTTGATGACAACAATCTTTGCATTTTTTGCCTGCCAGTAAGCTGCGCTCTCCTCATCAGTCATACCCTCTTTGATCAGCTTCTCGGTAAGGTCAAACTCTTCTCTGGAGCCCATGATGATGTCAGCTTCCTTAGCTACGATGGAATAGTAGATGGAAATCTCATCTGCATTCTTCCAGTTGTATTCTCTGTAATCGATATCAAAGATGATCTTTGTATTTACTTTCTTTGCAAGCATAACTGCTTTGATGGCTGCTTCCCTGGACGGACTCTCTGCAAGAGCTGTTCCTGAAATGAGGATCGCTTTTGCGTTTTTGATGTAGTCCTCATGGATATCATCTACATGAAGCTGCAGGTCTGCGATGCGGTTACGATACATGAGGATACTGCTTTCCTTTGGAGAAAGCATCTCGGTAAAGGTAAGTCCCAGCTTCTCTCCGTTTGTACATTTTGTGATCTGTGAGGTATCGATTCCTCTCTCATCAAAATAATCTACAACATACTCACCGAACTGATCATCAGAAACCTTTCCGATAAATCCTGCTTTCAGGCCATGCTTGGTAACACCTACAGCGATGTTTGCAGGAGATCCTCCTACAAATTTCTCAAACATATGTACCTTCTTCAGGGGTTTGAACTCCTCCTTTACCTGATCGTTGTAAGCAGGATTAAAATCAATGGCAACTCTTCCAAGGAGCACCAGGTCCATTGGTCTGGATTCATCAAATTCGATATACTTCATGATCTTACCTCCGTTTGTTTGATGGTTTATTTTTTACTTCTTTTTTTTGTGTGCTTTTTTAATTTGCGTGCTTTTTCTTTTATTCAGCGTGCTTTCTTGCGTGTTTCTTATGATGTTAATATAGCACTGTTTTACAATTTGGGCAAGTACTTCTTTTCATTTTTCTTTTTTTCAGTTATTCTATACAATTTTTGTAGTTTTGTTTTGTTCAAAGTAGCTATTATCTACATGTGCATTTGCGTGTTGATATTTTTAGCACGCTATTAGCACGCGCTCAAATGTATCCAGACAGTTGTTTTCTTGGAATCTATATTTCATATCGTAGTATCTTACAGATTTCCTGTAATATAAAAAAGCCTGCAGTTTTCATCCTGCAGACTATTTTATATGATACTTTGCACAATACATGTTCAAAGGTTATATTTTGTTTTGATCTTGATATCTGTAAAGAGATATTCTCTCTCCGGCTCCTGTCCTTTTGTCAGGATATCCTCCAGGATCCTTGGCGGTTCATACCCCTGGACATATCCATTCTGGTCGATCAGAAAATCCACATAATCATTCTTCAGTGCCCGTTCATTCTTCGGAGTCTGATCGTAGATCACAACGTAGGGCCTGCGGTCAAGTCTCAGCTTTTCAAATGCCTTCCCCACTCCTGCCTGGCCTCCGGATACAACCAGGATTCCGCTGATCCCTGAAGTACTCATCATGGCATTTTCTATAATGTGCTCCACCTCAGCAGCTTCATCAAAGCTTCCGTGAACACCGGCGATCTCCAGATGTGGAAAAGCCCGCTTGGCTTCCTCCACAAAGCCATCCACTCGCTGATTGTCAACATGATTGCTGAAATATCCGGTGATGATCAAGATCTTTCCATTTCCTCTTGTCAGCATTCCAAGAAGTCCGGCTGCGGTACGTCCGCTCTTGCGGTTATCCATTCCCACAAAACAGATTCTTCTCGTTCCTACAATATCAGAGTTAAAGGTTACTACTGGGATATTCTTCTCTTCGATCAAAGCATTCAGTTTCTCCCGGACAGTCTCACTGTCTACCGGCATGATCGCAAGTCCCCGGATTCCTTCCTGTTCCAGTTCCTCAATGGCCTGCAGCTGTTCCTCTTCATCAACGGAAAGACCCTCTTTCAGGATCAGCTGGATCCCTTTTTCTTTCAGTTCCACGGCTGCCTTCTCAATACCACGGTTTACTTCCTGCATAAAAGAAGATCTGGCAAGCTGTGTCACCACTCCGATCTTCAGTCTTTCATCTTTAGCTGTTCTGGAATGTTTCCGTTCTTTCTGTACATATCCCATCTCGTCCGCCAGACGGCAGATTCTCTCTGCCACCTCCGGATTGATCCGTCCTCTGTGGTTCAATGCTCTGTCCACGGTTCCCCTGGAAACCCCTGCCTGTTCTGCAATCTGCTGTATTGTTACCGCCATAAATCCTTCTCCTGCCTCTGCTTACTGTGTCGT
>ENA-OQAZ01000254-OQAZ01000254.1-human-gut-metagenome-genome-assembly--contig:-NODE-254-length-30290-cov-6.956006_pt1 | contig 30290 bp, 33 predicted proteins | sample MGYA00242737_ERZ504531 | MGnify/ENA primary metagenome ERZ504531 (study PRJEB26092, sample SAMD00036244) | human gut metagenome | host: Homo sapiens | study: EMG produced TPA metagenomics assembly of... | reverse complement strand
CTAATCTCTGTTTTCATAATGCTATTTTTGTTTTTATTGTTACTATTTCCCTTTGTTCGGTCTGTTTGCGACCTCTGGGATTTATTTTCTGCCTCCAAAAGGTGGCGGAAACAATCTGACAAGGCTGATGCGAAAAAATACGCTCGACAGACGGAAAGGAAGATTTTTGCGGCTCACTCGCGGCGGAACGCCGGCATTGGCAAGATTGGAGCAGCCTATTACCTTTGCGGGAAAATAAGTCCACGAGAGGTCGCACGGCAGCAGCAAAACGATAATAAATAACAATCAAATAGAAAGGGATGAATAAAACTGTAAAACAGGGTAACGGACAGCCGGAACGGATTGCCTGTACTATAACATCTTTTTGATAAGGCAGGATGCGGTTCGGAATAGGCAACCTGAAAAACAATGTTTTTTGTTTGCTTATCCGCCAATCTTTCGTTATCTTTGTCAAAATGAAGACAGCAGACGGTACTTTCGGGTACGGTCATTGTCGTGACATGGAAGATTCATACTCGGCTTGGAAACAGGCAGAGATTGATATACATATTGTACGTTCACTGAACGTCTTGGAATAGAAAACTGACACTTATCAAAAAGACAAGATGTATAGCAAAATATTCATACTGCATGTTTATACAGCAGGGGCTTGCTTATCTGCCTTTTAAGTATGACAGTGCCTCTATTCCGGAATAGCGTGGGTTCATGCTGTTCTTTAAGGTGCAAGGTGGACATAATTCTTAAAAATACATTGAATATGAAACAGATTACCTTACACGTGTACCAGTCCATCGACGGTTGTCCGGCTCCTTCGGACAAGCATTTTGATGCGGCAGTGGATGCCTCCAGTTGTGTGCTGATTGACGAAGAAACTTACCTGCGTATTTATATGAACCACTTGGGTTGCCGATTACGGCGAAAGAGACTTTGGTTGTGACGAACGGCGGCATCGACCTGACGGAGAATGAACGAGTGAAGTTCATCCAAGGAGATGCAGTGGTAGAACTGCGACAGATGAAAGAAGACGGCGACGGTATGGTGGTGGCTTACGGTGAGGAAATCGGGGCTTTACTCTTGGATAACGGACTGGCGGACGAAATCACAGTGACAACCGTTCCGGTACTAATCGGCGGCGGCGAAAAGGCATTGGAGTGCGGACTGAACGACGGCAGTGCTTGGATTGTGCGGTCAAATAATGTGCTGTTGGACGGAAAAATGAGGACGGTGTACGGGAAGGTCTAATATGACAAATAGATATTATAGCAAAAGTGCAGCAACCGATTGCTGCACTTTTATTATAAAAGACGTGCCCTAAACATGCTAAATAGGCGAAAAGTAAGGTAAGTATATTACTTTTTAAGCCGAATACTAAAAAAGGTAGGGAAAGGCATAAGGAGGATGGAGCCTCCGAAGATATAAAAGTACAGCAACACCAACTAAACCGGCACATAGGTAAAGCCGGGCAATACATCAGAACCAATAGCGTACTTTGCCATATCACGCTATGGCTGACAAAACAGCCTTTACATGAATGGCAAAGGAATTACCGCTACGGCTCGGAATATGCGAAAACAAGATGTCTGTTATACGATTGAACTGCCATAGAGATTTAGAACTTTTAGCCCATTCGCTATAGCCTTACGATAAGTATAAAACGTACCACCCTTGGGCTTGCCGTCATACCAGGCAATAAGAGACGAACTGTGAAAAACCATATAGTCGTTGCGTCGAAGCAAACAGCCATGGTAGTAGTGTTCACTCAGGATGATAACATCATCCGAGTTACGGAGGATGGTATCGTACCGGGCTTTCATCGCATCGTTCCACCGCTCGGCTTGTCCGCGATACGGTACTACGGCAATAACTTGCAGACCTGACAATTCGGACTGCAACGCAAGGGCAACTTCTGCCGCCAGCATATCAAACCCCATGGCACAACCACAGTAAAAATGACGATAACCTCCAGCGTATGCCTTGGTTATCGCTGCCTTTAATTGCAGCTTCAGTTGCTTCCTGTATAGGAATGGAATATTACGGTGTCCACTGAAGCAAACGGACACTGCCTTATCATACTTTGTCTGGGTCATATTATTTCACTTTGTAATGGGTTCTTGCGAGGAATATACCTCCGAGTACATTAGCACCAAGGCTTTCAAGCTGATTGGCATAGGTAGCATAACTCAGCCCTTTGGTTATCACATCATCAAAGACTACTACAGACCTGCCGTTGAAAAAAGCCGAATCAAACTCAATGACGTTTACCTTACGGACTTCTTTCTCTGCCTTACGGTTCTCGTGAATGGTCAGCCTCTCACCACTCACTGATACATGGTCATAACCATTGATAGCTCCGGTCAGTTCGCATACTCTTTGGCAGAATGCCTTGTAACGTATCTCGTTCTTCTTATCGGTGGATGCCGGTACGGGAGAAAATACAATGTTGGTGCATGATGTTCCATAACGTTCGGTCATGTTGGCTGCCGTGCGTTGAGCAACCTCTTCGTATGCCCGTCCATCCTTGAAATCAAAGACTAACTTGCGGTCTGCTATCTCACGCTCGCTCACATTGCGTATGCGTGCAGGAAAATACTTACAGAACCATACCTGTGGCTTGTCCAACTGCTTTTGAAGTTCTATGTCTATCGTCTTTGCCATAACTCTGATAATTTTTCTTTTTCCCTCTTTTTGAAGGCTGTTCAGCCTGCTGAGGGATATTTTCTGCCATCAACTGCCGCCCAAGAATACCGATAAGACAAACCGGGGACAAGAAATACGCTCTGACGTTCAGAGGAAGATTTCTCGTTCCAGCGATAGTGGCGATTTGATGTTTGGTAAAAGGCGGCTTACTTTGCGGGAAATATGACTACGACAGAGCTGACTGACAAACAGAACATGCTTTCTTACTACAAGAGGTTGTCATATAGACATGTAGAATAGGTGCAAGATTTATAAAAGGAATGGGTGGGCAGTGGAGCGTCTGTGGCTTGCCGGTCCAAACTTCCCGATGAAGTGACCGTACAACTTAGTCTCAAATCTGGCGAAGCGTAAGCCTTGGCAGTTTGTGACCGAGGTGTACGGTCTTTTCATGTTTGGCTTCCGTAAAGAGTCTTTCACTCACCCCATAGCAGCTCTGCTGCCATAAGGTGAGTGAATGTCTCTTGCGGACAAGTCCTGTGACGTTCCGCTGATGGTGTGGGGCGAAGCTATAAAAACAGACAGACGGCATTGCCGGTTACAAAAGGACAGATGGTGGAGGTTGCTGCAAGGACAACAGGTTGGCTTGATTGACACTTGTGGCAAATGTGCCATCGTCCTTGCTTTGCCCCAAAGACGGGTACACAGCATATAGCAGACTTGTATGCCATTTGCCGTGTACCGGTCAAAAGGGCAAAAACATCCTTTATAAAAGCATGTACACTTAAAAGAGGAAGTTGTATGGGTAAGACTTTATAATATAAGAGTGATATGGCTTACAAATTATCGGTGCTATTTTAGATTAGTGCCACGATTTTGCTAACTTTGCAAGTGAGTGAAAACGGATTCTGATAATAAGCAATGAAGCCATTACATCCATATCCGATTACGCCGAAATACACTGTAATGTTGTAAATAACCGGATTGAAACGGACTGCTTCATTCAAATAAAAATACGATGAATGCAAGACTATTGTTCATACTCCTGCTTTTCGTTATCGGGGCATTGTGGTATATTATCGGCTACTGGCGACGAAAAGCAGGAGAAGCGGCATTCGCCGCCGCACGGTTGGCCGAAAAGAGCGAGGAACGTGAACGCTACTGTCGTCTGGCGGTAATGGCCGGTCATCGGGAAGCCTGCCGTATGTTCTGTCTCTTGCACCCCGAACAGTTTGATGGCCATTCTCCCCATAAGCCGTTCAAATCACGAGGCATCCGAATCTCTTTTTACGGGTATTACTATCCGTCACGATACAATGCGCTGCTCAATGATGAACAGAGGCTTTCTGCCGTTCCATCTACCAATCAAACAAGGAGATATACACGGAATCGAGTTCTTTAAAACGTGCATGAAGCTTTGCAACTGAAAAAGAGACCTTACCATATCATGTTCATGCCGTGTAGCAACTGGATAAAATACGGCCAACGGTTCAAACGGCTCGACTGGTACATCGGCAAGCATCGACAGGATTTAACTTCAGGACTGTACGACGTTGATATTTGCGATGCACGAGAAAGCCTGCATGAAGCCAAAGGTGGAGAAAAGCGTATTCTCGAACGAAACTACCTCATTACCGGAAATATCAAAGGGAAAGAGATTATCATCATAGATGATGTGCTGACAACCGGGCAAAGCGTGGCGGATTACAAGGAAGAAATAGAACGGTGCGGTGGCAAAGTAGTGGCGGCTATCTTCTATGGCAAGACGTTCTCCATGCCTTCGATGCTCCTTGTGCAAATACACATCTGGGGCAACCACATTGCCCATATTATCGAACGGATGACAAAGTAACCGGAACGGTTTCAGTCCTTTTTACTTCTTTTTCACAAACCTGCCAATGCTGATATACACTCCTGCCGGATGGATTGGATATAATCGAGTATAAGCGAGGGCTGATACTCCTGCCATTGAGCTTGCAGGTGATATGTAGGTGTTCGCCAGTGCTGCGTCCTGTGGAGCCGGTAATGCCAACCACATCACGCGGATGAACTACTGCTCCTTTGACGATAAGAATTTTAGAGAGGTGACAATAACTGACGGTGTACCTGCCATGCCGCAAAGTTACATACTTGCCGGAAGTCTTGTCCTGTCCGACCTTCACGACCACACCCTCCATCATGGCCATCACCTCGTCGCCACGTGCGCGCAAGTCCAGTCCACCATGAAATTTACTCTTTCCCGTAAATGGGTCCTTACGGTAGCCGTAAGGCGAAGTGACCTTGATATAACGTAACGGGTAACTTACACTCAAGTAACGATCCATCCACTTTTTCTTATCCATATCTGCGGATACCGGGATACCTGTTGAAACTTCCTGTATGGAAATCTCGCTTTCAAGTGCCGGTTCTGCTTGGTCTAACCCCATATCCAATACCTCTATCTTGTAGCGTGTCGGGGTAACGGCAACGGTATTGAATTGTGCTTTGGCCGTCGTGATACATAATGAGACACCTGTCATCATCAATAATAGAATCTTTCTCATGGCAGCAAAGTTAGCACGCTCTTCTTATGGTCTTTCCATTGCCGGCTGTTTTCTCTCCAAATATAACCATTTAATCAGTTTTGAATATGATTTTTCGCAAATAATCATATTCAAAACATTAAAAATATCACTTTATAACCACTTATAAAGAAATGTTTTAGTTATCAGATAAGAAATCAATCTATATTTGCTGAGTATAATTTTATAACATTATTCAGAATATGAAAAAAGAACAATTTGAGTTCAATGAACTGCCTTATCCGACATTGGCCCGCTTTGGGCTTACCCAAGAAATGATTGAAGATTTGCCCCTGCGTATCCTGAAAGAAATCGGGAAAGGCGGCTACTCGCCGGTACTGCCCATGCGTGTCACTAACGAGAATGGCGAAGTAATCGAGAGTCGCAGTCGGTTTGCCTTTATCCGTATGGATAGCGGCGAGGTGGATGTGGTCTTCTATCCCACACTGAAATCCTCACCACTGGAATGCTACAACGAGGAACAGCAGAAACAGTTGCTCGACGGCAAATCCATCATTGCAGACGTGGCTATGGCGGACGGACGGCACAGTAAGGCTTTCGTGCAAATTGACGAGGAAACAAAACAGGTGATGTATGTTCCGACACCCATCATTGCCCGTAACCTGAAAGTGCTGGCTGAAGTAATGCACTTCGGTACAGTGGAAGTAAACGGAATGCAGCATGGTGAGCCTCTGACGGTGGCAGTGGATGGCGAACCGGTCACAGTAGGCATCGACCTTCATAACAAGACAGGCATCCGTTTCTGTGCGGGTGACGCGCAGAAATGGAAAGAGCAACCCAAGCGCGAATGGATAAGTACACCTTCGGCTGCTACGGCTGCTGGGTGATGGATGATGACGGTAATCTCGACTACGTTCCGGAGGAGGAATACACCGAAGAACTGTGGAACGAACAGAAGAAAAGCGGCGAGCGTAACCGAGCGGCAGGTATTCACAAATAAAACCTATTTAATATAAGCGTATGGCACAACAGAAATATTATCCCGAAGAGATTCTCGTCGAGAAGATGCAGAGCGCGAATACGGCTGGCTCGATTACATCAACCATTTTTCCGCCGAGTGGCAGGAGGAGTACGCTCATTACTGTGAGGAAAAAGGACTCACGGTCTGCGAGGATTCTGCTGCCGGGTTTGTCCGTTTCAAAGACGAACAATTGGAAGCGGCTATGAAATACGGTAACGCATAACAAGTAACCATCATAACATCAGACTATGGCGATACGAACAAATACCAATCCCCGGCAGATGGACTTGCAGCCCGAAATGCGCAATCTACTGATGCGTAACGGACTTCAAGCCCGTGTTGCATTTGACGGAGGCGGCTACCGGCTGATTGTGCAAGGGCATGATTCACCGTTGCTGGTCTATCCTATAACCGAACGCCAGATGTTGGCCCTGACGGACTGGGGAACAAATACGGCCAATAAGAAGGCCTACAACATACTTACGAGCATCATAGGAAAAGACTTCTATATGCCGAAGAATTTCGTCCATGCCCGCAATGCCAACGGGCGTGTGGCGATGGGGCTGCATGGCTACCGCATCGGTATAGGTGAATACGGACACATGGGACGTCTGGGTATGCCCCCTCCATTTCTTGGTTGGACACCACGCGAGCAGTGGGGTTTCCACCTACGCAGAGTCGGCGGGCAGCTTTTCTTTCCGGGGCCATCCATCGTACCCGAACGCCCAAACGGGCGCATGAAGCCCGGTGAACTGCAATCGGGTGGCTACGGCTTTTACTACAAAGGCGGTCAACAGGAGCAACCCATTGTACAGCAAGATGTATTGAAGAACTTGCAGGAGGTCATTACACCGCTTGTCAGCCGTCCGCGCAGCAAGGAACCGGCACAACCGTACAAGGAGTTGATTGCTTCACCAGTCTATTTTTCCAACGAGAAATGGTCGGAGTGCCTTACTTCGCACGGTCTTATCGTGGATATGGAACGGAGGACACTGACCGTACAATCGGAAAGTGTCAATGCCGATATGGTCTATGACCTGACGGAAGAAGAAGTGAAAAAACTGGCTACCGCATCCATCGAGGAACAACCTGTGGAGAAACGGCTGGAGCTGCTGAATGGCATTATCGGAGCGGACTTTGCCGATAAGGTAACGATAGAACAGCTCAACAGCGAACAACGCATCAGTATCGGCCTGCATCCCGAAGTGCGGCATGAACTGGAAGAACAGCAGCGGCAGGAACAAGAATTATTCATGCAGCAAGAAACTCCGATACGGCAGGAATACATACAGGGCAGTATCGGTGCAGCCGTGGACGGGCGTGACCTCCAACTGCTCAACGAAAGCAAAGGCTGGTATCGTGAGGAGAAACATGGCCGGGAAGTAGAAGTCAGCGACATTGCCGTGCAACCGGCACAGACGGAGGGTAAATACAAGATGTCCGCCGTTATTGACGGACAGGTCATCAGCCACGAAATCAGCCAGAAAGACTACGACAAGTTTCTTGCTGTGGATGATTACCACCGGATGAAACTTTTTTCGAAGATTTTCAACGAGGTGGATATGAAGACACGTCCTGAAGCGAACAAGGGGCTTGGCGTGAAGATATTCGCTGCCCTTACCGCCGGTGCGGTGGTGGCGTCGGAAGTCGCACATGGCTTCCATCACCACCACTCTCCGGAGTTCTATGGCGAACGTTTCAGCGGACCGCCACATCCATACTTCAAGCCCGGCGTAGATACACCGAGAGATGTGCCATCCGTAATTTCGAGGCACAGATGAATCAAGATATTAATGAAATGAGAAGAGGGAGGTAAACCTATGAGAGATGGAGACCTTACATACGATGACTTCCTGCAACGACTAAACATCCAGGACGTATTGATTGACGCAGGGTATCACCTGAACCGTCGTGACGGTATGCGCTATCCCTCGTATGTCCGTTTGGACAGCGACGGCAGACGTATCCGTGGTGACAAATTTATTGTGACACAACAAGGAAAATGCTGTTTCCACGCACAACAACAGAAAGTTATAACATCATTTCCTTCATCAAGGAGCATCCGCACTTTTTCACGGAGTACCATGCGGGTATGTCTCCGGACAGACTGGTGAATCTTGTCTGTAACAGATTACTGAACATTCCTGTCACTGAACGGAAAACCAAAATAGTGAACCCTAAACGAGATGTAAAGCCATTTGACATAGCGGACTACGACATTCATAAGTTCAATCCGCAGAACCGGGAAACGCAGAAAAAATTTTATCCTTATTTTAAAAGCCGAGGTATCGACCTCTATACACAATATGCTTTCCATCGGCATTTTTATCTGGCTACGAAACACCGGGAGGACGGTGCAGCCTACACGAACCTGTCCTTTCCACTAACCCTGCCCAAAGGCGACGGAGAGATTGTGGGACTTGAAGAACGAGGACGTGCACGTATGGACGGGAGCGGCAGCTACAAAGGCAAAGCCGCAGGGAGCAATTCAAGCGAGGGACTGTGGATTGCCAGCCCTGCCCGCACTTCTCTCACCTCCGCTAAGCATATCTATTGGTTCGAAAGTGCTTATGATGCGATGGCATATTACCAACTTCATCAGGCAGAAAATAAGGAGTTGCGAAAGGCGGTTTTTATCTCTACCGGAGGGGCACCAAGCCAGCAGCAATTCAAAGGAACGATAAAGGTAACTCCTCATGCCTCACATCACCTTTGCTTCGATCATGACCGTGCCGGACAAGTCTATGCCATCCACTTTGCTCTCACTCATGCAGGCTGGAACTTCTCCACCTGTCTGTCACAAACCGGCAGACTGATTGTACAGGACAACAGCGAAGGCTATCCACAGTATGAAATAGGACTTGAACCATTCAATTTTGAAAAGATTATATCCATTCTGGGTATAAATGATGCAAAACAAAATTTGAAGAATGGGGAGCATGACGATATGGACATTGGGGACGGCTATCTACAGGAAATGAGAATGGTTCGTATGGATGAGTACGAAATGGCCTGTGCCGAGGGTTCTGCAAGTGAGGAAGAATTAGAGGCAATGAGAAATAATCTGGTAGCTATCGACAAGGCGATTGGGGCTTTCAATCCCGGTCCGAAAGATGTAGGACGTATCCTGTATGAATCTGCCGCAGAAGGTTATAAGGATTGGAACGACCAGCTACTCGACAAACGGATACAACCCAAAGAAAAGGAAGTTGACGATTGGGAAATCAGTGGTAAAGCCACCCTAAACCGAGCCTTGGCAGATTTACCCGAAGTCAATCCAGAACATGTCCGAAACGGATTATATGACGAAGCAGACCATGAGGCTGTGCGAAAGCGTCTTGAACGTGCGGACAGAGTAATATTCTCCTTTGAAACCAATGACCAGGGAATGTCAGATAAAGGTTTTCAGGAAATGTACAAGATACGGGAAGAACTTGCCCGGTTGGAAGTGGATATAACCAATTCTCTCTCCGGCATGAGAGAAGACTTTCACTCCCATTTTCACCGATAATCCATAAAACCTATGCAGAGAACTTATCATAAAACCATTGTCATCCATCCGCATACCGGGCAATTTGTCATCAACGAGCTGCCCACTCTCGTGCTGTGCGGCACTGTATGGGTGTACGGAGGCATGGAAGGGTTGCCATTGACAGCTATTGCCACAGTAATTGCCTTGATGCTCTCGTTGCTGTTACTCTACCGTTATCTCTACCTGCGGCGAATCCGTTACTGCATCGGTACGGAACAATTTGTCAGCGAATACGGTATTATCCGTCGCAAAGTGGATTATATGGAGCTGTATCGTATCGTGGATTTTCAAGAGCACCAAAGCCTGCTGCAACAATTTTGTGGGTTGAAAACCGTAAGCATCCTTTCAATGGACAGAAACACGCCCCGTCTTGACCTGATTGGTATCTTCCATAGGGACGACCTCGTGTCAATTATCCGTGAACGGGTAGAAACTAACAAACGAAAAAAGGGAATATATGAAATCACGAATCATTAGTCTGGGGCTGATTGCCTCGCTGGTATGCCTGCTTCCACAGGTGCAGAAGCCCAAATTGCGGCTTCCAATCCGTTGGAATGGACAGCATTGGCCGAAGGTAACGAACTGATAAACGAGCAGATTGAAAAACAAATAAAGGGACAGACACAAACAGCCTTGCTTCAGAACAGCATCGCTACCGAGTTCAACCAAATCCACAAGTGGGAGAAGCAGTACAACAGTTACCTCAAGACAGCAAGCGGTTACGCTTCATCACTGAAAGCCTGTACGCATCTCTACAATGACGGTGTGCGAATTTTCCTCACGCTGGGGAAATTAGGCAAGGACATCCAAAACAATCCGCAGGGCATTGTGGCCAGTATGAACATGAACAACCTCTATATAGAAACAGCAACGGAGCTTGTCTCTGTTTTTACATTGCTGAATGACGCTGTGGCCAAGGGTAGCAACGAAAACATGCTTACGGGGGCAGAACGCAGCAAGACGCTATGGGCGTTGAACGACCAACTATCGGATTTTAGCCGGAAGTTGCATCTGCTCTATTTGAGCATACGGTACTATACTTTCAATGATGTGTGGAACAACGTAACGGCGGGAATGCTTGACCGTGACAACGGTGAGGCAGCTCGTATGGCTCTGTCCCATTGGCACAGGGCGGCAGCTCTCGTCCGATAAAATATATCAGTTATGAAATGGACAATTTGGATAAGTATATTACTGCTGTGTCTTACCGGTATCGGTGAGGTACAAGCGCAGAATGACCCTGTACTGGCCGGAATGATTGCAGCATATACCGAAAAGGCAGAGAAGGAATTGAAAAATCAAGAAAAGGTCATGCTGATGCAGACCACCGGGCATATTTGGACAAAAGAAGAAGTGCAGGCGACAACAGACCTGCAACGAGAGTTCAATAACTATCTGAACTCTTTCCGGTCAATAGTCTGCTATGCGGCGCAAACTTATGGGTTCTATTATGAGGTATCGAGCTGACAGACAATATGGCGACTTCACCAAGCAATTGAAGCGAAGTCCAGCCAATACGCTTGCCGTAGCCCTATCCACACAGCGCAACAAGATTTACCGGGAACTGATGATGAACAGCGTGGAAATTGTGAACGATATCCGCACAGCGTGCCTTTCGGAGAACAAGATGACGGAAAAAGAGCGTATGGAAATTGTCTTTGGTATCCGTCCAAAGCTCAAAACAATGAACAAAAAACTGCAACGACTGACCAAAGCGGTAAAGTACACGACAATGGGCGACATTTGGCGGGAAATTGACGAGGGTGCACGTCCCGAAGCTGATAAACGCAGTATCGTGGACGCAGCCAAACGACGTTGGCGACAGATTGGAAAGAATGTAAGACCTTAAAAATGTAATGATATGGGAATTTGGGATTCAATATTGAAATATGGCGGCAAAGCAGCAAAAGCTACCGGAAGAAGTATGGGACATGCTGCACTGCATCCTTCACAAACCTTACGGGGCACAGGACAAGCCGTCAAGACCGCAGCCATCGGCGGTGCAGTCGGTTATGTGGGTTGGGAGAAACTAACCACAGATAAGAGCGTGGTACATATCGTAAGCGATGCGGTCATAGGGAAATCGGCTACGGATACCCTTGCAGATGCAGCGGACGGTGTGCGAGAATTGACAAGCAAGGCCGGAGAAGCAGTCGGTTCCGTCAGCGGTACGGTAGCTGGCATAGACTCAAAACTGGGTGGAGTATCGAATTTTCTGCGGCAAGTCTCCAATGGCGGAGTTTCCGATATGTTCGGTAACTTTTTCCGTAATCTCGGACAGGGTAACGTGTCGGGATTGAGTATAGCGGGACTGGTCGCAGCAGCATTTCTTATATTCGGACGCTTCGGCTGGCTGGGCAAGATTGCTGGTGCATTTCTCGGCATGATGCTTATCGGCAACAATGCCGGTATATTCCGCACACCTGACACGGGAAATATACAACGAGTACAGACACCCGCTCTTCCTATTGAAGAACAGACGAACAGCGGAGGGATGAAAAGATAAGAATATGAATCAAATCTAACAACAATAATGAAATATACAGAAGAAATGATCCTGCAATCCGAAAGTGGATACTGTATGCCTTTTGAAGAACGGCAGGGTAAGGATGTGAAACTATCGCTCGGTTACGGCGAACAAACCGATCCGGCAACGGGCAAAACATATTTTCATCATGGCATCGACTTCGATGTACGGTGTTACACGCTGGCGGCTGTCGCCAGCGGTATCGTGTCAGGCATAGGCAATGACCCTACACTCGGTATCTGCCAAACCATACGCTATGGGGAGTATGAAGTGACCTATGGGCATTTGTCAAATGTCTTTGCCCAGTTCGGACAGCGTGTCAAGGCCGGACAGACTGTAGCTTTGAGCGGTGACAAGCTGCATATCGGGATACGCTTCAAAGGTGAGGAACTGAACCCGCTGGAATTTCTAACCATGCTGTATGGTAATATCCAAGCATTGTGTCATGCCGATGGAGACGAAGCGGCAACATCTCCCGGCATGGCGATGGCACTGACCACCGATTACGAGCAGGACAGACAGGAAATAGAGGAATTGATGCTGCGTTTCCTGCCTCACTACATGGAAGACTTACAGCGTGGTGCATACCGACTTCCTCCACATACGGAGCAGTCACTCCGCCATGTCTTTACAATGGGAGCAGTCAAAGAATACTTCTATGAAAATATGCCGAGTATATCCAACCCACTCGGACTGGGACATAAAGCAATGCCGCTTGCCTGTAAGGTGCAGAACCTACTCATTGCGGACTTCCTGCATTACCTTGCCCTACGGCATGGCGTGTACTTATCGACGATGGGCGGTGATGTAAAAAAAAACTCTATGACGAAGCCCTGACCCATAGTGGTATCATTGACCCACTGGCAGAATTGGACATAGACATCCAGAGTTTTGACATACCGAGAGCAGTCACGGTATATCCTGACCGGGCCGGTGTGCGCTGGTGGACCAAAGCATGGTTCAATAACCGGGAAGAGGGCGAAGCATCGGTGGAGATTGAGCGAGAACAAGCGATACGCTTTATTCACGACAACATCGAGAAAGATGTATGGCTGGAAGAGTTCTATCCCAAACAGATGGAAATTTACCACAACGCCATCGAGCAGACAAAAGAGCAATTATTAATGAATAGAATAGGATAAACATATAATACATTATGGACGGAATCAAGCATAGCGGACGGTTTGCAGAAATGGAACGCCTTGTGAACGACTATTTCAACTGCCATATCGCACCCGTCATGTCAAAAACGCGAACTGACTCATACGGAATCAGGGAGAGGAAATGAAAGAATATTCCACCTCTTTAGGTGGTATTCTCAGTATGATGGCATCTTCAGCACAACCCATGAGCGACCCCTATCAGACACTCAAGGTCACAGGCGAATGGAACTCCAAAACGACAGAGGACTATATCGAGATGTGCAAGACGGAGATACCGGCTCCAAGGAAATGCAGCAAGACCTTGCGTACATGGCCGGACAGTGGCGGGATACCGTCGTGCAGGAAATCGGGAGGGCACGTTACGATGAGTTATCAGAACAGCTCGGTTGTGACCTCGCCTATGCCTATATGGACCACCGGATAGAGGAACTGATGATTGACCGGCTGGTGAAAGAACGTATGCCCAAGTCTTCCGCTGACTACATCGTCCGAAAGGCTGCCGAATCGAGTCTGCTGGGATTATCGCAGACGTTAAGCCGTTCACCGCTGACCGATGAAATAGAGGCACGAGGCGAAGCAGCTTATCGCCCGAACAGATGGGAAAAAGGTACGGGATGGATGTTGGGCACAGCCGCAGATACCTTGATGATGGGTGGTGCTGGTTCATGGACGGCACTGGCAAAATTTGCCGGTACAGATGTGGCTATTGCAGCCATCGCCAATCATTTTGAAGGCAAGAAGCTTGACACTCTTTCAGTAGAACAGTGCATCAGTAAAGGAGTGTTCGGCAGCGACAGAAACGTATTCGACGATTTTCGCAAAGAGGCAGCCCAAATACAAGTCAAAGAGAACACGGCGATTGGTACAGACAACAAGCAACTGAAAAAGAAAATCCCTGTCATGGACTTTGGCTTCATGGAGTGGACACAAAACCAGAATAACGGTTTATTGTGGCCGAATGTACAGAACGAGGAACAACAGAAGCATGAGGAACGGTACAAGGATGTGCCGATTGTTGTTGCTCCTGGACAAGAAGAGGCCTACTTGCAGTCTTTGGAACAACGTGACAAAGCGGAAATGGTCAGGACAGAACAGGATGAAACTATGAAAGAAGAGAAGCATGAAGCCGTTGTTCCTGCCAATGATGCGGAACAACATGTACAAACGATACAAAGTGCGCAAGTAGCACAGGGAAACGGAAACGGTTGGGGCGGACTGCTTGGTATGCTGGGACTGGATGGCATAGGTAATATGACAGGTAATCTCGGTTATGTAATGGCCATGCTCCCTGATGTTCTGTTGGGAATATTCACAGGCAAAACAGAATCGTTGCGCTTGGGAAACAATATGTTACCGATAGCGAGCATTGTGGCGGGTATGTTTGTGCGTAACCCGTTGCTGAAAATGCTCCTGATTGGTCTGGGAGGTATGAATCTGTTGAATAAGGTAGGACACGAGGCCTTGAAAGAACGAACAGAGGAAAAACTGAACGTAACAAACGGGAACAATGTACAGTACCGACACTATACGAATGAAGCTCTGAACCCACGTATCGTGAACCCTGTATTGCAAAATAGCACGTTGATTGCCACGATAGACCGAGTACCGTGTACCATCCAGTTGTCACCGGTTGTAGCAGAAGCCTACCGTACCGGGGCATTGCCTTTGAACACGCTGGCAAATGCTGTCCTTGCCAAGAGTGACCAGCTTCGCCAAGCTGCTGCACGGAATTATGAGGACGGAAAACAGGAAACCATCGTGCGTCCACGGGGTATTCAATAATCCTATAATCAAATAAACGATATGAAAGAAAAATCGCAAATCGAAAAGAAAGCCGAGGAAAAACAAATCACCTTGCTTTCTACGGCTTTGAGTGAAGCCTCGAATGCCGATGGACACTGGCTCAACGCATCGGGAAAGGGATACCCACGCTTCTATCCAAGGGGTGTTTCTGTCAGTGCATTCAATGCGCTGTTCATGACGTTGCATTCCGATAAAAATGGATGCAAAACCAACCAGTTCACGCTATTCAGCGATGCCAAGCACAAGGAGCCTCGGTGCGTGAAAATGAGCAGGGAGTTCCATTTTTGTTTTACAATTGGAACAAGTACGTTCACCGTAATAATCCGGAACAGGTTATTAGCCGTGATGACTACATGAAACTGTATGAAGAGGAACAAAAATTATATAAAGGTGTACACAACCGTGAAATTCGTACTTTGTTCAACATTGACCAGACGACACTACCTTACGTGGATAAGGAGCGATACGAAACGACGTTGCGGCGGTATGGCAGTGCAGTGGAAAGAGGATATACGGAAGCTGACAACCGACGGTTGCATATTCAATTCAACGACTTCCTGCTGAGGATGCGGGACAACCTTGTGCCTGTGCGTTCGGACGGAAGCGGTGTACCCCACTACGAAACAGATAAGGATGCGGTCTATATGCCGCGACAAAGAGAGTTCGGACATTATCACGACTATATACAGGAAGCCTTGCGGCAAATCGTGAGTGCTACCGGACACCAACAACGGTTGGCGCGTGAAGGTATGGTGATGAAGAACGGTGTGGCTCCCTCGGAGGATGCCGTCAGACAGGAGCGGTTGGTCGTGGAACTGGCTTCGGGAATTAAAATGTTGGAACTGGGGTTGCCAGCACGGTTGTCTGAAGAAAGTCTGAAGACAGTGGAATACTGGTGCCGGGAGCTGAAAGAGAACCCAAACTTGATGGACGCCCTCGAAAGTGACGTGAACAATGCCATCGAAGTAATCAATAAAGCGGAACGGGGCGAGAAAATCGAATACGCCACCATGCGCAACCGGCGGGACACTTCAACCATGCAGGAGCAGATGCCCAAACATTATTTTGTGGCCAACGAGATTCGGCAGCATCCGGATAAAGAAACGAAAAAAATTGTGCTTGTTATTGATCCACAGGCAAAAACCGCAGACGTGATTCTCCCAGCAGGGGCATCAACAGAGGTAGATAACGAGATACCAGGAATGAACAAGGGACGCATCATGCGAGCGTTGCAGAAAGAGGGAATCGAGCAGGTACGCTTCTACAATACGGATGGTGCATTAGGTTATCGGCCCGATGACAGTTATTTTGCCGAGAAGATGATTACGTTGGCCCGGCTGAAGAACTGGGCGATGGAGAAACTCTCCACACTGGACGTGGCTTCGGCAGTCAAACAGGCTAATGAGATCGGATTTGACCACGTAGAGATGATTCAAGACGATAAGAAACGATGGGCACTTTATATCAAACCCGAAAATAAGAGCGGATATAGCATCTATCCTGATAAAGAAGATATAAACCGCTTCTTTTCAACGCTCAAGCAAGCGATGGATAACATCGGTAAGGTGCGGATGGAACTGGCGCACAAGTATTATGCGCTGGCCGAGGTCAAACCTGACCTGAAGGTGGATTTGTTCCACAGCGAAATGCCGGAAATTGATTTGAACCGTATCCAGCGTGTTTCGGTTTTCAAAACCAAACAAGACGGCATACAGTGTGTCGCAACCATCGACGGACAGAAACAGCCTGCCCGAAGTGTCACTCCGCAACAGTGGCAGCGGATGTGGATAGCGGAAGAACGTGACAGCTACAAACGTCATCTGGCAGCTACTCTGTTTGCAGATGTACTGCAAAAAGGACAATCGCTGGAAGCACACACCGGAGAGAAACGACAGAAAGAAGCAGAGTTGTGCCGATAGAAACGACAGCGCAGGAACGGACGGAATCAGACAACGAGGGAATTTCACCGGAGCGGCAGTTGTGGGACAAACTTAAGGCGAACCATCCCGATGCCTTGCAACTGCTTCGCACGAAAGATGGTTATCGGCTCTATAACGAAGATGCGGTACAGGGTGCAAAGATATTGGGCATAGCCCTGAAAGAGTATCCGGAACGGGACATTACGGCTTCAACGGAATTTCCAACGGAACAGCTCGACAGCTATCTGTCTAAGCTCGTCCGTGCCGGGGCACGGGTTGCTATCAGTGACATGGAGGAACAAGAAACACACAGAGGTTTTCATAGATAAGGAGTAAGGAAATGAACAAGAACCAACAATACGCAATGAAATATGCAGAGTATGCTATGGAGCAGATGCGCCGGTACGGAATACCCGCATCCGTGACGTTGGCACAAGGCATACTGGAAAGTTCCAACGGACAAAGCCGTTTGGCGCAGAACGAAAACAACCATTTTGGCATCAAGGCTACGCTGCATGGATTGCCGAAGGAGGAAGGTATGGCATATATACTGACGATAAGCCGAATGAGAAGTTTTGCAGTTATGACAGCGTGGGTGATTCATACGAACACCACTCCCGTTTTCTGAAAGAGAACAGCCGCTATGCCCGATGTTTTGCACTTTCACCCGACGATTACAAGGGTTGGACACAAAATATCGAACAGGCTGGTTATGCCACAGGCGGAGAATATGCCGAGAGCCTGCAACGGATTATAGAGCAAAATGGCTTACAGCAGTATGACAAACTGGTGATGCAGGAAATGGAAACACAGGGTAAGCGGTTCGGTGCGGAACATAATCCTCTCCGAACGTCTGAAAATTCAGAGTATGGTGCGGAATACTCATTCCCGGTAGAGCGTGAAGAGTTTCTTTTTGTTACCTCGCCTTTCGGTATGCGGCAAGATCCGATGGACAACACGAAACAACAGATGCACAAGGGAATTGATATCCGTTGCAATGGCGATGCGGTACTGGCTACTGAGAACAACGGGAAGGTGGTGGCTGTGAACCAGAACAAGAACACGCCCGGTGGGAAATCGCTGACTGTGGAATATGCCCGAACGGATGGCAGCAAGGTACAATGTACTTATATGCACCTTAAGGAGGTTGCTGTAAAGGTCGGTGATGTAGTACAAGCCGGTGGGAAGCTCGGCACATCGGGCAACACAGGTACACGTACAACGGGCGAACATCTACATTTCGGCGTGACAAACTTCTATACAGACGGAACAAAGCGTGACATCGACCCTGCGGCTTATCTGACTGAAATCGCACAGAAAGGTAATATCAAATTGGAAGTGTTGCACAACGGGAACAGCCTGCTCACCCGATATAAAGGAACAGAAGAGAATGCCGCCGGCAAAAACCTTTCACCCGACGGATGGATGAAGAAGCTGCTTTCGTCAGAGGATAGCGGTGTGGGAATGTCAGGATGCAATGACCCTATAGTAGAGATGGCGATGACAGCCTTTAGTTCCCTTATGCTCTTGGCCGTACAAATCGACAACAAGAACGAGGAGGAGCAAAAGGCTGCCATATCGAAACAAATGGACAGCGGGCGCATCAATCTGAAATCATTGTTGCCGGGCATGAAAAACTGTGAACTGGCAATCAGTGAAAATGGAAAGGCTATTCTGCGAGTGGACAATGGAGAGCTGCGTATGTCACGTGAGTTGACTACTGCGGAGCTAAGCCGTCTGTCGGCAACACTGAATAACAACACTCTCACAGAAGAAGCCAAAAGGATACGTGTAACCGGTATGCTGAATACGGTTATCCTCTCGGAAGCGGCTTCACAGAATTTTGAACAAGGGATGTCCCAGCAGCAGGGGCAGACAGAGAACTTAAAAAGATAGAGGCGTGGCGATATGGTAAAATGCGTGATGATACAGCTATGCAGATGTCTGTTCGGACTGTCCTACCTTGCCTTGTATGTCCTACTCTGCTACCAACTCTTCGGCTGGATGGCAACGCTCCTTATCATGAGCGTTCAACTGTTCCTTGCCGGATGGTTGATTTGGGCAATGATACGAGCACCCGATTAAAAGCTATGATTTATCAGTTCAACAACAAATCATGGCAACACCGTTGTCGGGTGATTATGTATCACATTAAAAGACAATAGAAATGATAAAATGTAATGTTACGGTATGCGGCGTCATCGGACGTGATGCGTCGATACGCACAAACAAGGAAGGGAAAACGTTCTTGGTTTTCCCTCTTCGAGTGATGATTCCTGACACAGACGGGAAGACTATGCCTATTGAGGTGGATGTCAGCAAAGATACTGCCGGAGAGGAGGTCTCCAATTATCGAAATGGTTCCCGCGTCGAGGTTTCGGGGACAATGTATCTCAAACACCGTGGTGACAAACTTTATTTCAATCTTTTTACTAACGAAATTCGTACAGCTACGGCAGATGTGAAGGATACGGTCAAAGGCGAATTGGTATTTCGAGGTAAGGTCGGGCAGCATATCGAGGAAAAAAGGGATAAGAAAGACCAGCCTTACACAATGTTCTCGGCATTCAGTACGGAGAAAGTAGAGGATGGCTTTGAATACCAATGGGTACGTTTTTTCTGTTTTGGCAAAGAACGCGAAGCATGGTTACAGCCAGGCGTGCGAGTGGATGCCAAAGGTGAAATAACCCTTTCGGCATATAACGGGAAGGTGAATGTTTCATGCAAGGTGGAAGAACTTGTACAGTATGTAGCAGATTCGTCTAATTCCAATCAGTAAAGGATATGGCCGGATATAAAAAACAGCACACGGACGGGCCGAACAGTGAGGATAAAGCATTAGACCTCTTCGCTGAAATGATGATTGAGAAAATCGAGAGTATCCGTAAGGATTGGAGAAAGCCCTGGTTCACGGAAGGAGCGTTGCAATGGCCCCGCAATCTTTCCGGACGTGAGTATAACGCATGAATGCCATTATGTTGCTTATACACTGTGAAAAGGAAGGTTACAAGATTCCGCGCTTCTGCACTTTTGAGTGTGTACAACGGCTCAACAAATCCGATAAGGACAATCAGGAGAAACCTCGTGTTTCTGTACTTCGTGGAGAGAAATCATTCCCAATCATGCTGACTACATTCACCTGCATACATAAGGATTCTGGTGAGAAGATTAAGTATGATGACTACAAAAAACTATCTGATAACGAGAAGAAGGAATACAATGTTTATCCGAAGATGCAAGTATTCCGAGTCTTTAACGTGGCACAGACCAACTTGCAGGAGGCAAGACCGGAGTTGTGGCAAAAACTCGAAAAAGAGTATTCGCTATCGAAGATTGAGAACGGAGAACATTTCAACTTCGCGCCCGTCGATGCGCTGATAAAGGACAATCTGTGGATTTGTCCAATCAAACCACAGCATCAGGATAACGCTTACTACTCTATATCGAAAAATGAAATCGTTGTGCCGGAAAAGGAGCAGTTCAAATCCGGAGAGGCGTTCTATGGAACACTATTCCATGAGATGACACACTCAACCGGTGCGGAAGGAGTCCTTGACCGTATCAAGCCGACAACTTTCGGCTCGGCAGAGTACGCGCGCGAAGAACTGGTGGCCGAGTTAGGCAGCGCATTGGTCGCCCAACGTTACGGCATGACGAAACATATAAAAGAGGACAGTTGTGCGTACCTCAAAGGATGGCTCGACGAATTGAAGGAATCACCGCAATTCATCAAAACAACTCTGTTGGATGTGAAAAGAGCAGCTTCTCTGATTACCCAAAAGGTGGATAAGATTGCACTGGAACTGAAGCAGAACATTGATGAAGCACAAACAGCAGCACCGAAAGAAAAAGTGTATTATTCTTCCGTGCTTATCTTCAGCTTACCGATGACACGATGCGGTTGGACGCATTCAAGGATAAAGGGGACTACGAAGGATTGCTGACTCTCGCCAAGGAGTATTATGACGGTAACGGCATTAACGAAGAATATACTTATTCTTCTCCCATACAGAACCGAGGAGACAATCTTTTGATTGAGGACAAGGATTTTGCTGTGGTGTACAATGGGAGTGTCGGGGGAACTTATGACGTGATGCTGAAATTCACGGAAAAGGAAGTACGCGACCATATCAGGCGTTATGGTATTGAACGTGCTGGAGATACGTTAAAAGGGGTAGCCAAGGAGATGGCTGCGGAACAATTCGCCATCATGACACAGCAAAAGACCCCTGCATTTGAAATGCCAAACGGTGACGTGCTGTATGTCAGTTATAACAAAGAATCCGACATGATAGATGTCGGGCCGGTTACTAATGCGGGAATTGTCGCACAACATCGTTTTCCATACGATCATAATGCTTCGTTGGATGCCAACCTGCAAACTGTGAACGAAAAATTGAATGATATGGAGGAATATCGGGAAGAGCTACAAGAGGCAGAGTACGGTGGCAGAATGCGCCGATAAAACAGAAAAAAGATGCGGAGCAGGTTTGCTCCGTACCTTTTCTTGTTTATTTGCAATTTATTACTCTAACAAATTATCTATCATAGACTGTAAATTTGTCATATCGCAATACTGATTATGTCCCCCTCTGTAATCTTTCGCATGTTGGGCTGTCCGTATCCAGAAAGAATCAAGTTCTATTTTTACACTGCGACCTATTCGGGACAAACCGGAAGAGTGACTGATGTAAACGAATTTGCCGTTGCGTTCAATGAAACAAGAGGTATTATAATGCCCTTTTAAGTTGGATATTACTTTTGCGCCAACGGCTGTTGCGTACTTGGAAATCTCACGTACCAAAGCTGTTTGAAAACTGCGGTATTCTTTTGAAACATAGGCTCCTGCATCTGCAAGGATTGCATTCTGCCATTTGGTATAAAAATTCCGTGCCATATTTTTAAATATTAATTCTGTAAATAATTCTCCCAACTCTCTTTGTCAATAGTTAATTTGTTCATTTCCCAATCGTATTCCACTTCCGGCATATCAGAATAAGGGAAGTACACAGTGTAGCCTATCTGTCCATAAGAACAATGTAGCGGTATAACGCAAATCTCCTGACCACAATAAGGCTGTGGCGTACAATATTTCTTCCAATCAAAACGACCTGCTGCTATATTACAGCAAAGTAATTTTAGAGTTACTATACCTTTCCAACTCTGAAAATCTTTTTTATAACCTTTTTTCATACTACTAATGTGCTATATTATAATAAACTTCGGGTTCACTTGACACGTTGTAAATCCAGCTTCCGCAACGTACCAATAGAGCATTCTTGCCATAATAGAGTTTCTTCATTCCGGTTATACTTCCTGTTATGTGAAAGTTAGGGAAACGACTGATGTCTATTTTCTGTGCATCGCATCTGTAGAGTGTTTTAGTTCTCATTGCATTTATTTTTTTAAGTTGTTTTTTATTTCCCTCTTCTTGAAGCCTTCCGACTTCACCCAAGAGGTTGTTTCATGTGCATTTTCAACGGTGGATGCAAGAACTATGAGCAAGTAACCGGAATGAAATTTTATGAATACCGGAATCTGTGATTGCGGAAGGTTACGTCAAATTTCATTTCAGGTAGCAACAGCGGTACTTGAACATCGTTTGCCACCGTACCTTTGCGCACGAAACAAACAACGGTGCATGTCGGGACTGTGAGAATGTAATACAATTAGAACAGGTAATATAGAATCGGTAAAAGAGGCTGTGAATTGGTAACAGAGGTTCGGCAGAACATGGTCTATAAAAGTAACCGGACTGTTATATAGGAAGATGATAACCACCCGCTTGAGTTGCGGGTGGCTTTAAAAAAATTATATGGAGTATCAGAAGTGATAGTCGATGACTCCTCCGATATAGAGTATCGTTCCCGGTTCAAGCGTACAGACAAACTCCATAAATGCAAAAGATTTTTCGGCAAATGACTGGTATCCCTCTCCGTCCAAATAGAAATGATACGCAATATCCAATGGATTTTCCAATGCCTTTTCAAGTTGATAAACAGGGCCTACAAACTCCAACATATTTTCCGTCGTAATAGCTTCAGCTTTCTTACGGATGTTAGTCACAAAGTTCTCTTTCCATTGTTCCACACCACCAATGTAGCGCATGGTGTCATCACCTACAAGTTCGAACATATCTTTGGGTAGGGCAGTATTGACCAAATAACGAATATCTTCCTTACGTTCTTCGTCATCTATCTCCGCACAATAGTCATAGAAACTGCCATCTCCTGATGGAGAGTGTCTTCATTCAGATAGTTTTCTTTTCCTATCCACATTTTAGAAATCTGAAAAATTCGGCTGTGCATAATTTTAAAATTTAAATGATTAAACTTTATTCCCTTTGCTTGAAGCTCTTCCGGCTTCTTGTCAGGAATGATTTTTATGCGAAATTGACAGTAAGGAAAGGATGGATAAGGCAAGTGAATAGTGAATGGAATGAAGTGGAATACCCAATCTTCGATATGCGGAAGGCTGCCACAAGTATCCGGAAACTGTTAGCGCAGCGTTACTTGACGACCATTCTAAAGCTGTATCTTTGCATACAAAATCTCTCAGATAAGAACTGCCGATGTGCGATATAAAGAATATCCGGATTGGAAGAATATAAAAGACTGGAGAAGCACTCTGCGACTGTATAAAAGGGCTGAAAGAGACAAAGTCTCTCCAATCTGCATGGCAAATTAGAGAGGCTTATCGGATAATGATAGTTCGCTGAACGCTGTCAGCATACCGTCATTTCGTTTTCTGCATCGGATTAGTCTTAGCCTGCGGCATATTCATAGATGTTACAGAAAGATTTGTCATTTTCATCTTTCCATTGTTCGGCAATAGCAAGAATTTCTGTTATTGATTCGACAGACTGACCGCTTATCTCCTCAAACCACTTGAATATTTCTGTCTGGTTGACAAAATATTCCTTGTACCGTTTGCCGTCTGGAGTACATAGGTCTGCAATGTACTGGTCGGGAAAGTATTTGCCCTCTTGGTCATTTGTCCAATACTCAGCCAGACTTGGCTCTTCCGATTGATAGAAATAACATAGTGTTGGGAATTTCTCACATACAAGTTCAAATGTTTCATCACACGGAGACCAAGCTGTTTCCGTTGTGAATTTCAAGATATTACCCTCCATTTCGAGGTTACTCCAGTCACCTCGGCAATGAATTTTGTTATAATCGCCACCCAAAGCATTCACAAGGCATCCCAACCATGTTTTACCGAAACCGTTAGGAACAGACGGTTCTTTCTGTTCTTGTAACCTTTTCATCAACTTGTAGAGGCTCTTTACTTCTTCCGCGTCACCCTCTATAGCATATGACGCACTGCACCAATTTGGCATAATCGTAATTTTTTATATTAGAATTTCTTTTATTCCCTTTTTTGAAGCCTTCCGACTTCGTCCAAAAGGAGTGTTTTCATGTGCGTTTCAAACGGTGAATACAAAAACAACGGACAAGGAATCAGAAATGAAATTTTATGAATACCGGAATCTGTGATTACGGAAGGTTACGTCAAATTCTTTTCAGGTAGTGACAGCGGTACTTGGACACTGTTTGTCCACCGTACCTTTGCACACGAAAACAAACCTACGGCGTATGTCAGGCCAATAAATGTGTTATACTGTTAGAAATGGAGTACGACGAGTAAAAAAGGAATAAGAGCGGTAACGGGAGTTCGGTGGAGCATGGCTATAAGAGTAATCAGGCTGAATATACAATACAAGGAAATGCTATCCACCTGCTTTGGCTACAGGTGGATATGTTGTTGTCATTCCGCACCTCTTATGATGGTGAGTTGGTCGGGACGGTTAGGAAACCAATAAGAATCACTGTCAATATATACACATCTGCCACTATTACAGAGATTCCCAAAAGCTAAGACCTCACAAGGTCCAAATATCACTCCATAATCGTTTGTAAACGCCACCATATCTCCCACACTCAAGTCGTTTTCCGTATCCATCACTTTGGAAAGGTGGTCGTAAAACTCAATACCTTCAGCTTCACGTTCTGTTTTCCAACGCAAAAAGTCTTCTTTATGACTTCTACCGGTATGTATCGGTGATAATTCTGAAGGAAAAACCTCCGCTTCCGAAGTATCAGATGCAATCAAAATAACGCTATCCTCTTCAATGTTTTCCGGAATAGAAGCCACTTGGTAAACCCCATTAGACAGACCACTATCTGGGTCATGCCAATAAAGAAGATTACCCAGCTTGATAAAATCGTATTTTCCCATATTCTTTGATTTATTATTTCCCTTTGCTTGAAGCTCTTTCGGCTTCTTGCCGGGGATTGATTTTTATGCAGGATTAACAGTGGAATAAAGGCGATAAGACAAGTAAACAGTGAATGGAATGGAACGGAATACCCACCCTTCGAATGTCAGAGCAGAAGCAGGCTTGTCCTTTTATACCTTGCAATGAGAAGGGGACTGAAAGTCAATCTTTGATTTGAGGAAGGCTGCCGTAAAATATCCAGGAACCGTTAGCATAGCGGTGCTTGACAATCGCCCGGACACTGTACCTTTGCATATAAAATCTCTTCGGCCAGATTTGCCGATGGTGCGATAAGGGAATACTCAGAATGGAAAAACATAAAAAGGGGTATCATGTTATAGGCGAAATATATAACAGAGCTAATATAAGTCCTAAAAAAATATTTTTGCTATCTTTGCCAACGTATTATATAATATTAAGAACATAACAATGGAAAAAACATTTACACAAATCTGTGAATTGTTCGATCAATTCTCAAAAGATGCCAACCTCCAGATGGAGAAAGGCAACAAAGCTGCCGGAACTCGTGCCCGCAAAGTATCACTTGAACTTGAAAAACTTCTCAAACAGTTCAGAAAAGAGTCACTTGAAGCATCGAAATAACTTTCATTCTGGTTCTGACAGTAGGAATATGGCGAACTTCACGTGTACCATATCGAAAAAGCCTCTTCGCTTCACAGCGGAGAGGCTTCATTGATTATGACAAAGTTAAACATCAATTATGCGAAATTTCTATTTCGCTTTTGGAAAAAACAACTCCACTTTCGTATGTCTGTTGGCTTCCACGGGCATATAGTCGGCAATTCCACCTTTGCTAACTCTGATAATCCGCTTGGCTGGTATTCCACGTTGTTCCAGTTCTGCGGTAATAAAACCTGCTCTCGATATACTCAAAGAATCATTGATACTTGATGTTCCTGTAGAACTGTCGGCAGCACCAGTTACCCTCACGGATAAACTGTATTTCTTAGCTACACGAGCCAGTTCGTCAAGATTAAGCCTCTGTGAGGTATCCGTCAAATGTGTCGTATTGAGAGCAAAGAAGAAATAGATGGGTGCACCGATGCACTCTCCATCAGCGTATGAAAGAACCGTGGAATCCATAGCGAGAGTGTCCTGATGGGCGGACAGCACATTTCGGGAAGCCGTATAATTATACGATGGCTTTCCATTCTCAGTCTGAAGAATAGTCGTGTCAAGAGGTGACGACCCGTCCCAATAGCTATGCTTCAACCTTGCACGAAGCGAGTTCAAACCGCTATAATTATTTATAGGATATCTGCATCCGGTTATATCGTCGTTGTCAAAGATATGGCTATATGTATCGAGTAGTCCTTCGATTTCCAGAATTTTCTTTAATTCCACGAGCGTTCGCTTGTCTTGATTGTGACGTCCCACATAACGCCTGTTCTCCTCCGAAAGGAAGTTACCATAATCGACAAGCAGTTCGTTCCGATGGATGTAGGGTGCCGTATCCACCGCGCGCTTCCAGCCGACCTTACCGAGATGAAAGGTGAATCCAGCAGTCAGCGAAAGCATGTGATCGCCCGGACGGTTTGGATAGCCATACCCGTCGAAATCCTGGAATGTAGTTGTGTTAGAGAGTTCCAGCATAGCACTAACCCGTTTGGAAATACGGTATTGTGTTTGTATGCCGTAAGAAAACGCAAAGGGATTGTTCCCGTTGGTGGCGTTATGTAGCAGACCGACACCCATAAAGGGTGCAAGTTTCCAACGTACCTGTCCCTGTCGGGCATATCTGCGTCCAAGGAGATTCCACAGGAGATCTGCATGGATATAATGGTAATCCTGCGTAGATAATTGTGCATCCTTAAACTGCAAGCCACTATAATTTACCCTTGCGCCGACCAAAGGAGTAAACCACTTGCCGACAGCGAGGCTGTACGAAGGTTTCACTCGTCCAAAAAGGTCTTCACAACCGAGAGGTGTACCAAGAAGAACTGTCGCACCTCCGGATATGCTAACAAACCAGTTGCCGGTTCGGGATGCCGGAAGTAGCACCCCGTTGAGATAGACGGGCTGCATCGGTTGAAGCAATTCCGCTACTTCATAATGAATAGTGTGTCGTACAGTGTCCTTCTGTACGGGTTGTACACTTGCTTGTGCCTGCAACGTGCAGAGCAAAGCGAAGATGAAAATAATTTGTTTCGTCATATTCCAATGATTTCATTAGTTATACTTTTAATCAGGTGTAAGGCGTATGCCATTTACCGTTTAGATTTCTTGCCGATAGTCGAGCGCATCATGCGGCTCGCCATCCTCATACAGCGGAGTGCCCATGCTCGATTGTCCTCGTCCTCGTCGCGTCCCCATTTGAGGTCACTTCCTCCGCCTCCACCACCATGTGATTCGGCAAATGTAGTGGCATCATCTACCATTCCGAGAAATAGCATTGTCGCACAGTGCATGATTTCCGTACCCCGCTCGGCGATAGACTGTACCAGTGAACCGTCAAAGAGCTGCCGTTCTGAAACATTCATTTGTGCCGATGCGTTACGATACTCGCTGATTACACTCTCCAGTAGGACGTCTTTAAACAAGCTATCCACTTTGGAGTGTACATCACGGGAATATTGATAGGCCTCCTCTTTGAGTTCTTCGGTACGTTCTTCAATGGCTCCCATATCCTTTTTCAGTTCGATGAGTTGCCGGTCAGCAGTCTGCAACTTTTCTTGCTTGTCTGCCAGTTGTCTGATGATTCCTTGCAGCTCTTTTTCCAACATTTGTATTTGGATTGCCAATTCTGCCGCATTGCCTTTGTTTTCTTTTAAATTGTACTCGGCTGCCGATAACAAGGTTTCTTTTTCAGTTTTCTGCTTTTCAAGATTGCTAACCATTGTCGTAAGCCCTTTGACTCTGCGTTCTGCCAACCGGATGTCTGATTGAAGTTCACCCAATACCTGTTGATGGAGTTTGATATTATCCTCGATTGTTGTACACTCTTCAGACAACATTCGGCGGTATTCCTCAGTTGTTCTGTGCCGTGCACCCGTTTCGGATATGCTTGTTCCTCTTGACATTCCCCACTTTGTATTGACTTCTGCGAAAAAGTCCGTATGAAGTTGTTTCATTCTTGCACTATATTCAAACTTATCCTTACCGGCGAAGATTTCCTTGTACGCAAAGCGACTATCCTTGATTGGCAGAAGCGTACAGTGGATATGCGGGTTCAATTCATCCAGATGTACAATGAATGCAGCGATGTTCTGCTCACCATATCTGCCACAAACGAATGAATAAACATCCTTGGCCCAGCGTTCAATGTCACGCTTCCGTTCGATGTGGGTATTGTCCGCACCTTTTTCAAAGTCCACCTGTTGCGTACCGAAAGCAAGTTCCTGCATTCGCTTCCGTGAACCGCCGAAGATGATATTTACCACCGTGCGGTATTTTGGTTCGAGCAGCCCCTCATTAGGATCTTTGATTCCACGGTGACTTAATATGTCCGCCATCCGTTTGGGAATGCTACGGCTTGTGTCGATGGGATGTATTTTACCTCCGGGCGCAATCTCGAAGTTCAGCCGTTTACGCGTAGGATCATAATTTCCCTTACTCATAGCGTACTTCTCTGCCTTTTCACTACGGTCACGCAGATGTTCATTACTTTGGGCGGTGGTAATCCCTTTCGACACCTGCACGTCGAGTACCTGTTTTTGATTTGCCATACGTTTTTCATATTGTTTCGGACAATCTACCGTGTCCCAGCTTGCTGCTTGTTCGGACACCCTTCCCACCAACGTCAGGCAGGTGGGGTATTAGGCTCCCCCTTCCCTTTGTTCGTGGCAGACGGGCAAGCCCGGATGCCTTCTATAACTGGCAGGGGTCTTCACTGGAGACAAAAGTAGATTGTTGCGGTTATACGTTCTGTTTTCAATCTCCAATCTGGTACGTTGCCTCTTGTGCCTTTGCAGCGAATGCCAGAAAAGGCTTAAAAAGCGTTTTAAGAAACTCCCTGTCATCTTCATCATAATCGGTATTGTCATCCCTATCTACATCAAGAATAAGCCCGGCAATACCTTTCGAAGTTGCGACAAGTCCTGTCCAGTCCCCATACAATTCCAATCGGAAGTAGTCCATAAACTCTGCACTGTCGTCGAATCTCGACTTACGCAGTGCCCGTTGTATGGCGGCAAATGCAATGCACTCCAAAGCTACCATACGAATCTTGACAGCCCGTTCATCATCATCCGCTGCCAGATTGATGCGAGTGATACTGTCCGGAGATGGGCAGTTATCGCATATGCCAGCTTCATCCATTGCCCGACGAACAAGTTGTTCACACTTGATACCGGTCTCGTCAAGGGACACTTTGCCGATTATCCAATCGGACAATACCTCACGTAGCTGTTCTGCAAGGTTCAACTTCTTCTGTCCATTGCAAGACTCCGTGGATTGGCTGGTTTGCACAGTCATGGTAATGATGACGCTTTTGGAAAGCCGGATGCGATTCAACAAGCCGAACTCTTCCATTACATCCAAAAAAGAACGGACAGTAGCCCTATGCCAATGCCATTCCGATGAAAGGTCGGAAACAGTCACGTGGCACTGGTTGGGTTGAAGTTCGTAGCCTTTGTTCCTTAAAAAAGGGGAAACAAAACCTGCCAAAGATTTATCCAACAAATCACAGAAGGCTTCTGTCTTTGTTTTTCGTTCACCGACTTTTTCCTTGAGGTAGTCAAATACTTCTCTGTCTGCCAATATAGGGACAGCTATTTTCTGCTTGGTTTTCATTTTCATTTCATTTTTAAATTATTACTATTGTGCGGATATATCAGTGTTGCCGCTATCCGCATCTTGCGGCAATATCGCGTGATGATGGTCATAATAACTTTCGGCTAATAGTCCGGGGAATTTCATCCATTCAGAG
>ENA-OQAZ01000253-OQAZ01000253.1-human-gut-metagenome-genome-assembly--contig:-NODE-253-length-30338-cov-2.830227_pt1 | contig 30338 bp, 34 predicted proteins | sample MGYA00242737_ERZ504531 | MGnify/ENA primary metagenome ERZ504531 (study PRJEB26092, sample SAMD00036244) | human gut metagenome | host: Homo sapiens | study: EMG produced TPA metagenomics assembly of... | reverse complement strand
CAGACAAGAGAAAGGATAGGTACGATAATAAAATGAGACATTCAATCGAGATGGAAAATTGACGCTTGGTGTATGTTATTATCCGGAGCACTGGGATCGTGCGCTGTGGAAAGACGATTTGCAGCGCATGAAGCAGTATGGAATTGAAGTAATTCGTCTTGCTGAGTTTTCATGGGCACTTATGGAGCCAGAAGAAGGAAAATATGATTTTTCATTCTGGGATGAATTTCTGGCACTTGCTGCCGAAGAAAATATGAAAGTTGTTTTTTGCACACCTACAGCAACACCGCCGGCATGGTTATCTGAAAAATATCCTGAGACATTAAATGCAGATGGTGATGGCAATCTTATGTACCATGGCATGAGATGGCAGCATAATTTAACTTCACCAAAATATTTAGAGTTCTGCGAGAAGATTACAAGACGTATGGCAGAGCATTTTAATAAGTATGACTGCATTATTGGATGGCAGCTTGATAATGAAGTTAACTGTGAGACAAATGAGTATTATTCCAAGAGTGATCATGAGGCATTTCGCGCCTTTTTAAAGGAGCGTTTTGGTACTCTTGATAATCTTAACGAGAAGATGGGTACGATATTCTGGAGTCAGACTTACACAGATTGGGATCAGATTCATCTGGCAAGAAGAAGTACAGTGGGCACAGGCATTGCAAATCCGCATATGCAGCTTGAGCAGGTTCGTTTTATTTCTCACAGTGCAGTCCACTATCTGGCACTGCAGGCATCAATTGTAAGAGAAACAGCAGGGGATCGCTTTATCACAACAAATGGTATTTTTGGAAATCTTGACTATCAAAAGCTGATGGAGTCGGGTGTAGACTTTATTATGTATGACAGCTATCCAAACTTTGCCTATGCCATGGATCGTCCTGATGGTGGTGAAGGTGATTTGAAGGATAGAAATTCTTCTTTCAATCTGGCAAGAACAAGAGCTATTTCACCGTTATTTGGCATCATGGAGCAGCAGGCAGGACCTGGCGGCTGGAATTTTAGGATTCATCAGGCAAGCCCGAAGCCGGGACAGCTGCGTCTTTGGACTATGCAGTCTGTTGCGCACGGAGCAGATTTTGTAAGCTTCTTCCGTTGGAGAACTTGCTCATTTGGAACTGAAATCTATTGGCATGGATTAAATGATTACAGTAATCGCCCGAATCGCCGTCTTGAAGAACTGTCTTTGGTAAAGGCAGATTTTGAGGCAATTAAAGACATAGCTGGTCATCCATATGAGGCAGCTGTAGGCATTTTATGTGACTATGACAATGAGTGGGATGGACAAAAGGATGTATGGCATGGTCCGCTTAGAAACTTCAGCACAGATGGATGGTTTCGTTCTCTGCAGAAAAAGCATATTCCATTTGATTTTGTGGATTTTAGGGAAGAAACAAATCTTAAGGATCTGGAGAAATATGAACTGCTTGTATATCCTCATGCTGCAATCCTCACGAAAGAGCGCGCTGAAATTCTAACTCAGTACGTGGCAAATGGCGGAAAGCTTGTCATGGGATGCCGCACTGGATATAAGGATATATACGGACGCTGCCCGATGCAGCCAATGCCAGGCGAAGCAGCAGAGCTTTGCGGTGTCACAGTAGAAGATTTTACATTTCTGGCACCAGGGGAGCCAATGGAATATGTCAATTGGAATGGAAAGCGCATTCCGGCACCTGTATTTAATGATGTGCTAGAGCCGGCATTTGGCGGTAAGGCAGAGGGATTTTTCGAGGGCAACTATTATGATGGAAAGCCAGCGCTTGTGACAAAGAATACAGGTAAGGGATTGGCCATTTACTTTGGCGGCTGTTTTGCAGAAGAGACAGCAGATGCCTTTTTAGAGGCACTTAGTATTCAGACACCGGCACCATGGCTTGTGCTTCCAGAAGGATGTGAGCTTGCAAAGCGCGGTGATCAGTACTTTGTGTTAAATTATAAGGCACAGGCGTGCGAGATTACGTTAAAGAAAAAAGTAACAGATCGTTTGACAGGAAACGAGATTGAAGGTACATATGAGGTAGCACCATATGGGGTACTGGTATTATTATAAAATATAAGAAAGACCGCTTTTTGCGGAGAAATGAGTGAACATGCTGATAGTAAAAAAATTCGGCGGAACTTCAGTTGCGACAAAGACAGAATATTTAATGTAGCAAAGCGCTGTATTCGCGATTATGAGGCTGGAAATGATGTGGTAGTCGTACTTTCTGCGATGGGAAAATATACAGATGAACTTATCGCAAAAGCAAAGGATATCAACCCCAATCCACCAAAAAGAGAGATGGATATGCTCTTTACAATCGGAGAGCAGATGTCTGTGTCATTAATGGCTATGGCAATGGCACAGCTAGGTGTTCGTGCTGTATCATTAAATGCATTTCAGGTACCAATGAGGACAACAAGTGCGTATGGAAATGCCCGTCTGAAAAAAATTGACACGGAGCGTATTCGCCGTGAGCTCGATGACAGAAAGATCGTTATCGTGACAGGCTTTCAGGGTGTAAATAAATATGATGATTATACAACACTTGGACGCGGAGGCTCAGATACAACAGCAGTTGCACTTGCAGCTGTGCTTCATGCTGATGCTTGTGAAATATATACCGATGTTGATGGTGTTTATACGGCTGACCCAAGGCTTGTGCCGACTGCACGAAAGCTTGAGTCTATCTCATATGATGAGATGCTTGATTTGGCTGCGCTTGGCGCAGGAGTGCTGCACAGCCGTAGTGTTGAGCTTGCAAAAAAATACGGCGTACAGCTTGTTGTGCGCTCTAGTTTAAATGAGTCCGAAGGAACAATTGTGAAGGGAGTTGGAAAGAAAATGGAAAGAATGTTGATCAGCGGTGTAGCACTTGACAGGGAGCAGATCGTATCTCAGTAATAGGAATAGCAGATGTGCCAGGAAGTGCATTTAAGCTGTTCCATACGCTTGCAAAGAATAATATCAATGTTGATATCATTATTCAGTCTGTAGGACGTGATGGAACAAAGGATATTTCCTTTACTGTATCGCACAACAATTTAAATGATGCAGTTGAGCTGTTAAACAGCTGCAAAGAGCAGCTTGGATTTGATCATATCGAATACAATTGTGATGTTGTAAAGCTTTCAGTAGTTGGATCAGGTATGATGTCTCATCCAGGTGTTGCAGCAAAGATGTTTGAGTGTCTGTATAATGAAAATGTCAATATTAACATGATTGCAACATCTGAGATTCGTATAACAGTATTGATTCCGGAGAAGGATGCGCTGCGTGCGATGAATGCAGTGCATGATGCATTTGGACTCGCAGAGTAAGATAGTCATCATTCGCAAAGTGCGTTGATAAAGAATATTCAAACAAAACAATAATTATTCAAACAAAATGACATCATGACATGAAAGGATAAAATTATGCAGGTGACAGATTCAATTCGTTATGTTGGAGTTAACGACCATCAGGTTGATTTATTTGAGGGACAGTATCAAGTGCCGAATGGCATGTCATACAATTCATATGTGATTCTTGATGAGAAAGTCGCAGTTATGGATACTGTAGATATTCATTTTGGAGAGGAATGGATGGCAAATGTAAAGGCAGTGCTTGCAGGACGTACGCCAGATTATCTTATCGTTCAGCATATGGAGCCAGATCACTCTGCAAATATCAGCCGCTTTTTAGAGGAATATCCGCAGGCAACAGTAGTGGCAACTGCAAAGGCATTTGTCATGATGAAGCAGTTCTTTGGAAATGATTATGCAGACAGAAGAATTGTTGCTTCTGAGATGAGTGAACTTTCATTAGGTGCACATACACTTCATTTTGTGATGACGCCGATGGTGCATTGGCCAGAGGTTATGGTTACATATGAGAGCAGTGAGAAGGTACTGTTTTCAGCTGATGGCTTTGGAAAGTTTGGCGCACTCGACTGTGATGAGCGTGGATGATGAAGCAAGACGCTACTATATTGGTATTGTAGGAAAATATGGTGTTCAGGTGCAGGCACTTTTAAAGAAGGCAGCTGCGCTTGATATTGCAGTAATCTGTCCGCTTCACGGCCCGGTACTGACAAGTGATCTGTCTCACTATGTAAATCTTTATCAGCTGTGGTCAACTTACACACCAGAAAAAGAGGCAGTTGTAATTGCATATGCTTCTGTATATGGAAATACAAAAGAAGCAGCATTGTTGCTAGCTGATATTCTAAGAGAAAAAGGAAAAGAAGTGCATGTGTATGATTTGGCAAGATGCGATATGTCACAGGCTGTAGCTGACGCATTTTGTTGCAGCAGTTTAGTGTTAGCTTCAATCACCTATAATGCAGACTGTTATCCGTGTATGAAAACTTTCATCAATCAGCTTGTTGAGCATAATTATCAGAAGCGAACAGTTGGATTTATTGAAAATGGCAGCTGGGCACCGATGGCAGCAAAGGTAATGCAAAAGATGCTTGAAGGATGCAAGAATTTAACAATGGCAGAGCGGTAGTGACTGTGCGCGGTGCAGTGAATGAGCAGGCAAAAGAGCAGATTCAAGAGCTTGCGTTGGTTCTTTGAAGCTGCCTAGTTTTGGGGTTAGTTCACGAAAACTAAGTTTATTCGTGCCTGACCCCAATTCCAAGTAGTTGTATTATTTTAACAGATAGACATACATCACAATATAGTGGCAGAAGCTGCCAGCCATTACAAACAGATGAAAAATCTCGTGGCATCCAAAATTGATGTGGCGATTTTCAAAAGCAGACAATTTTAGTGCATAGATGACACCGCCTGCAGTGTAAATAAGACCGCCGGCAAGAAGCCATAAGAAGCATCCAATGCTTAGTGTGTTTAGAAGCTGAGGAAATGCAAATACACATGCCCAGCCAAGTGCAATATACAAAACAGAAGAGATCCACTTTGGACAGTAAACCCAGAAATATTTAAAGCCCATGCCAAGAAGTGCAATAATCCACACGACTGCCAACAGAATATAGCCTGTCATGCCAGGAATTGCTAAGAGGCATACTGGTGTGTAGCTTCCGGCAATCAGCACAAAAATCATCATATGGTCAAGCTTTTTGAGTGTTTCCTCATAAGGGTGTCCTGCTGGAATAGTGTGGTAAGCTGTACTTGCAGAATAAAGAGCAACAAGACTGATTGAGTAAATGATCATTGCAATGATATTTACAGGCTGATGCGTTTGTGCAGCTTTTATTAAAAGCGGTGAAGATGCACCGAGTGAAAAAATAGCACCGATAAAATGTGTTATTGCACTTGCTGGGTCTTTAATATATAGGGTATGGCGCCGGGCCTGATTGTTTGCAAATTTTTTTATTTGAAATAGATTCAGCGCCGCTGTAATATGCTGTAGATGTATTCATAATCATACCTGCCTTTCCTGATAAAATAGTTCTTAATAGTTTTATATGAATATTACTGTATGTAGTTTTTAAAACTACATATCGGTATATACATATTATACACAAAAGATTTAAAAAATCAAGATAAAATGTAAAGAAAAGAGAAACTAAAGATGGCAAATAATATACAGCCAGAAATGATACGTACAACGAAGAATCAGCGGGAACGCTTTGCGTATGCATTAGAACAGGTTGTGGGAAAGGATCATGTGAGGGATGGAATAGGAACACTCTCGGAAAAGACAGTTCATGCTGTCTTAAAATATTATTATGAGCCAGATTCCTCTCATCATGAGATTCCACTTGAAAAAAGTGTTGCTGATATTTTTACAGGCGATGAGGTGATAGAGATTCAGACAAGGGCGCTGTATCGTTTAAAGCCAAAGCTAGACAAATTTTTGCCGTTCTATCCTGTAACAGTAGTATATCCGATTTCTTATGATAAGTGGGTTTGCTGGATCAATGAAGAAACAGGTGAAATAACACAGAAACGAAAATCACCGAAAAAAGGAAATCCTTATCTTGCCTTTAAAGAACTCTACACAATTCGCAATTTTCTTCAGGATCCTAATTTTCATGTGCGTCTTGTTTTAATGGATATGGAAGAGTATCGCATTTTAAATGGATGGAGCAAAGATAAAAAGCGTGGTGGAGAGCGCTTCGACCGCCTTCCGCTTCGATTAGAGGACGAAGTTGTTTTAGACAGTGCAAGAGATTATCTTCAACTTCTTCCACTTGAGTTAGCCGAGGAATTCACAAGCGCAGACTTTGCAAAGCTTGTGAAAATCCCAAGACAATTGGCAGGTACGGTGTTATTGGTTCTCTGGCAGTTAGGGCTTGTTGAGAGAGTCGGAAAGGTGGGAAATCGATATTTGTACAGAGTGGCAGCCAATGCTTCAGATACTAAAGATAGTGCATCATCCTAAATTTCAATTTGAACTTTTTTCTTAAAAGAATGGTACAAAGGAAATATGAAAAATAAAAAGAACATATGTTTAAAAAAGAATATTGAAAACTAGACCGAGTTATAGTATAATAGCAAGAAATAAAAAGGCTTGTAGGTAGGTGGAATATGCTGGAAAAAATGATAGAACTTACAAACGAATATATAGAGAGTATGCCGAAAAAAGAGCGTAAAAAGTATGGACAGTTTTTTACAAGTATGGAGACTGCTCGTTTTATGGCAGCTTTATATAATATAGATGAAAAGAAGAGTAGGGTAAGTGTGCTTGATGCAGGAGCAGGTTCAGGCATATTGTCATGTGCCTTCATTGAAAGATTAGAAATGATAGATTCTATTCAAGAAATTGAGCTTACTTGTTATGAGAATGATAATAATGTATTGCCATTGTTAAAAACAAAATTTTGGAATACTGTAAAGAAAAAATCTGGAAAAAAAAATTGATATTAATATAATCGAAGACAATTATATTCTTAGTCAGTATCTTGATTTTAATCATATGATAGGGGGAAATGATGATCCTAAGAAATATGATTTTGTAATTGGCAATCCTCCATATATGAAAATTTCTAAAGATGCTCCAGAGGCAACAGCAATGCCAAAGGTATGCTACGGGGCACCAAATTTGTATTTTATTTTTGCTTCCATGGGACTGTTTAATTTATGTGAGAATGGAGAAATGGTATATATCATTCCTCGCTCATGGACATCCGGAGCATATTTTTAAACGGTTTAGAGAGTATTTCTTGACGGTAGGCAAACTGGAACATATTCATCTTTTTGTTAGTCGTAGTAAGGTATTTGACAAAGAGAGTGTATTGCAAGAAACAATCATTATTAAGGTAAGAAAAACGGATAAAATGCCAGAAACAGTTACCATTACATCCTCGAAATCAAATAGTGACTTTGGAGAAATTACTTCATTGACTGTTCCGTATGATTTGGTTGTAGCTGGAGAGGATTATTATGTTTACCTTGTGACAGATGAAAACGAAGTAGAAGTTTTGAGAAAACTTCACAAATTTGATAAAACGCTACCAGCAATTGGTGTAAAAATGAAAACTGGATTAACGGTGGACTTTCGTAATCGTGAAATTTTACGTGATAAGGAGGAGGAAGGAGCAATCCCTTTATTTTATTCTCAGCATATAAAACAGGGAAAGGTAGAGTTCCCGATACAGAAAGAACATGAATATGTGGTGACAGAACAAAAAGGATTGATGCAGGATAACAAGAATTATTTATTTGTGAAGAGATTTACAGCAAAGGAAGAACCACGAAGATTACAGTGTGGAGTATACCTAGCAAAAAGATTTCCGCAATACAAAAAGATAAGTACACAGAATAAAATTAATTTTGTGGATGGTGTATTAACGGAAATGTCGGAATGTCTGGTATATGGATTGTATGTATTGTTTAATTCAACACTTTATGATGAATATTACCGCATTTTGAATGGATCTACGCAGGTTAATTCAACAGAGATCAACGCAATGCCTGTGCCAGACGTGGAAGTTGTTCGGGAAATGGGAAGAAAACTACTTAAAAGTAAGGATTATTCAGAGGCAAATTGCAATTTAATATTGGAGGGATACTGTGGATAAAAAAATAGAAGAAACAAGGGAATTTCTGCAAATGATAGGTATGCCGAAGGCACAGCAAGCGGATATATGTTGCTATGTGATACTGGCAATGGCAGGAGTAAAACCAGATATGTCATGGAGTGAAACAACAAATGAATGGATTCGTATTCATGATATAATTCAGTTTGTTAATACATTTTATGATATGAGCTATGCGGAAAACAGCAGAGAAACGTTTAGAAAACAGGCTCTGCACAGATTCCGGACAGCCGCTTTGATAGAGGATAATGGAAAAGCAACCAATAGTCCGAATTATCGGTACAGATTGACGGAAGAAACAGTCGAAATGTTAAGAACTATGGGAACGCCAGCGTGGAAGACATCTGTAAAACGCTTCCTTTACTACCATGAGAAATTAATTGATTTGTATGCTTCAAAAAAGAAAATGACAATAATGCCGGTGAATATAAATGGTGAAAGCTTTAAATTCTCTACGGGTAAGCATAATGAACTGCAAAAAGCTATCATTGAGGAATTCGCACCAAGATTTGCCCCCAATTCTGAATGCCTATATGTTGGAGATACAATAGAAAAAGATCTAGTAAAAAATGTAGAAAACTGAAAGAGTTGGGATTTGAAATTACGTTGCATGATAAAATGCCAGACATTGTGCTGTACCGGAAAGATAAGGACTGGATTTATTTTGTGGAATCGGTAACATCAGTCGGTCCGATGGATCCGAACCGAATATTGGAAATAACAGAAATGACAAAAGATGTTACAGCTGGAAAGATATTTGTAACCGCTTTTCTGGACTTTAAGACATATAAAAAGTTTGCAGAGGATCTTGCGTGGGAAACAGAAGTCTGGATCGCTGAAATGCCAGAGCATATGATACATCTGAATGGGGATCGGTTTATGGGACCAAGGTGATTTTGCAAAATTTGCAAACTAGGCTAAGGCTACGACAATTATAATTTACTGACAAGTAGTTTTCAAAACTAGTTCTCGTTTTATTATTGACACAATAAAAAATTAGTGATACCATGATTCAAGGAAGATAAAAACTAAGCGAGAGCTTGTGAAAAAAATAGAAAGGTGCAGTTTTATGTCAGAGTATTGCATTATCAGTGATGGCTCCTGTGATCTGCCAAAGGATCTGGCTGCCAAAGAAAATATCACGGTTGTACCGTTTTATGTATCATTTGATGAGAAAAATTATATGAAGGAAGGCGTGGATATTGGTGTACGCGATTTCTATCAGAAAATGGTAGATAATAAAGGTGTATTTCCAAAATCATCTCTTCCATCTGTGCAGGATTATATGGAAGTTTTTGAGCCTATTATAAAGCAGGGAAAGGGAATCGTTTGTATCTGTATCACATCGAAGTTCAGCGGTTCTTTACAGTCAGCAACTAATGCAAAAAATATTCTTCTTGAAACATATCCAGATGCCAAAATTGAAGTGATTGATTCGATGGTTAATACTGTTTTGCAGGGATTATTTGTACTTGAAGCTGCAAAAATGTGCAAAGCAGGCGTGCCGATGGAAGCTTGTGTGAATGAGCTTCTTGATATGCGTGAGAGCGGAAGAATCTTCTTTACAATTGGAAGCATTGATTATTTAAAGCATGGTGGACGTATTGGAAAGCTTTCTGGCTTGGCAGCATCAGTGCTTGGAATTAAACCGTTAATTACCTTGAAGGATGGCGAGATTTATAACTCTGGCGTTAGCAGAAGCAGAAAAGCTTCTATGGCTAAGGTAATTGAGCTTTTAAAGCAGTATATAGAAGAGCGAAAGATCGACATGAAAAAGTGGCAGCTATGTATTGGATTTGGTTATGACCGTGAAGAAGCTGCTGCATTTCAAAAGCAGCTTTTGTCAGCACTTGGCGGCATAATAACAGAGGCAGAATGCCCTTGTTTTCAGATTGGAGCAACAATTTCAGTTCATACAGGTCCGTATCCGATTGGCGTTGGATTTATTAGAAAGCAGACGCTTTGTTAATAAAATAAAAAAGTCCCAGCCGTGTTTTACCACGGTCTGGGATTTTTTATGTCATATGGATACTTAATGCTTGCAAAAAATTGTTCGGTCATATGAAATGTCTCTGCAAGTGCGCAGACCTTATCAGCCAGGCATACAAGCCATGCTTCACGACATGCTGGCGGAACAGGTGTCAGCGGAAACATGTGGCGCAGAATGATATTTTGAGTGCGGTCACTTAAATTCCAGTCAGCAGTGGCATTGATTAGAGCACGCTTTGGATGGGTAAAACCATGCAGACGATGGCTGGGATCATTCTCATGCCAGTCATAAAGAAAATAGTCATGTAAAAAAGCGCCCATAAGCAGGCTTTGCTTGGAAACAGAAATATGAAGACGATACGAAAACCATAAACTTACATAGGCAACGGCAACGCAGTGACTGTAAACGCTAGTATCACCGTGCTGGATAAATTGTCTTGTTTTAGAAAACTGTCCTGAATTGCTGATATAGCGAAAGAAATCATTGAAGTAACGGTCTCTGGCAAGTCTGCTGTGCATGTCATATCCTTTCTTTGATGAGGTCAAAATTTATTAGCTGTCGCTATTATAGCTAAGGTCAAGGAAAAATGCAACTAATATTTGCAGCAAAGCCTGAAACCAGTTTCGTTATAGTTCACTGGACACCCATTCGCAAAACCGAACTATAATCAAATAATCCATTGAAAAGAAAAAATTACTATGATATACTTTTAACAAACAATAGAAGCAGTGAAAAAATTTTTCTGCAACGAAATGAGATGGAGGATAAAAATGAAAAAATATTGTTTTGGAATTGATGTAGGCGGAACAACCGTAAAGATGGGACTTTTTACTACTGAGGGAGAACTTCTTGATAAGTGGGAAATCCCAACAAGAAAAGAAGATGGAGGCGCTTATATTCTTAACGATGTAGCAGCATCTGTAGAAGCAAAGTTAGCTGAAAAGAATATCGCAAAGGAAGATGTTGCTGGAGCAGGAATCGGTGTTCCAGGACCGACACTTGATACTGGATATGTATCCATCTGTGTAAACTTAGGTTGGAAGGATAAGAATCCGGCAAATGAGTTGTCAGAGTTATTATCAATTCCTGTAAAGGCAGGAAACGATGCCAATGTTGCAGCTCTTGGCGAGATGTGGAAGGGCGGCGGCGAAGGCTATCTTGATGTTGTACTGCTGACACTTGGAACTGGCGTTGGCGGCGGTATCATCATAAATGGAGAGATCGCACCGAGCCACAGAGGAGTTGGCGGAGAGCTTGGTCATATTACGGTAAATCCAGATGAGGAAGCTACCTGTAATTGTGGAAATCACGGATGTCTTGAGCAGTATGCGTCAGCAACAGGCGTTGTACGTATCGCAAAGAAGCTTCTCGCTGCAAGTAAGGAGGAATCTTCACTTCGCACACTTGAAACAGTTACGGCAAAGGATGTGTTTGATGCTGCAAAGGCAGGAGATCATCTGGCAGTTGAGGCAGTTGAGGTACTTGGAAAGTATCTTGGACTAGTTGTAGCAAATGTGGCACTGACAGTTGACCCAGATGTATTTGTTATCGGCGGCGGTGTGTCAAAAGCAGGTCAGGTACTGATTGATGTGATAACAAAGTATTATCACAAGTTTGCAAAAATTATAGGAGACAACAAAGCAAAGGTTGTTTTGGCAAAGCTTGGAAATGATGCTGGAATCTACGGTGCTGCGAGAATGGTTTTAAAATAAACAGCAATTAAAAAGCCATGGGGACGAATGTTTTTTCATCCTCATGGCTATATAAAAGTTTGAGGAGAATTGAAAGAGAAAAACATTGAAAGAAAACAAATGGAAAAAATTTGCACGCTACTATAAGCCATATTTGGGAAGTTTTGCAGCAGATATGTTTTTTGCTATTTTGGGAGCAGCAGTAACGCTTATTATCCGATGGTAGTGCGCTATATCACGGGCACAGTTATCTATGAAGAGCCAGACAAGGCGATGAAGGATATTGCTGTGCTAGCAGTCGTTATGATTGCTTTAGTTGCAGTCGAATTTGTCTGTAACTATTTTATTGCAACAGTAGGCCACAACATGGGTGCAAAGATGGAAACAGATATGAGAACAGAAATCTTTGACCACTACCAGAAATTGTCTTTTAGCTTTTTTGATAATCAAAAGGTTGGACAATTGATGTCAAGAGTAACAAACGATTTGTTTGACATTAGTGAGCTGTTTCATCATGGACCAGAGGACGTAGTGATTTCACTTATCAAATTTATTGGAACCATGGTGATTTTATTAAATATTCATAGTGGTTTGGCGCTTTGTGCGGCAGCGAGCCTTCCGTTTATGCTTGTGTTTGCTTATGTATATAATGGAAAATTAAAAAGAGCATTCAAGAGAAATCGTGATCGTATTGCTGATATTAATGCACAGCTTGAGGACAGCCTTTCAGGTGTACGTGTTGTCAAAAGCTTCGGAAATGAAGACGCTGAGATGGGTAAGTTCCAGAGTGGAAATAATGCCTTTTTGGAGAGTAAAAAGTCAGCGTATAAAATAATGGGTATTTATAACTCTGGTATGGGTGTTTTTACAACATTAGTTACCATAGTGGTAGTAGTTGCCGGCGCTGTATTTTTGACAAATAAGACTTTAGAAGTTGCTGATCTTGTAACCTTTATGCTGTATATCAATAACTTCACCGATCCGATTAAGCGTCTTGTAAGCTTTACAGAGCAGTTCCAAAATGGAGCATCAGGATATGAGCGTTTCCTTGAGATTATGAATGTAGAGCCAGATATAGTTGATGATAAGCACGCTGTAGATGTTGGAACACTTCAGGGAGATATTTCTTTTAAGGATGTCATGTTCCATTATGTTGATACTGATACGAATGTATTGTCAAACTTGACACTTGATATTAAGGCAGGAGAATACGTGGCACTTGTGGGTTCCTCCGGTGCAGGAAAGACAACAATGTGTAGTCTTATTCCACGTTTTTATGATGTAACATCAGGAGAAATTGATATTGATGGTATGGATATTCGAAAGATGACGCAAAAGAGTCTTCGCAGAAACATAGGAATTGTACAGCAGGATGTCTATTTGTTTGCAGGTACAGTAAAAGACAATATCCGTTATGGAAAGCCGGATGCAACAGATGAAGAAATAATTGCAGCTGCGAAAAATGCCAATGCGCATGAATTTATTATGCAGCTTCCAGATGGTTATAATACTGATATCGGACAGCGAGGCGTGAAGCTTTCAGGCGGTCAAAAACAGCGTTTGTCATTGGCGCGCGTATTCTTGAAAAATCCGCCAATTTTGATCTTTGATGAGGCAACATCAGCACTCGATAACGAAAGCGAGAAAATCGTACAGGATTCTCTTGAACATCTGGCAAAAAATCGTACCACACTTGTAATTGCACACCGTCTCTCAACAATCAGAAATGCAAAGCGCATCCTTGTATTAACAGAAGATGGCATAGCAGAAGAGGGAACCCACGATGAACTCATGGCAAAGAACGGAGTATACGCAAACTTCTACCATATTCAGGGTGTGACCGCATAAATTGCGAAACCATTACACCTGAGGGCTTTTGTAGTTTTGATCCGTAAACCAGAATAAAAAACAACTGGATTTTTTTGTAAAGGTATGATAAACTTTTAAATAGTTCTTGCAAGGCTGATAAGTCTGCAAAGGAAAGGTGGTATACGATGAGTCAGAAAAAAGTAGACGAGTATAAGAATTATAAGAAAAACCGCCGTGAGAATATCAAAAAGGAAAAACGCAAGGAGCGTCTGACTATGGCAGCCATGTGGGGCGCAGTTGTAGTGTTTATCGCATGTGTAGGAGGTGCGATGGGCGTTTCTATCTACAACAAGTATCAGGCAAAGCAGGCGGCACTTCCAACTTACGGTTCCACAAGTTTTATTCTTTCTGATATGGCAGGCATTCAGAAAGATGATACAGAAGACAAGACACAAAGCGAGACAGAGAATGAGTCCGAAGAGGCTTCCTCTTTTGAGTCTTCTGAGTCTGAAAGTGCATCTGATGAAGCAGCAGTTTCTGAGGAAGCATCAAATAAGGAGACACTCACCCAGACAGAAAACGAAGAGACAGAGTCCGAGAGTGCAGAAAAATAATCACAAAAAAGGGCTTTGCATGCATATGCGAAGCCTTTTTGCTTTTCACGTAAAATGTGAACAGATGAAAGAAAAATGTGATCTTTGATGACAAAATAGAATTTAGACGAAATATACAAAAAAGAAAACCGGACAAAGAGGAGGCCCCGGTATCTTGAGGGAGATAACCGGGGCGATTATGAAAAACACTATATGCAAAATGGATAAAGAAAAGAAGAAAATTTCTTTTTCTTTATGTATAAAGTATAAAAATTATATATGACTCTAATATGAATAAAATGTAAATAAACTGTGAACAATGGAGGCGAAATGATGGAAGAAAAAGAAGAAATGGCAAAGGTTTTTGTAGTAGGTCACAGAAATCCAGATACAGATTCAATTTGCTCAGCAATTTCGTATGCTAATTTAAAAAAATACGTCAGATGACGGTAAGCAATATGTTGCTTGCAGGGCAGGACGTGTAAATGAGGAGACAAAATATGTGCTTAATTATTTTGGCATACAGGAGCCAGAGCTGGTTGAGGATGTGAGAACACAGGTCAGAGACATTGATTTTAGAAGAACACCTGGCGTTCAGAGAAATATTTCATTAAAGACGGCATGGCGCATCATGAAGGATGAGCGTGTTGTAACAGTTCCAGTTGTAAACAGAAAGCGTCTTGAGGGTGTTTTAACAGTAAGTGATATTACGGACTCATTTATGGAAGCATATGACAGTGAGATTTTATCAACGGCACATACGCGCTACTGTAATATCGTAGATACACTTGAGGGTACGCTTCTTATTGGAGATGAGAAAGCTTACTACACAAAGGGAAAGGTTCTTGTTGCAGCAGCAAACCCGGATTTGATGGAAAGCTATATCAGTAAGCACGACTTAGTTATTCTTGGAAACCGCTACGAGTCACAGCTTTGTGCAATTGAAATGGAAGCAGACTGCATCGTTGTCTGCGAGGGTGCACCAGTATCTTTAACAATTAGAAAGCTTGCTCAGGAGCGTGGATGTACAGTTATAAGCACACCGTTTGATACTTTTACTGCAGCACGTTTTATAAATCAGAGTATGCCAATCAGTTACTTTATGAAGCGCGATCATTTGATAACCTTCGAGGAAGACGAATTTATAGACGATATTCGTGATACTATGGCATCTGTTCGTCACCGTGATTTCCCAATCATCAACAGCCAGGGACAGTATCTAGCACCATTCCCGTAGAAATCTTCTCGGTGCCAAGAAAAAGCAGGTAATTCTTGTAGATCATAACGAGAGCGGTCAGGCTGTTCGCGGTATTCAGGATGCACAGATTCTAGAGATCATTGACCATCATCGTCTTGGTACGATTGAGACGATGACACCAGTATATTTCAGAAATCAGCCGCTTGGCTGTACAGCAACGATTATTTACCAGATGTATCAGGAACAGGGGGTTGAGCTTACAAGAGAAATTGCAGGACTTCTTTGTGGTGCCATCATTTCTGATACTCTGCTGTTTCGTTCTCCGACATGTACAGCGATTGATCGCATGGTAGCAGAGAAGCTTGGAATGATTGCAAAAATTGATCTGGAAAGTTTTGCAAAGGAAATGTTTGCAGCCGGAAGCAATTTAAAGAATAAGACAGAGGAGCAGATTTTTTTCCAGGATTACAAGCGCTTTACAATGGAATCATTAGAGGTTGGCGTTGCCAGATTAGTTCAATGAATCCAGATGAGCTGTCAGAACTGTGCACACGCATGCCAGCCTATCTTGAGAAGGCAGCAGAACAGCAAAAGGTGGATATGATCTTTATGATGCTGACTAGCATTATAGATGAAAGCACAATACTTCTGTGCTATGGAAAAAATTGCGAAAAGATCGTTCAATATGCATTTACAAAACAGCTGACAGATGGAAAGGTTGAACTGCCGGGCGTTGTATCAAGAAAGAAGCAGCTTGTACCAGCTTTAATGACAGGCATTCAGATGATGATGCAGTAAATATGATCATGATTTTTATAAACTTTATTAAGAAAAATAGACAGACAAAAAAGAAAGTGAGAAAATAATGAGCAAACAAATTTGGAGACCTGGCAATATGCTTTATCCGGTACCTGCCGTTCTTGTAAGTGTTGCAGACAGTGCAGGAAATGATAATTTAATTACGATTGCATGGACTGGAACAGTGTGTTCTGATCCGGCAATGACTTATATTTCCGTTAGAAAAGAGCGTTATTCACATCATATGTTAAAGGAAAACAAGGAATTTGTAATAAATCTCGTGTCAAAGGAAATTTGCCGGGCAGCAGATTTTTGTGGTGTGCGCTCTGGCTGTGATCTGGACAAGTTTGAGGCGACAGGTTTGACAAGAGAAAAGGCTTCTACAGTTAATGTTCCTCTTGTAAAGGAAAGTCCTGTTAATATTGAGTGCAAGGTGACGCAGGTGCTTGAGCTTGGCAGCCATGATATGTTTCTGGCAAAGGTTACGGCTGTGCAGGTTGATGAGTCACTGCTTGACGAAAAGGGAAAGCTTGATTTAAATAAGGCACACCTTGTCGCATATTCACATGGAGAGTATCAGACATTTGACAACATCCTTGGAACCTTTGGCTATAGCGTGAAGAAGAAAGACAAAAAGGAAAAAAAGAAGCACTGACGAAAAAAAGTTCGAGTGACAATAGCTGTCAGTTACTAATTCCAAACGCATGTTTTAGAAAAATATTACAAAATTGTTACATGAATATGTCCCTTTTGCAATAAAAGTCATAAAGTTATTTAGAAGAGGTTTACAAAGGCGAAAAGTATGTTATAATGAAACAGACTTGATAAAATAGGCAGGTCATAATCAGGTTTAATTCGTCATAATGCACGAAACGCTTATAGCTTAAAATAAATGTAAACTAAAAATCAAAGACAAAGATAAGCATGAATTAGACCAATACAACAGACAGAACAGACAATATTAGTTTGATGTCTGTCATGAGGTTTTTGCTTCATGCCGGTATTTTCAGCCTGTCAGACTCCAAACATACCGATTATTGATTGGAACGGGAGATAGGAATATATGGAACAATATGTAATAAAAGGCGGGAATCCGTTGGTGGGCGACGTTGTTATAGCGGTGCCAAAAATGCAGCGCTTGGCATACTGGCTGCAGCGATCATGGCAGATGAGTTGTAACAGTTACAAACCTTCCGGATGTAAAGGATGTAAATATCCTTCTGGAGGCAATCAGTGAGACAGGTGCGGCAGTAGTACGCGATGAACGCCATACCGTCAGATTAAATGGAAAAACAATCGGAAGCTGTGTTGTAGATAACAGCTATGTAAAGAAGATGAGAGCATCATATTACCTTCTTGGTGCGCTTTTAGGAAAGTATCACCATGCAGAGGTTGCCTTCCGGGTGGATGCAATATCGGAAGCCGTCCGATTGATCAGCATTTAAAGGGATTTCGTGCTCTTGGCGCAACTGGAAAGATCAGCAATGGTATGATTATTGTTGACGCAAAAAAGTTGGTTGGTGCGCGTATTTATTTCGATAAGGTATCAGTAGGTGCGACGATTAATGTTATGCTGGCTGCTACGTTGGCAGAGGGGCGTACAGTTCTTGAAAATGTTGCCAAGGAACCTCATATTGTAGATGTTGCGAATATGTTGAACAGTATGGGGCTAATATTAAGGGTGCCGGTACTGATGTGATTCGTATTGAAGGTGTGAAGAAGCTTCATGGAGCTGAGTACAGCGTTATTCCTGATCAGATCGAGGCAGGAACATTTATGATGGCTGCAGCAGCTACAAGAGGTGATATAACTGTTAAAAACGTTATTCCAAAGCATTTAGACTGCTTAAGCTCTAAGCTTCGTGAGATAGGCTGTGAGGTTTCTGAGTTTGATGATGCTGTACGTGTTGTCTGTAAAGAGAGACTTCATGCAACATCAGTAAATACACTGCCATATCCAGGTTTCCCGACAGATATGCAGCCGCAGATGTCAGTTGTACTGGCACTTGCTCGCGGTACTAGCGTTGTGACAGAGAGTATTTTTGATAATCGTTTCCGCTATGTGGATGAGCTTATTCGCATGGGTGCAAGCATTCAGGTGGAGAGCAACATCGCAATCATAAATGGAATCGAGCAGTTTTCAGGTACATCAGTTACAGTGCCAGATCTTCGTGCCGGTGCAGCGCTTGTTATTGCAGGTTGGCAGCACAGGGTGTAAGTGTGCTTGAGGACATCGTATACATTAAAAGAGGCTATGAAGATTTTGCAGAAAAGCTCACTAGCCTTGGCGGTATCATCGAGGAAGTGGAGACAGAGAAGGATATCCAGCGTTTCCGCCTGAAAAATGGCACAACTAATTGGTGATCGTTGATTTATAAACAACAAAGAAAAAATAAAAAAAACACTTGCTTTTTGATGCAAACAGGGTTATAATCCCATTTGCAAAAAAGAATACCCCTTATTCAGAGTGATGGAGATACATAGGATCAGTGAAGTCACGGCAACCCCTTGCAAAAGGAAGGTGCCAACCTGAGCGAGCAGGCATTGCCTGCAGTCGAACAATAAGAGGTGAACGGATAAATAGAATGTTGTCGGTCCGCCCCTTAAGGGCGGACTTTTTTAGCGCAAGCAATTCACATGTCACGTTAGTTTTGCGAATGTGCATCCGTGAATTGCGCATATATAAGATACGAAAGAGAGGAAAATTTATGGCACATTATTTATTTACATCTGAATCTGTAACAGAAGGACATCCAGACAAGGTCTGCGATCAGATCTCTGATGCAGTATTAGACGCAATGCTCGAGCAGGATCCGATGAGCCGTGTTGCATGCGAAACATGTACTACAACTGGTCTTGTTATGATTATGGGTGAGATCACCACAAATGCATATGTTGATATCCAGAAGGTAGCAAGAGATACTATCAGAAAGATTGGTTATACCGATGCTGAATATGGCTTTAGCGCAGACAGCTGTGCGGTTATGACAGTTCTTGACGAGCAGTCTACTGATATCGCAATGGGTGTTGATAAGTCTCTTGAGGCAAAAAATGGTGAGGATAAGGACGATTTGGATACAGGAGCTGGTGATCAGGGTATGATGTTTGGTTATGCAAGCAACGAAACACCAGAGCTTATGCCATATCCGATTTCTCTGGCACATAAGCTGGCACGCAGACTGACAGAGGTTCGTAAGAATGGAACATTGTCTTATTTAAGACCAGACGGCAAGACTCAGGTTACTGTTGAGTATGATGAGAATGATAAGCCGGTACGTCTTGATGCTGTTGTTCTTTCTACTCAGCATGATCCGGATGTAACACAGGAGCAGATCCGTGAGGATATCAAAAAGTATGTATTTGACGAGGTAATTCCAGCAGAGTTGGTAGATGAGAAGACTAAGTTTTTCGTAAATCCAACAGGTCGTTTTGTTATCGGCGGACCACAGGGTGACAGCGGTCTGACAGGAAGAAAGCTGATCGTTGATACATATGGCGGTATGGCAAGACACGGCGGCGGTGCTTTCTCAGGAAAGGACTGCACAAAGGTAGACCGTTCAGCATCATACGCAGCACGTTATGTTGCAAAGAATATTGTAGCAGCAGGTCTTGCACAGCGCTGTGAGATTCAGGTTTCCTATGCAATCGGTGTTGCACATCCGACATCTATCATGGTAAATACATTTGGAACTGGCGCAGTAGAGGATTCAAAGCTCGTTGATATTATCCGTGAAAACTTTGATCTTCGTCCGGCTGGAATCATCAAGATGCTTGATCTGAGACGTCCGATCTACGCTCAGACAGCAGCATATGGCCACTTCGGCAGACTGATATTGATCTTCCGTGGGAGAAGACTGATAAGGCAGAAGTGCTGAAGAAGTATCTGGCATAAGATGGCAGGATACAGCAATCAGAAGGTGTTCATTCTGTACGAGGATGAACACCTTCTCGTAGTAAAAAAGCCTTTTGGCATGGAATCTCAGCGTGGAAAAAGCTTTGCGATGGATCAAGAAAGTCTTCTTCGCGGTTATTTGTCCTCAAAAACAAAGACAGATAACCCATATCTGGCTGTCGTACACAGATTAGATCGTCCTGTAGCCGGTGTGATGGTCTACGCAAAGACAAAAAAGGCTGCAGCAGATTTAAGTGCACAGCTGCAGACAGAAAATTTTTCAAAAAAATATGAAGCTGTCGTAAGTGGAATAGTACCAGCATGTGAGGGCAGGCTGGAGGGTTATTTAACGGCAGATAAGCGAACAGGTACAACATCAGTATCAAGTAAGGCAGATCCATTGGCAAAAAAAGCCGTTTTAACATGGAAAGAGATTGCAAGAGAAGAAGTGAAATCAGGTGAGATATTATTACCTTATGCAAGCAATCCTTCACCAGAGGGTGGGTGGCATTTTTTGTCTATTGTGCTTGAGACGGGGCGTCATCACCAGATTCGTGCACAGCTTTCTCATGCGGGTATGCCTATTGCAGCAGATGTGCGTTATGGTGGTGCAAAGGTGCATGGACCACGCGGTGCAATCGCTTTATGTGCAGCACAATTGTCATTTCGACATCCGATAACAGGAAAATACTTGACATTTTCCTGGAATGATGATACCAATATAACAGCAGTTAATGGAAGGTGATCAGACATAACTGCGGTCAGACTAATTGTTGAGGAGATACGATTATGAAGAAGGTTGTAAAGTTTGGCGGAAGCTCTCTGGCCAGCGCAGAACAGTTCACAAAGGTAAAAGACATCATTTGCAGCGACATCGACAGACGTTATGTGGTTCCATCTGCACCGGGAAAGCGTTTTTCTGGTGACACTAAAGTAACTGATATGCTCTATACATGTTATGCAGCTGCAGAGCAGGACGAAGATTTTTCTGATAAGCTTGCTAAAATTCAGGCAAGATACAATGAAATTATTAACGGTCTTGGACTAAACCTTTCACTTGACACGCAGTTTGAGGAGATTGCGTCAAAGTTTGCAGCAAAAGCTGGAAAGGAATACGCAGCCTCCCGTGGTGAATACTTAAATGGTATTATTATGGCAAACTATCTTGGATATGAGTTTGTAGATGCAGCAGAGGTTATTCGTTTTAATCATGATGGTTCCTTTAATGCAGCTGTCACAAACAAGATTATGTCTAAGCGTCTTGAGAAAGTAGAGCGTGCCGTAATTCCAGGATTTTTTGGTGCAGAGGAGGATGGCACCATTAGAACATTCTCAAGAGGCGGTTCTGATATAACTGGTTCTATCGTGGCAAGAGCTGTAAACGCCAATTTGTATGAAAACTGGACAGATGTTTCAGGCTGTATGGTAGCAGATCCGCGTATCATCAGAAATCCAGAGCCAATCACAACGATCACATATAAGGAGCTTCGTGAGCTTTCTTACATGGGCGCTTCCGTTCTTCACGAGGATGCAATCTTCCCAGTACGTCAGGCAGGTATTCCGATCAATATCAAGAATACAAATTCACCGGAAGACAGAGGAACTATGATTGTAGAAAAGACCTGCCATGTGCCGAAGTATACAATTACTGGTATTGCAGGAAAGAAGGACTTTGTGGCAATCAATATCGAGAAAGATATGATGAATGCAGAGATCGGCTTTGGAAGAAAGGTACTGGAAGCTTTTGAAAAGTATGGTATTTCCTTCGAGCATATGCCAAGTGGTGTTGATACCATGACTGTTATTGTACATCAGAGCGAGTTTGAGGAGAAAGAGCAGAAGGTATTGACAGAAATCAAGCATCTGGTTCACCCGGATGTGCTTGACCTTGAACCGGATATCGCTCTTATTGCAATTGTAGGACGTGGTATGAGAGAGGCAAGAGGAACAGCAGGACGCATCTTCTCAGCACTGGCTCATGCAAAGGTCAATGTAAAGATGATTGATCAGGGCTCTAGCGAGATCAACATCATCGTTGGCGTAAAAAATTCCGAGTTTGAGACAGCAATCAAAGCAATTTATGATATTTTTGTAGTTTCTCAGCTCTAAATTGGTTGACAAATCAAATTTTGTTTTGTAAGATAGAACCATTCAGATTATAAATCTGCATGGTGCAATGAAGAAGAATAGTACTTTCAGGCGGTTTCACAGAGAGTATGCGGTTGGTGAGAGCATACAAATGCGCGGGAACGAACCTACTTTGGAGCATTCCAGGAAACTGGACGCAGCCAAGCGTTACAGGCATAAAAAAGAGAAAACCGCATGGTTTTAATAAGGGTGGTACCGCCGAAGCAAAGAATGATTTGGTCCCTTGTCAGTAAAAATTGCTGACAGGGGACTTTCCTATTATCCACCCGAATCAAAAATGGAGGTTAACATGGCAAAGGAAAAGAAATTAGTAGAAGCAATCACTTCAATGAATGAAGATTTTGCACAGTGGTATACAGACGTTGTAAAGAAAGCTGAGCTGTGTGATTATACAAGCGTAAAGGGATTTATGGCAATCAAGCCATATGGTTATGCAATCTGGGAGAATATCCAGCATGAACTTGACAGACGTTTTAAGGCAACTGGTGTACAGAACGTGGCAATGCCAATGTTTATTCCAGAGAGTCTTCTTGACAAGGAAAAGGATCATGTAGAAGGCTTTGCACCAGAGGTAGCCTGGGTTACTCATGGTGGACTGACCGAGCTGCCAGAGCGTATGTGTGTACGTCCGACTTCTGAGACATTATTCTGTGATTTTTATTCCAGAGACATTCATTCTTATCGTGATCTGCCGCGCGTATATAATCAGTGGTGTTCAGTTGTTCGTTGGGAGAAGGAGACTCGTCCATTTTTAAGAACAAGAGAGTTCTTATGGCAGGAGGTCATACTGCTCATGCAACTGCAGAGGAGGCTGAGGAAAGAACAATCCAGATGTTAAATGTTTACGCTGATTTCTGTGAGGAAATACTGGCTATTCCTGTTCTTAAGGGTGTTAAGACTGATAAGGAGAAGTTTGCAGGTGCTGTATCTACTTATACCATCGAGGCTCTTATGCATGATGGAAAGGCTTTACAGTCTGGAACGAGCCACAACTTTGGAGACGGCTTTGCAAAGGCATTTGATGTAACCTTTGCAGATAAGGATAATAAGATTAAGCATGTTTACCAGACTTCATGGGGTATGACAACACGTATCATCGGTGCGTTAATCATGGTTCACGGAGATGACAGCGGTCTTGTTCTTCCACCAAGAATTGCTCCGACTCAGGTAACAGTTATTCCGATTGCAGCTCATAAGGAAGGTGTTATGGATAAGGCATATGCACTTAAGGAAGAGTTAGCAAAGAACTTCAGAACAACTATCGATGATTCTGATAAGGGACCAGGCTTTAAATTTGCAGAGGCAGAGATGCGTGGTATTCCGGTTCGTATCGAGGTAGGTCCGAAGGATATCGAGGCAGGACAGGCAGTAATTGTTCGCCGTGACACAAGAGAAAAGATCACCGTAAGCTTTGAGGAACTGTCAGCGAAGGTAGGTGAGATTCTTGAGACTATGCAAAAGGAAATGCTTGAGAGAGCAAGAGCACATAGAGATGCTCACACCTATACAGCAACAAATTATGAAGAGTTTAAGGATATTCTTGCAAATAAGCCAGGTTTTGTAAAGGCTATGTGGTGCGGTGACCGCGCATGTGAGGATAAGGTAAAGGAAGAGCTGTCAGCAACAAGCCGCTGCATGCCGTTTGAGCAGGAAGAGCTTTCTGACGTATGTGTATGCTGCGGAAAGAAAGCAAAGAAAATGGTTGTAATGGGGCAAAGCATATTAAAGTTAATTTTGAAAAAAAGATATAGAAGATACAGTAAAGATGTGTTACTATAGTATCATCAACGGGGGCAACAAGTTTGCCCCCACTGTCAAAATGGTGGGTTAGTAAACTGAAACATAAGTTAGCCGCCAGATAGCAGAGTAATCAGTTGGAAAGGAAACATCAGTATGTCGAAATATTCAAAGGAAGATATTTTACGCATGGTAGATGAGGAGGACGTTGGATTTATACGTCTGCAGTTTACAGATGTGTTTGGAACCGTAAAGAATATTGCAGTTACAGCAGGACAGCTAGAGCAGGCACTTAATAATGAATGTTCATTTGATGGCTCTGGCATTGACGGATTTGTGCGAATCGAAGAGGATGACATGTACTTGTATCCAGATTTGGATTCGTTTGAGATCTTTCCATGGAGACCTCAGACAGGCAAGGTTGCCCGTCTGATTGTGATATCCATAAGTGTGATGGAACGCCATTTGAGGGGGATAGCCGTTATATATTAAAGCGGGTTATACGTGAGGCAGCCAAGATGGGAATTTATCCTTATATTGCCCCAGAATGTGAATTTTGTCTGTTTCCATATGATACAGACGGAGAGGTGATGCTGCAGACGCAGGGACATGGATCTTATTTTGATGTTGCACCGCTTGATACAGGTGAGAATGTCAGAAGAGATATTATTCTTGCACTTGAGGATATGGGAATTGATGTCAGAAGTTCCTATCATGAGCATTCACCTTATCAGCATGAGATTGATTTGCAGCCAGTGAATGCGCTTGCAGCAGCCGATAATATAGTGACATTTCGCATGACATGCAAAACTATTGCCAGCCGTCATGGACTGCATGCAACATTTATGCCAAAGCCGATGAATGACTCAGATGGCTGCGGTATGCATCTTAAGATGACGCTTATGGATTTAGAAGGCAATAACATTTTGTCCGATCCAGCTGATTCATATGGACTTAGTGAGCTTGGCTATCATTTTATGGCAGGTATCATGGCACATGTAAGAGGATTGACAGCAGTAACAAATCCGCTTGTAAATTCCTATAAGCGCATTGTTCCGGGAAATGAAGCACCGGCCTATATTGTATGGTCATCAGGCAATCGCTCACCATTAATCAGCGTTCCAAGAACATCTGCAAAGGATATGCATATTGAGCTTAGAAACCCTGACCCTTGTGTAAATTCCTATCTGGCATTTGCTGGTATCATTGCAGCAGGTCTTGAAGGAATTAAAAAGGGCTTAATGCCACAGGCAGCAACAGAATTAAATATTTATCGCCTCAGTGAAGAAGAGTGTGAGAAGCTGAATTTAAAGCGTCTGCCAAAGAGTTTATCAGAGGCAGTGGAGGAAATGGAAAATGATCCTCTTGTTATGAAGACGCTTGGCGAGTATATTTCCGGCAAATATGTTCGTGCAAAAAGGCGTGAGGTAAGTCAGTATCAGGCTTATGTAACTGATTGGGAAACCCGGCAGTATCTAAACAAGTATTAAGTGTAAATATTTTGATGTAACAGATACTGCAGCACGAAAATGTTATGTGTAAAAGGGGGAATCTCAGTGACAAATGTGATAGTGGCATTTCCCAAGCCGGAGGATGCAAAAAGTATCCGAAATATTTTAGTGAAAAATGGATTCCCCGTTGTTGCTGTCTGTACCTCGGGTGCTCAGACACTTCAATATGCCGATGATCTGCATAATGGAGTAGTTGTGTGCGGATACCGATTGACCGACATGATCTATAGTCAGCTTAGGAGGATTTGTCGGAACAATTTGATATGCTGCTTCTTGCTTCAAGGCGGTTTACAAGTGAGGTAGATGATAAAAGGATTAGATGCGTAGCTATGCCGCTTAAGGTGCATGAGCTGCTTGCAAGTGTTGATGCGGCTGTAGAAGAAAGTGAGCTGCGAAAGAAAAAAGCACGTCAGCAGCCAAAACAGCGAAATGTGTTTGATAAGCAGCAGATTATGCTTGCAAAGGATCTTTTGATGAAGCAAAAGGGCATGACAGAGGAAGAAGCACATCGTTATCTGCAAAAAAGCAGTATGGCAAACGGGGTAAATATGATAGAGACAGCCAGATGGTACTTTCCATATTGGGGAAAAATGTATAAGCCGTAACGGCGGAAAGAGGAGAAGAATGGCAAGAGTAAATGAAAATTATCTGAAGCTTCCGGGAAGCTATCTGTTTTCAAAAATTGGAAAGAAAGTAGCTGCTTACAGTGCAGCAAATCCAGATAAGAAGATTATCCGTTTAGGAATTGGTGATGTAACACAGCCAATTGCACCATCTATTATCGAAGCTACACATAAGGCAGTAGAGGAGATGGGTCATGCAGAGACTTTTCACGGCTATGCACCAGATCTTGGATATGAGTTTCTTCGCAGCGCCATTGCAAAGGAATATAAGGACAGAGGCTGCCATGTAGACATCGACGAAGTATTTGTTTCTGACGGTGCGAAGTGTGATTGCGGAAATATTCAGGAAATCTTTGCGGCAGACAGTGTTATTGCTGTATGTGACCCTGTTTACCCTGTATATGTTGACAGTAATGTTATGGCAGGACGCACTGGCGTTTACGATCCAAAGACCGAGACATGGAGCAATGTTATTTACATGCCGTGTACACAGGAAAACAATTTCACGCCGCACTGCCAGAAAAGACACCAGATCTGATTTATCTTTGCTATCCGAATAACCCAACAGGAAGTGTTATCACAAAGGATGAGCTTCAGAAGTGGGTTGACTATGCAAATGAGAAGGGTTCAGTTATCATCTACGACGCAGCCTATGAAGCTTACATTTCAGAAGAAAATATTCCACATTCCATCTATGAGTGTGAAGGTGCAAGAACATGTGCAATTGAGCTTAGAAGCTTTTCTAAGAATGCCGGATTTACAGGAATGCGTCTTGGCTTTACTGTAATCCCGAAGGAATTGATGTGTGATGGTGTTGCACTTAATCCATTGTGGGCAAGACGTCATGGAACTAAGTACAACGGTGCTCCGTATATCATTCAGCGTGCAGGAGAGGCAGTTTACACTCCTCAGGGACAGGCTGAGCTTAAGGCACAGATTGATTATTACATGAATAACGCAAAAATGATCTTAACAGGTTTAAAGAGCGCAGGCTACAGCGTATCAGGAGGCGTAAATGCACCATACATTTGGTTAAAGACACCAGACGGCATGACAAGCTGGCAGTTCTTTGATTACCTGCTTGAGACTGTCAATATCGTAGGTACACCAGGATCAGGCTTTGGACCAAGCGGAGAGGGATACTTCCGTCTGACTGCATTTGGAAGTGCCGAGAATACTAAAGAGGCAATTGAGAGAATTGTAAAGATGTGATTTAACAGTTCACACGTCATGGCAGATTCATGAAATCCCATGCTTGCATGAGGATTTTGTGAATCAACATGACGAGGTGGACGCCCGTTCATGAACAAAACAAAGCTGCGCGCGTACTTTGTTCGCGCTTTGCAGCGGCGCACAGAATGTGCGGTTTTGTGAATGGCGTCCGTGGACTGTTAAAAATTAGAAAGAGGAAGGGCTGCTTTGTATGGAAGAATATCGTGTAAAAAAAGTAAACGAAATCAAACAGACAAGCATTACAGTTCATGTGCCGGATCAAAAAGTATTACAAACAGGGCGCTGCTTTTAGCAGCGCTCGCAAAAGGAGAGAGTGCGCTTTCGGGCGTGCTCTTTTCTGATGATTCGAGACATTTTTTAGACTGTGTACAAAAGCTTGGAATAGAAACAAAGGTAGAAGAGGATAACTGTCATGTTACTGTAAATGGTCATGGAGGAGCAGTACCGGCAAAGGATGCCGCTGTATATGTGGGAAGCGCAGGAACAGCAGCGCGCTTTTTGACAGCATTTCTTGGCCTCTCCGATGGCACTTATAGAATGGATGCATCTGCACAGATGAGAAAACGTCCAATGGGGCCTCTTTTAAAAACGCTTAGTGGAATAGGCGCTTCTTTTTATTTTGAGGAGAAGGAGGGACATTTTCCATTTGAAGTGACAGGTGCAGGGCTGCTTATTGATGATAGTGACAATGAGAAAAAGTGTGTTGATGTAAGCGTTAATATTAACGACAGCAGCCAGTTTTTAAGTGCACTGCTTATCTCGCTTGGCGCGTATGCAGGAGAGTCTGTAATTAGGGTGGAGGGAACACATGGCATGGCTTATATTGACATGACGGTGCGTATGATGGAGCAGTTCGGAATTGAGGTACAGTCTGAGAATGGCGTGTACAAAATTGCTAAGCAGGGCGGTTATCAGGCAAAGAAGTACGATATAGAGCCAGATGTATCTGCTGCATGTTATTTTTATGCTATGGCAGCACTTCTTGGCATATCAGTTACCGTGCCTGGGATCCATGAAAATTCGCTTCAGGGCGACGTGGAATTCATCCATGTCCTTGAGAAAATGGGATGCACCTGTGAGGACACACCAAAAGGCATCTGCGTGACAGGACCGAAGGATGGCAAGTTAAAAGGCGTGACGGTAAATATGCATAGCTTTTCTGATCAGGCGATCACACTTGCTGCGATTGCACCGTTTGCAGATGCACCAACGACAATTACAGGAATCGCGCATATTCGCTTGCAGGAAAGCAATCGCATTGCTGCAATATGTACAGAGCTAACACGCATGGGTATTCGCTGCGAGGAAGGCGAAGATAGTATCACGATATGGCCAGGAACGCCAAAGCCGGCACTGATCCAGACTTATGACGATCACCGCATGGCAATGGGCTTTAGCCTTGTAGGACTGCGCGCAGAGGAATAGTCATCAACGATCCGATGTGCTGTAAAAAGACATTCGAGCATTATTTTGATGTGCTTGATGAAGTTATTGAAAAAATGCAGATGTGAAACATATTGAAAAAAGTTACGGTTCATGCGTAATGTTACGACAATATTAGTTTGTCTTCAAACTGTAACAAAAACCGCCCATAGTTAATTCTATGAGCGGTAAATTTTTTTTGAAATTAGTTCAGGGTCTGTTATGAAGATCAATATACTCCTTTGGTGTGCTAAGTGGCTTGTAAGCAGGACGTATGATCTTATCTCCAGTGATCAGCTCTTCCATGCGGTGTGCACTCCAGCCGACAATACGTGCCATTGCAAAAAGCGGTGTAAACAGCTCCTCTGGGATGCCGAGCATACTATAAACAAAGCCACTGTAGAAGTCTACATTTGCGCATACGCCTTTGTAGATTGTGCGGCGCTTTGAAATTAAATCAACAGCAAGCTGCTCTACATTGGAATAAAGCTGATAATCATCCATGAGTCCTTTTTCTTCTGCAAGATCCTTGACAAAACCCTTAAAAATCTGTGCTCTTGGGTCAGAAACAGAGTAGACAGCATGTCCCATACCATAGATTAGACCCTTCTTATCAAAGGCTTCTTTGTTTAAAAGCTGACTTAAATAGAATACGATTTCATCTACATCTGATGTATCTTTTACATGCTTTTTAAGATCTTTCATCATCTGCTGAACCTTGATGTTGGCACCACCATGCTTTGGACCTTTAAGAGAACAAAGTGCAGCAGCCATAACGGAGTATGTGTCGGAGCCAGAAGAAGTGACAACGCGTGTGGTAAAGGTGGAGTTATTTCCGCCGCCATGCTCCATGTGAAGGACTAGTGCAATATCAAGAACAAGTGCTTCCAATTTTGTAAATTTCTTATCAGGACGAAGCATGCGAAGAATATTTTCAGCCGTAGACAAGGACATGTCAGGTCTGTGGATGTAAAGACTCTTATTTCTTTCATAATGGGAATACGCACGATAGCCATAGACAGCCAGCATTGGAAATTCACTGATCAGCATCAAACACTGACGAAGTACATTGGAGAGACTGGTGTCATTAAGTGTATCGTCATAGCTTCCAAGTGTAAGAACACTTCGCGTCATGGAATTCATAATATCTTTTCCAGAAGCTTCATAATAACATCGCGCACAAAATTAGTTGGGAGTCTGCGTAAGGAAGCGAGAATCTCAGTAAATTCTGCTAGTTCTTTTTCATCAGGAAGTTTGGAGAATAGAAGTAGATAGGTGGTTTCTTCAAAGCCAAAACGTTTTTCTCGTACAAAGCCATTGACAAGATCGTTGATATTATAACCACGGTAGGAAAGTTTTCCTTCCTGAGGATGCTTGTTGCCTTGTTCGTCAAACCAGTAAGCAGATACGTCTGAAATATTAGTAAGTCCAGCGACAACACCGTTGCCAGCCTTATCACGAAGTCCACGTTTTACACCATAAGTATCAAAAAGAGTGGGATCCATTGCGGCATTTTCCAGACACTGTGGAATCATAGATTCAGAAAAAGAAGCTGCTTGTTTTGTTAATGCATTCATAGGTGAGACCTGCCTTTCTGCCGCGGCGGCGGCGCGTATGCGATTATTATAACGATAAAAAAGACACTTGTCAAAGGAATTGTCCCAGATAAGTGTCTTTTTATGTTAATTTTACATCATTTAAATCTGCTCCTTTAA
>ENA-OQAZ01000252-OQAZ01000252.1-human-gut-metagenome-genome-assembly--contig:-NODE-252-length-30453-cov-7.167975_pt1 | contig 30453 bp, 38 predicted proteins | sample MGYA00242737_ERZ504531 | MGnify/ENA primary metagenome ERZ504531 (study PRJEB26092, sample SAMD00036244) | human gut metagenome | host: Homo sapiens | study: EMG produced TPA metagenomics assembly of... | reverse complement strand
CTCATTTTTAAACTCATACCTCCAACCCTTATTTCATAAAAACAAAAATACGTAAAACAATTTATGAGAGCAAAAAACTCATTTTTTTTTTCATTGAAGCCTCAAAAAGAGTTTTACGGATAGACAAAATATCGACATAAATATACGTTTTTTATTCCAATTAATCTATGAGAAATGTCCGATAAATTACTTAATTCTTACCTGAATTCCCCCACGTTTGCAGAGAAATATGTACATTTGCAGTAGAATCAAGAACTATTATACGCAAATGAACGGTAAATCCTCTTACGAATTGCCAGACTTATCCTGCTCCATGGGAGCACATTTAGGCATTCAGTTCCTCGAAATGGAAGAGGGATATGTGAAAGCACAAATGCCGGTAGATGAAAGAACTTGCCAGCCATTTGGCATACTTAACGGAGGAGCGTCTCTGGCTCTTGCAGAAATCGTAGCCGGACATGGCTCCATTCCATTGTGCAGTGCAAATGAAATGCCTTGCGGCATCCAGGTAAGTGCCAACCACCTCCAGATGGTTCCGAAAGGAGAATTTGTAATTGCCACCGGACGCCTCATCCACCGCGGACGCACATCTCACCTGTGGAATGTAGATATCACCAATCAGGAAGGAAAGTTAATTTCCACCGCACGCATTGTCAATCAAATAGTCAAAAAACGGCCATGAATACACCGGAAACCATATATCATCAGCTCCTTGATTCATTTACCAGCAGTCATGTCTGCTTTGCATTATACCGTCTTCCCTGGACAGACGAACCCATTCTCATCATGCAGGAAGAAGGAGAGCCTGAATATATCCACAGTCTGAATGAGCTGAACCAGAAAAAAGGATTTCTTCTTTCTCCGTTTCAGTTTACTCCAGCGCATCCGGCCGTACTTATCCGCCCGGACATACAGGCACACGACTGGAAGAAATTAAATATGCCTTGCAAGGATGGCTGACACGCCCCCCTCAGCAAGCCGCTCCGTCTCATTCTATAGACGCATCCACAGATTCGCATATTAGTTCCGAAAAAGAGAAAAAAATTATACACTGAAACATTCAGCCGCTTCATCCTGCCACTCAAGGAGAAGCAGTTCCGTAAACTTGTTCTGTCCCGCAGTACAACTCACACGCTGAATGAGCAGTTTTCTCCGCTATCGACTTTTATACAAGCCTGCAACAGCTATCCTCGCATGATGATTTCGCTATGTCACACCCCTTCCACCGGTACGTGGATAGGCAGTACACCTGAAATTATCCTCAGCGGTCACGAAAAGGACTGGCACACAGTGGCACTGGCAGGAACTATGCCCATGCAAGGAGAAGTTATGCCCACCGAATGGAGCAAAAGAACAAAGAGGAGCAAGCTTTGTAGGAGATTACATCCGCAAAGCCATCAAGAAATTCGGCAGCAAAATCACGGAAAAGGGACCATATACAGCCCGTGCCGGCCAGTTGGTTCACCTGAAAACCGATTTCCATTTCTGCCTGAAAGATACGGCCCATTTAGGCGATGTACTGCAAGAATTACATCCCACCCCGGCTGTGTGTGGCTTACCCAAAGAGGAAGCCTACCAGTTCATCCTACAGACGGAACCTCACAACCGCCTTTTCTATTCCGGCGTTATCGGATGGATAGATCCGGAAGGAGACACGACCCTCTATGTCAACCTGCGGTGCATGCATATTGAGGGAAAAAACGCTACGTTATATGCCGGAGGAGGTATCCTTCCTGAATCCACAGCTGATACCGAATGGGAAGAAACGCAGCAAAAAATGAATACCATGCGAAATATCCTGTAAATCTAACATATTTAAAAATCATGTATACTGACAAAAAAAATATACTTCAGCTTGTAGCTTTACTAAAAGCGCACCGGATACAAAAAATTGTGCTCTGCCCCGGAAGCCGGAACATTCCTATCGTACAAACGCTGGTCAATATTCCAGAATTTACCTGCTATCCTGTCACTGACGAACGAAGTGCAGGTTTTTTTGCCCTGGGACTGGCACTGAACGGAGGTAGCCCGGCTGCCATCTGCTGCACATCAGGTACGGCCTTGCTTAACATCCACCCGGCCGTAGCCGAAGCATTCTACCAGCAGGTGCCACTTGTCGTCATTTCGGCCGACCGCCCTGCCGCATGGATCGGACAGATGGACGGACAGACACTCCCTCAGCCTGGCGTATTCGGGAACTTGGTGAAAAAATCTGTCAACCTGCCGGAAGTGCAGAGTGAAGAAGACGAATGGTACTGCAACCGCCTCATCAATGAGGCACTCATGGAACTTGACCATCACGGGAAAGGACCTGTACACATCAATGTACCTATCAGCGAACCGTTTTTTAAACTACCGGTCACGGAACTTCCCGAAGCACGCGTCATTACCCGCTATCAAGGACTGAACGTGTACAACAAGGATTACCAGCCACTCATCGACCGCTTGAACCGCTACCAGCGACGGATGGTCGTAGTGGGACAAATGAACCTGATTTATTTGTTCGACAAGAAATACACCAAGATGCTTTACAAGCATTTTGCCTGGTTTACCGAGAACATCAGCAACCAGACGATTCCGGGCATGCCTATCCGCAACATCGAGCCACTGCTCTGCTCCATGAACTTCGAAGCCCAGCAGAAGATGCGTCCGGAGCTACTGATTACTTACGGAGGACATATCATCTCCAAACGACTGAAGAAATTCCTTCGCCGTCATCCGCCGGTAGAACACTGGCACGTGGCTACTGACGGACAGGTGGCCGACCTTTTCGGCTCACTGACCACCGTGATTGAGATGGACCCGTTTGAGTTCTTAGAAAAGATTGCCCCGATGATGGACAGCCGCACACCGGAATACCCCCGCACATGGGAAGCTCTGTCGAAGAATATTCCGCAAGCCGTATTCCCCTACTCCGAAATGAGCGCCATCGGGAAAGTCATCAATCACCTGCCGACTTCTTGTTCCCTTCACCTGGCCAACAGCTCCACTGTGCGCTACGCCCAACTTTTCCCTCTCCCGAACGACGTGGAGGTTTTATCCAACCGAGGAACTAACGGTATAGAAGGTTCTTTGTCTACTGCCATCGGCTACGCTACGGCGTCCGACAAACTCAATTTCATCTTCATCGGCGACCTGAGTTTCTTCTACGACATGAACGCCCTCTGGAATGCCAACTACGGAAGCAATGTACGCATCCTGCTCCTCAATAACGAAGGGGGAGAAATATTCCATGCGCTTCCGGGACTGGAAATGGCAGACAGCAGCCGACGCTTCATTACGGCCACTCACCGCACTTCCGCCAAAGCATGGGCCGAAGACCGGGGATTCCAGTATCTTTCTGCCCACAATGAAGAAGAACTTGACCAGGCGGTAGAGGTATTCACCCAGCCATCCATTACCTCACAGCCCATGCTGATGGAGGTCTTTACAGAAAAGGACAAGGACATCGAACACCTAAAAACGTATTATCACAACCTAAAAAAATAGCAATATGTCACAACCCAGAGAATGGAAAACCATCAAGGAATACCAGGATATTCTTTTTGAGTTTTATAATGGAATCGCCAAGATTACCATCAACCGCCCGAGATACCGCAATGCGTTCACTCCAACCACCACTACTGAAATCAGTGACGCATTGTATTACTGCCGTGAGTGTCAGGACATCAATGTCATCGTACTGACAGGAGCTGGCGACAAGGCTTTCTGCTCCGGAGGCGACATGCACGTGAAAGGCCACGGCGGATACGTAGGTACTGACGGCGTTCCCCGTCTGAATGTGCTCGACGTACAGAAACAGATTCGTTCCATCCCGAAACCGGTGATTGCCATGGTCAACGGATATGCCATCGGTGGCGGACATGTGCTTCACGTATCTGCGACCTGACCATTGCGTCTGAAAACGCCATCTTCGGTCAGACAGGGCCTCGCGTGGCAGCTTCGATGCCGGATTTGGTTCTTCTTATCTGGCTCGTATCGTAGGCCAGAAGAAAGCCCGTGAAATCTGGTTCCTCTGCCGCCAGTATTCTGCCCAGGAAGCACTGGATATGGGACTGGTCAACAAAGTCGTACCGTTCGACCAGCTGGAAGATGAAGTGGTAGAATGGGCTGAAACCATGATGCAGCACAGTCCGCTCGCTCTGCGAATGATTAAAGCCGGACTTAATGCAGAACTTGACGGACAGGCTGGTATTCAGGAACTCGCCGGTGACGCAACCATGCTTTACTACATGACGGAAGAAGCACAGGAAGGTGGGAAAGCTTTCCTCGAAAAGCGGAAACCCGACTGGAGCAAATACCCTAAATTCCCCTGATTATTCTCTCATCTCATTTTTTATCGGACAGAAAGCAGAAACCATTTCCGCTTTCTGTCCGCTTTTATTCCCTTCACAACAGACCAATATGTACACACTGAAAATCATTCCGCGCACACTTCATTTCAAACAACCGGCCGGTACTTCACGCGGAGTATATCACACCCGGCAGGTATGGTATCTGCTACTTACTGACACCGAAACCGGACAATATGGCGTAGGTGAATGTGCTCCGCTGCCCGCGTTAAGCTGCGACGACCTGCCCGATTATCCTCGCCTGCTAGCTGAAATCTGTGAGAAAACAGCCGCCAATGGCTACATTGATTATGAAGACTTCGCCCTTACCCCTCTATACTATTCGGACTGGAAACCGCATTTGCCATCTGCAGGCCAACAGTCTGCAATTTTGGGATACCCCTTTCAGTCGCGGTGAACAAGGTATTCCTATCAACGGACTCATCTGGATGGGTAATTTCGATGAAATGTACCGCCGCATAGAAGAAAAGATGAAAGCCGGATTCCGGTGCATCAAGGTAAAAATCGGAGCGATTGAATTTGAACGTGAACTGGAACTGTTAGCTCACATCCGTCGCCATTTCTCAGCTGCCGACATCGAACTCCGGGTAGATGCCAACGGAGCCTTCAGCCTGAAGATGCCTTACGGAAACTGACACAGCTGAACGAATTTCAGCTCCACTCCATCGAACAGCCCGTACGCGCCGGACAATGGGAGGTCATGAAAGAACTGTGTGCCACTTCGCCCTTCCCCATCGCACTGGATGAAGAACTGATTGGAGTAAATGAAACGGAACGGAAAATCCAGCTGCTGGATACCATCCGCCCACAATACATCATCTTAAAGCCGTCCTTGCACGGAGGTATCCAGGGAAGCAAGGAATGGATTACATTGGCTCAGGAAAGAGGCATAGGCTATTGGGTAACCTCCGCCTTAGAATCCAATATCGGACTCAATGCTATCGCACAGTGGTGTGCCACTCTCCAACCTAAAATGCCTCAGGGGCTGGGCACCAGTATGCTTTTCACCGACAACATTGACTACCCGCTGCACATTGAAGGCGACTGTCTATGGTTCCATCCTGAAGAAAAGACACCCGATTTCCCGACTTATCTGCAAACCATCTGACATGAACGCCACTCCATTTATTACAGAAATAGCCCGTCAGTCCATTTTGATTGACGGGAAATGCTACACCGCTCAGGAAACCCAAATACCTGAAGGCGAATCACAAAGCCTGCTGCAAAAACGATTCCATGCGGAATATGGAGCAGACAGCTTTCAGGCCTCACTTGCCGATTTCTTAGCAGAATGGTTTGACGACAGCACCACCGTACTGGTACATACCTCCGGCTCTACCGGAACGCCCAAACCCCTCCGGGTAGAGAAACAGCGCATGATGCAGAGTGCCATGCTGACAGTCCGTTTTTTAGGTCTGAATCAAGGAGACACTGCCTTACTTTGCATGCCTCTAAAATACATTGCCGGAAAAATGGTGGTCGTCCGTGCGTTGGTAGCCGGACTGAACCTGCTACCTGTTACTCCTTGCGGACATCCGTTGGCAGAGATAAATGCCGCTCCTGAGTTTGCTGCCATGATACCCATGCAGGTGTACAACTCGCTACAAGTACCAGCCGAAAAGGAATGCCTGCAACAAGTACGTCATCTCATTATCGGCGGCGGAGCAATAGACAGCACATTAGCCACGGAATTAGCGTCATTTCCTCATGCCGTATGGAGCACCTACGGAATGACCGAAACCCTTTCTCACATCGCCCTGCGACGACTGAACGGACCGGATGCCTCCGACTGGTACACCCCCTTCCAGGGAGTCAAGGTTTCACTCTCTCCGGAAAACACCCTGACCATTGAAGCACCAGCCGTTTGTGCAGAGGAACTGACCACAAACGACATCTGTGAGTTCAATGCCCAGGGGCAGTTCCATATCTTAGGACGAAAAGACAATACCGTCAACACCGGAGGGGTAAAGGTACAGATTGAGCAGGTGGAAAATGCACTGAAAACTGCGCTGCCAGTTCCTTTCATGGTGACTGCCGTGCCCGACCCAAAATTTGGAGAATGCATCGTTCTGCTGCTGGAAAGCGAAGAAAATACCGATGTATCCCCTCTGTTAGCACAGGCTTACGACCAGCTTCCGACTTACTGGCGGCCGAAACAGACCTTCTTCGTCCGGCATCTTCCACAAACCGAAACCGGGAAACCCGACCGCGCCACCGCACGGAAAGTGGCCCAAGAAATCGCAAGCGCGAAAAAGAAATAAGTAAAAATCCCCTTGTATATGAGCATTTGATTCTTTAACTTTGTTTAAAATTCAAATGCTCATTTTTTAACTGACATCAAAACTATGGAAGAATACACTTTCCTCGCCCCCTTGCTGCTCACTATCGGGGGACTCATTATCGGAGCAATACTGAAATCCTTGCTCAAACACAGCCGCCTGCCCTACACGGTGGGGCTATTTGCCATTGGAATCATTTTAGGAGTCATGAACCGTACCGGCGTTTTTCAATCGCTGCCGGAACTGCATGATGCGGTCAGTTCCGTCGCCAACATCAATCCCGACTTGATTCTTTATCTTTTCCTGCCCATCCTGATATTCGATGCAGCCTACGAACTCAACCTGCACATTTTCAAGAAGACATTGGCCAACGCCACCCTGTTGGCGGCACCGGGACTCATCATCTGTATGTTACTCACGGGCGCCTCATGATGGGAGTAGCAACCTTCATCCCCGGTTTTGAATCGTGGACATGGGCATTTGCACTGATGTTCGGAGCCTTAATCAGTGCCACCGACCCGGTAGCCGTAGTAGCCCTGCTGCACGAGTTGAAAACCAGCAAACGCTTCTCCACCCTTGTCGATGCGGAATCCCTGCTGAACGATGGTACGGGCATCGTCTGCTTCATGCTTTTCTTCGGAGCATACGCCGCCGGAGAAGCTACTCATGCCTCTCCTGTCATTACGTTTATCCGTGAAGTGGGCCTCAGTACCCTTTTAGGATTTCTGTTGGCACGGATTGTCATCTGGTTCATCACGCGCATCAACTCGGAAGAGATGGTACAGAACAGTGTCATCATCTTAGCGGCCTACCTTACCTTCATTCTCTCCCAATATTATCTCGGCGTATCGGGAGTGATTGCCTCGTAGCTTTCGGACTGACCGTCACTTACGTAGGAAAACCCCGGTTGAAACCGCAGGTGAATACGTTCATGGAGCATTTCTGGGAATTGCTGACCTACATAGCCAATACCCTGATTTTTATCCTGGTGGGAGTAGTCATTGCCGAAAAAGTGGATTTCTCCTGGGGAGCATTAGGCGTGCTTATACTTATCTACATCGCCCTTAACCTTATCCGCTTTGCCATGATTATGCTGCTCTACCTGTGATGAAACGCTTGGGATACGGACTGACCAAACGCGAATCAGCCATCCTTACCTGGGGAGGGTTGCGCGGTGCATTGGCCATGACCTTGGCCCTGATGGTATCTTATACCCCGGCTATTCCGGAGGACATCCGCAGCCAGGTATTGTTCTTCACTGCCGGCATCGTTACCCTGACACTCTGCATCAATGCCACTACCATGCGCGCACTGCTGAACCGCTTGGGACTGACTCACGTACCTTCTGCACGCACCATGTTGGCCTATCGTATAGAGAAATCAATACGCGACAATTCCGAAAAATACCTGGAAGGATTGAAAAAAAGAGACGCCTTAGAAGGAGCCAACTGGCACAAAGTGGAAAGTTACATGACCGCACAACCGCAAGAGCCGGCCAAGAATCCACAAAACAAAGCCATGCTGCCGGAAATCCGTCTGCGTGTATTGGATAAGGAAAAAGCCATCTGCCGGGAAATCTATGAAGAAGGAGTCATCTCCAAGCCCGTATTCCTCCGGCTCATGAACTCGCTGGATGAATTGTATGACCACGACGGGAACTACCCGCTGAACGTCCGCACCTCCATTTTCAAGTTCTGCCAGCGTACAGACCTGCTGAACACACTGCGGAACATTCCTTACCTGCAGAATTGGATGACCTTCTATTTCCGCGAACGCATCACGGTAGTGTACGACTTAGGCCGTGGCTTCATTATTCTTCAGAAAGGAAGCCTGAAACTGCTGGACGACCTGCGTGCCTCAGAATGGGTGACCGGCGAACAGGACTCCGTGTTAGACACATTACGGGAAGAGATAAATGATAACATCAATCGCATGAGTGCCTTTATCAATAATCTGGCTGACAATTTCCCCAAAGCATACGGTCATGCACTGACCATCAAGTCCATCCGCATGCTGCTGAGCAATGAACGCCGCACCGTGAAACAGCTAATCAACAACGGTATGCTTTCCGAGAAAGATGCAGAAAGGCTGCTGGACGACATTGACGAACGTACCGACGAAATCAATTCCTTCAGCCACACCTTCACCGCTTCTTTCCTGCGCTGGCTGTTCTTCATCAAGAAAAAGAAAGTCTATCGCAACTAAATAAGAAAAAAGGAAGTTGCGCCCTCACAGGGCACAGCTTCCTTTTCCTATATAATCACTGCTTACTTCTCCCTGGTATTCAGGATGCCGCTGCAGCCAGACCACGGCATAAGAGCAGGTAGCTATCGCCTTCAGTCCTTTGCAGCGCCCGTAATCGTAGGCTGCCTTCACCAAAGCAGAAGCAATACCTTTTCCTCCGATGCTTCCGGTACAATCGTATGCCGAATATCCAACCCTTCGTCATGAATCTGATAAGCCACGTGGCTCTATGTCCCTCCAGTTCCACATAGAACTCCTGTCGGGATACATCATGTTTTACTTCCATAATCCTTTTCATTTAACTGATTCTGTCACAAGATAGGCATTTTATCTTCCATGACCAAACGATGAGACTAAAATTCAGAAAAGCATCGCAACAAATACTTCACAAGTAAAACGATAGGAGCTCAATATAAAGCCCGTTTTTTCAAAACGTTTTTTTACACTTCTCTAAAATCATAGTTAAATTTACCTCGACACGTACGTGACGAGGTCTTGACACGTTCGTGCTGATATCTCGTCACGTTCGTGTCGAGACCTTGACAGCTACGTGTCGAGGTATTTTTGTATAAGCGTTTTTATTTCATCTCACACGCATTACAAAGAAATAAACCTGCCACTAAAAAGAATCACATTTTTATTTCTATCTTTGCACAGATATAATTGAAACGCCATGCAAACAAGTGACAGTATCGTGATTATTCCTACTTACAATGAGAAGGAAAACATCGAGAATATAATCCGGGCAGTATTCGGACTGAAAAAGACATTCCATATTCTGGTCATCGAAGACAACTCTCCCGACGGAACGGCCGACATCGTACGCCGTCTGCAAAAGGAATTCCCCGAACGTTTGTTCATGATTGAACGAAAAGGCAAACTCGGACTGGGAACAGCTTACATCACCGGCTTCAAATGGTCTATCGAAAAGGGATACGACTACATCTTTGAAATGGATGCCGACTTCAGCCATAACCCCAATGACCTGCCAAGACTTTATAAGGCTTGTCATGAAGAAGGGGCCGATGTATCCATCGGTTCACGCTATGTAAGCGGAGTCAATGTGGTGAACTGGCCTATGGGAAGAGTACTGATGTCCTACTTTGCCTCCAAATATGTGCGGTTCATTACCGGACTGCCCATTCATGACACTACTGCCGGCTTTGTATGCTACCGCCGGAAAGTGCTTGAAACCATCCATCTGGACCACATCCGTTTCAAAGGATATGCTTTCCAGATTGAAATGAAATTCACCGCCTTTAAATGCGGATTCCATATCACAGAAGTACCAGTCATCTTTATCAACCGCGAATTAGGTACTTCCAAGATGAACAGCAGCATCTTTGGAGAAGCCGTATTCGGCGTCATCCAACTGAAATGGGACAGCTGGTTCAAAAAATATCCTAAACACACTAATTGAAAAGGGTTATGAAACGTACATGGATACATCATGCAATCATCGTAAATGAAGGACGCCGTTTTGCCGGCTCCGTAGTGATTGAAGGAGAAAAAATACAGGAAATCATTGAAGGCGACGGTGCTCCCGCTGCCGTATGTGATGAACAGATTGATGCGCAAGGATGCTTCCTGCTGCCGGGAGTGATAGACGACCATGTGCATTTCCGCGATCCGGGCCTTACGCATAAGGCAGACATGGCTACCGAAACGGCTGCGGCTGCGGCAGGAGGAGTGACCTCGTTCATGGACATGCCCAATTGTAACCCGCAGACCACAACCCTGGAGGCATTGGAAAACAAGTTTAAGGATGCGGCTACCAAATGTATTGTCAATTATTCTTTCTATTTCGGAGCCACAAACAACAATGCCGACCAGCTGAAGGCACTGGACAAGACACACGTATGCGGCGTGAAACTGTTCATGGGGGCCAGCACCGGAAACATGCTGGTAGACCGCATGGAAGCCTTGAAAAAAATATTCTCAGAAGCGGGCATGCTGATTGCTACCCATTGTGAGGACCAGCAGATTATCCGCGAAAATACCGAACGCTTCAAGCAGCAGTATGGCGAAGACCTGGACATTTCTTTCCATCCGCTGATACGTAGTGAGGAAGCCTGTTACCATTCTTCAGCACTGGCCGTACAATTGGCGAAGGAAACGGGTGCCCGTCTGCACATCCTTCATATCAGTACGGCACGCGAGTTAGGTCTGCTAGAAGACCGCCCGCTCCACGAAAAGAAAATTACGGCAGAAGCCTGCGTATCGCACCTTATGTTCTGTGATGAAGACTATGCGCAATTCGGGGCACGCATCAAGTGTAATCCCAGCATCAAGACAAAGGCCGACCGTGATGCGCTGAGAAAGGCTCTGACCACCAACCTGATTGACGTCATTGCTACTGACCATGCGCCTCACTTGTTGAGTGAAAAAGAAGGAGGAGCACTGAAAGCCGTATCGGGCATGCCGACCCTGCAGTTCTCACTGGTCAGCATCTACGAACTGGTACACGAAGGCATCCTGTCTATCGAGCAGCTGGTACAGAAAATGTGTCATGCACCGGCACAACTTTACCAGATTAGCCAAAGAGGATTTATCCGACCGGGCTATCAGGCCGACCTGGTTCTGCTGAATCCACATAAAGAATGGACTGTAACCAACGACTGCATTGAAAGCAAGTGCGGATGGAGTCCGATGGAAGGCCGTACCTTCCATGCACAAGTAGAAAAGACATTCGTCAACGGTACGGCAGTTTACGAGAATGGAAAAGTAAACAAAGCACACCGTGGACAAGCCCTTCGGTTTGAACGCTAAAAGAAATCAAATGAAAACAGACATCACGACCGTCCGTTACGACATACACGACCTGGCTGAATACATCAACTGGATTTATTTTTTCCACGCATGGGGTTTTCAGCCTCGTTACGCAGCCATTGCCGACATTCATGGGTGTGATGCCTGCCGCGCCGGATGGCTGGTCTCATTTCCTGAAGCTGAACGTGCCAAGGCCGCCGAAGCCATGCAACTGCACAAAGAAGCGGTACGCATGCTGAACAAGATTGACGGGAAATACAAGGTCTATGCCATTTATCGCCTGATGGAAGCCAATGCCGAAGGCGACAACCTGTGGTTAGAGGGCACTTTATTTCCTCTGCTCCGCCAGCAGACCCGTGTCCGCCCCGACGAGCCATTTCTCTGTCTGAGTGACTTTGTGCGCCCCCTTTCTTCCGGCATCAAGGATACAGTAGGAGGATTCGCCACGACCATCGACCCGGCCATGGAAGAAGAATTCAGCCATGACGACTACCAGTCCTTGCTCATCAAAACATTAGGTGAACGTCTGGCAGAAGCCGCAGCTGAAAAGATACACGAAACCCTGCGCAAGGAGGTGTGGGGATACGCCAAGGACGAGAAGCTGACCATGAAACAGTTGCTCAACGAAGACTATCAGGGCATACGTCCCGCTGTGGGTTATCCTTCCCTGCCCGACATATCGGTCAGTTTTCTGCTCGACAAGCTTATCGACATGAAACGCATCGGCATACATCTGACAGAGAATGGAATGATGCAACCTCATGCATCGGTATGCGGACTGATGTTTGCTCATCCAGCTTCACGCTACTTCTCGGTAGGAAAAATCGATGAGGAGCAACTCATGGATTATGCTTCCCGCCGGAAAATGGATGCCGACGTACTGCGAAAATACCTCGCAGCCAATCTACAACCCTAAAATGAGTACACTAATATGATTCTACTACGCGTGTCACTGATATTTTTAGTCTTGTTTCTGCTACCCGACTGGTACATATACAAGACGTATCTGACCAACCTGCATAACAGGAGATGGAAACAGGCTTACTGGCTGCCTACTGTTTTGCTATTGCTTATTTTAGTCATCTTCCTGATTGGTCACGACACCTTACACGAATATTTCGGTACTTACCTGATTGTAGCCCTGTGCTTCACTATTCCTAAAATGATATTTATGCTGACCAGTATTCTGCTGAAACTGATCAGAAGATTGATAAAGCGTCCTGTTCCTCATGGATGGATTTCACTGGCACCCGCATTGCTTGCTTTCGGATATGTATTGTTCGGAGCAATCAAAGGAAAGGAAAACTATCAGGTGAAAGAAGTCACCTTCTATTCGCCTGACCTTCCGGACGCGTTCGACGGATACCGTATCCTGCAATTGTCGGACATTCATTCCGGAAGCTGGAAAGGAAACGGAAAGGCACTTCAGGAAGCCATCGACCTCTGTAACCGACAAAATGCCGATTTGGTGTATTCACCGGCGACCTCGTGAACAGCCGTGCCGACGAATTGCTGGAATTTATGCCCGTGTTCTCACAACTGAAAGCCCACGACGGGGTGTATTCCGTCCTAGGGAATCACGACTATGGCTCCTACGTAAAATGGGAAAACGAGCAGGCTCGCCTGGCTAACGTAGACAGTCTGATTGCACGCGAAAACCGTATGGGATGGTGCATGCTGCAAAATGACCATCGTATTATATATAAAGGTACGGATTCCATTGCCATAGCCGGTGTGGAAAACAGCGGGAAACCGCCTTTCCCCGACAGAGGCGACTTGCCCAAGGCTTTGCAAGGCACAGACGGCATGTTCAAGGTCCTGCTAAGTCACGACCCCACACACTGGCGCCGGAAAGTGCTTCCGGACACCTCGGTACAGCTCACCCTGTCAGGTCATACCCACGACATGCAAATCAGTCTGTTCGGCTTCTCAGTGTCCAAGTTTATCTATCCGGAACACAGAGGACTGTACCTGGAGGGCGACCGGGGACTGTATGTCAACATCGGGTTAGGCTATGTGCTCTTCCCCATGCGCTTAGGTGCCTGGCCGGAAATTACCGTTCTCACATTAAAAAAAGGAAATAACAAATCAATCCAATAAAATCTATCACAGTTATGAGATTCTTATACATCATTTACCAAATCTGTATCGGGCTTCCCATTTTTCTTGTGTTGACCATCCTGACCGCACTGACCACCATGTTGGGATGCTGGTTGGGCAACGGACACTTCTGGGGATACTATCCCGGGAAAATCTGGTCACAGCTCACTTGTTTTCTGTTTCTGCTTCCGGTGAAAGTGGAAGGACACAAAAACATTGACCATAAAACATCGTATGTATTCGTAGCCAACCATCAGGGAGCTTTCGACATATTCCTTATCTACGGATTCTTGGGAAGAAACTTTAAATGGATGATGAAGAAAAGCCTGCGCAGCATTCCTTTCGTTGGAAAAGCCTGCGAATCGGCCGGTTTCATCTTCGTAGACAAATCCAGTCCGCGCAAAGTGTATGAAACGATCAAACGGGCAGAAAAAATCTTGCAGGGAGGTACTTCACTCGTAGTATTCCCGGAAGGCAGAAGAACCTTTACCGGTCGCATGAACGAGTTCAAGAAAGGAGCTTTCCTGTTGGCTGACCAGTTGCAGCTTCCGGTCGTACCGATGAGCATCAGCGGTTCTTTCGATATTCTGCCGCGCACGGGCAAACTGCTCTCCTGGCATCCGTTGAAGCTGACCATCCATCAACCCATCTATCCACAAGGAAAAGGACAAGAAAACCAGACCATGCTGATGGAAGAATCCTATCAGGCCATTGAAAAAGGTTTGCCGGAAAAATACAAAGGAGAAAAGAAAAGTGGAGAATAAAAAAATAAATATCGGGTAGGAAGAATTTCTTACCCGATTTTCTTTTTAATGAAGGGGAGCATGCGACATATTTTCACGTGCCACAGACACATATTCCTTCACCATGTAATTGTTCTTGAACGCTTCAGGAGCCGCGTCAACGATTTCCTGCATCAGCGGAGTCATGAAGGGATAAGGCATGCTGTTACCTAACATAATGAACAACCCCGGTCCCAATACATTCTCGTAATTGTCCTGAATAAAAGTCTTCGCCAGCTGGTTCATCTCCGTAGCTATCTCGTCACGTTTTTTCTGGATTTCCTGATGCACCGTCTGCAAATCCTTTCCATCCATAATCATGCGACTTTCCTCGCGCTCTACCTCGTAAGCACGGGTCGTCGAGCGAGTTTTTCTGTACCACAAAATCATTGAAACAATCGTTCAACGGAGTCCCCTTGATGGTAATTCCCGCATTGTCTATTTGAATATCAATGTGGCCCGGTTCTATCACTAAAGGCATGATGCACTCATCATCCATATACAATGAAGCTAAAACCGTGGAATCAACCTTTCCCTGCATTTCGAATAAGCCATGAATTACTTCTGCCGAATCAATGTTGACCAATTTATCACCCACCGGGATTTTTATAAAAAGCATTTTACCGTCCAACATAGAAACAGACGAAGTACCTTCTATCTTATATTTCTTACTGCAAGAGGTGCAAAGCATGGCACACAACAGGAAAAAATAAAGTTTATACATGCTGAAACCTTTTAAATTTGTGGGCAAAGGTATAATCTTTCAAGGAAGCACCGAAATATATTATCAAAATTTATACTAAGATAGTGGTTTATTACCTTTTATGTAACCCGTGTGAAAATGGTGTGCGTTTTTTTACTATTTTTGTGCAATCTATATTTTAACACTATACATAACAATGAAAAAACTGAAAGTACTCGCACTCGCACTTGTTTGTGCTGTATTCTCTCCGGCCAAGGCCGATGAAGGAATGTGGTTGCTCCAGCTCATGCAGGAGCAGAACCTTGCGGACCGAATGAAAGCGCAAGGACTGAAAATGGATATCATGGATATCTACAACCCTGACCAAATTACATTAAAGGATGCTGTCGGAATTTTCGGACGCGGATGTACAGGTGAAATTATCTCACCCAACGGATTGATTCTGACCAATCACCACTGTGGATACGATGCCATCCAACAACATAGCTCGGTGGAACATGACTACCTGACCGACGGATTCTGGGCAAAAAGTTACCAGGAAGAGCTTCCTACACCGGGATTGACCTTCAAATTCGTAGACCGTATTGTGGATGTAACGGAAAAAGTAAACGAAGACATCCGTAAAGGAAAAGTGACCGAAGCAGAATCATTCGGAAGCAAATACCTGAAGAAACTGGCTGCTGACGAACTGAAGAAAAGCGACCTGAAAGGCAAACCGGGCATCTCTACACAGGCTCTTCCGTTCTATGAAGGTAACAAATTCTACTTGTTCTTTATCAAGACTTACAGCGACGTGCGTATGGTAGCCGCTCCTCCTTCATCAATCGGTAAGTTTGGAGGTGAAACCGACAACTGGATGTGGCCGCGTCACACAGGCGACTTCTCTATGTTCCGTATCTATGCCGACAAAGATGGTAATCCGGCTGAATACAGCGCAGAGAATGTACCTTTGAAAGTAAAGAAACACCTGACTATTTCACTGAAGGGATTGCAGGAAGGCGACTATGCATGATTATGGGATTCCCCGGAAGCACAAGCCGCTACCTGACTGAAAGTGAAGTGCGCCTGCGCATGGAAGGCATCAACGTGCCGCGTATCACCGTACGCGAAGAACGCCAGAATATTCTCCGTAAGGAAATGGCTGCCAGCGACAAGGTACGTATCCAGTATGCCAGCAAGTTTGCCGGTTCAAGCAACTACTGGAAAAACTCCATCGGTATGAACAAGGCCATTGTAGACAACAAGGTTCTGGAAACAAAGGCAGAACAGGAAGCTAAATTTGCTGCTTTTGCCAAAGAAAAACAGAATGCTGACTATGCAGCCGTAGTAGGAAAGATTGACGAATACGTGAAGCGTGTCACTCCGCTGCGCACACAGCTGACTTACTTCACAGAAACGTTCAGAAGCGGTATCGAATTCACCCTGACTTCGAAGATGGAAGCACTTCAGGACTTGGCTACTGCCCTGCAGAAGAACAAGAAAAAAGATGTAGAAAAAGCCATCGCTACCCTGAAAGAAGCCTACGCTGACATCCACAACAAGGACTATGACCATGAAGTAGACCGCAAGGTGGCTAAAGTACTGCTGCCGCTTTATGCAGAAAAAGTACCGGCTGAAGCATTGCCTGATTTCTATCAGACCGTCAAGAATACATTCAAGGGCGATTACAATGCTTACGTAGATGCCCTCTACAACAACAGTATCTTCGCCAATGAAAAGAACTTCAACGCTTTCATCGAGAATCCGACTGTAGAAGCAATCAACAAGGACTTGTCGGCTGAATATGCTGCTGCAGTGAGCAAGAAATACAAGGAACTGGCAGACAAACTGGATCAAGCCAACGGTGACATCAACCTGCTACACAAGACTTACGTACGCGGTCTTTGCGAAATGTATGCACCGACTCCGAAAGCTCCGGATGCCAACTTTACAATTCGTCTGACTTACGGAAATGTAAAGGCTTACGATCCGAAAGACGGTGTACACTACAAATATTACACCACACTGAAAGGGGTAATGGAAAAAGAAGACCCGAACAATCCGGAATTCGTGGTACCAGCCAAACTGAAAGAGTTGTATGCTACAAAGAACTACGGACGCTACGCCCTGCCTAACGGAGAAATGCCGACTTGCTTCCTGACTACCAACGACATCACCGGCGGTAACTCAGGTTCTCCGGTCATGAACGGAAACGGTGAACTGATTGGAGCTGCATTCGACGGCAACTGGGAATCTCTTTCCGGTGACATCAACTTCGACAACAACCTCCAGCGTTGTATTGCCGTAGATATTCGCTACGTGCTGTTCATCGTAGAAAAATTAGGAGGCTGCAAGAACCTGATTGACGAAATGACAATTGTAGAATAATGAAGCATAAGTTATTATTATCCTTATTTGCTACCCTTTCCCTCACCGCTCATGCGGATGAGGGAATGTGGATGCTGACCGACCTGAAACAGCAGAATGCTGCCGTGATGCAGGATTTGGGACTGGACATCAGCATTGACCAGGTGTACTGTCCGGACAACATCAGCCTGAAAGATGCCGTGGTGCATTTCGGAGGAGGATGTACGGGAGAAGTCATCTCCTCGGAAGGACTGGTGCTGACCAACCACCACTGCGGATACGGTTACATCCAGCAGCACAGTTCAGTGGAACATGATTACCTGACCGACGGTTTCTGGGCGATGACGCGTGAACAGGAACTTCCGTGTGAAGGACTGAACGTGACCTTTATCGACCGGATACTTGACGTAACGGAATACGTGCAGAAACAGTTGAAGAAGTCCAAAGACCCGGACGGAACCAACTACCTCTCTCCTTCTTTCTTAGCCAAAGTGGCTGAAAAGTTTGCTAAAAAGGAACGTATCCGCACCAACGAGTTTACGACTCTGGAACTGAAACCGTTCTATGGACCAACAAATACTACCTGTTTGTCAAGACATCTTACAAGGATGTGCGTATGGTAGGTGCTCCTCCCTCTTCCATCGGTAAGTTCGGAGCAGATACTGACAACTGGATGTGGCCCCGCCACTGCGGTGACTTCTCTATCTTCCGTATCTACGCTAATAAGGACGGAAAGCCGGCCAATTACAGTGCCGAAAACGTACCTTTGAAAGTAAAGAAACACATTGCCATCAACCTGAAAGGAGTGAAAGAAGGTGACTTCACCTTCGTGATGGGATTCCCCGGACGCAACTGGCGTTACATGATCAGTGACGAGGTGGAAGAACGCATGCAGACTACCAACTTCATGCGCGACACCATTCGCGGTGTACGTCTGCGGGTGCTGGGAGAAGAAATGGCTAAGGATGCACGTACCGTATCCAGTATGCAGCCAAGTATGCTTCATCGGCCAACTACTGGAAAAATGCCATCGGTATGAACGAAGGACTGGTACGCCTGAAAGTACTCGACCGCAAAAAACGGGAGCAGGAACAATTGTTGGCTTTCGGAGATTCCATCGGAAATGACAATTACCGGAAAGCCTACGAAAGCATCAAGCAGATTGTCGCACAGCGTCACGATGCAGTGTACCACCAGCAGGCTATTTACGAAGCCTTGATGCTGGGAACCGAATTCTTTAAGGTACCCGATACGGATGCGTTGAGAGTGGCACTGGAAGGTCAGAAACAGAAAGACATTGACGAAGCTGTTGCTGCCCTGAAGGAAGCCGGACAGAAGTTCTTCAACAAGGACTACAATCCGGAAGTCGACCGCAAGGTATCCAAACAGCTGATTGCCTTGTATGCCCGACTGATTCCGGCAGACCAGCGGATTGACATATTCCAGACTATTGAAAAGGATTTTCAGGGAAATACCGATGCGTTTGTGGATGCCTGCTTCAACCAGTCCATCTTCAGAAGTCCGGAAGCACTGGATGAGTTCCTGAAGCAGCCCGATGCACAGCAGTTGGAAAACGACCTGATGGTGAGATATGCCGCATCCGTACGCAACGGATACCAGGCTACCAGCGATGCCATGCAGGAAGAAACCAACGCATACAACGCAGCTCACAAGACTTGGTAGAAGGTGTATTGCAAATGAAGAAAGCCAACGGACAGCCTATCTATCCGGATGCCAACTCTACTCTCCGACTGACTTATGGAAAGATTGGCTCTTACGAACCGGCTGACGGAAAGGAATACCTTTACTATACCACCTTGAAAGGGTGATGGAAAAGGAAGACCCGAACAATCCGGAATTTGTGGTACCAGCCAAGCTGAAAGAGTTGTATGAAAAGAAGGATTTCGGTCCCTATGCCATGCCCGACGGACGCATGCCGGTCTGCTTCGCCACTGCGACAGACAACACAGGAGGTAACTCCGGTTCTCCGGTATTCAATGCGAAAGGAGAGCTTATCGGTACCGGATTCGACCGCAACTACGAGGGACTGACCGGTGACATTGCCTACAACCCGCAACTGCAACGTGCGGCTTGTGTAGACATCCGCTATACCTTGTTCATCATTGACAAGTTTGCCGGTGCTTCTCATTTGCTCAAAGAAATGACCATCATCCGATAAACAGAAAAAGCCAGACCGGAAAGTCTGGCTTTTTTGTTTCAGGCTTGCGCCTCATTATCTTCTTCCAAGATTTTCTTTATCTCCGCATCGGCCTTATACAGCTTGTTCTTACAGAACTTTATCAGTTTCTGGGCTTCCTGCAAAAATTCGCCCAACTGGTCGATATCCAGTTCATTGCTTTCAATGCGAGACACTATTTCCTCCAGGCGTTTCATTGCCTCTGAATAGGTTTCCTTCTTTGCTGCCATATCACTTATTTATTACTTTACTCCTAAATTTACCTTTTGCCAGACGGGTTTCCACTTCATCTCCCGGTTTCAACAGAGAAGCATCCGTCACCACCTTTCCATCCAGCAAAGTAAGACTGTATCCTTTTTTCAATAACTTCTCCGGAGAAGCCGAATCTACCCGCTGTGCCAGCAGTTCCAGCCGGTGCGTTTCACGCTGTACACGGTTCTGCAAAGCGGAAAGTAATCGGGGCATCAACTGCAAGCGGTAGTTTTCCTGCAACAAGCGCGACTGCCAGGCCGTTTTCATCCGGTTCTGAAATTTCTCCTGGCGGAAATTCTCCCGCTGCAACCGCATCTGCACCTGTCCCGGAATCCGGGTTACAAATGAATCCAACCGCTGTTTTTCCTGTTGCAGCAAACGAGGTACTTCCTGATAGATAACCTCCTCGTATGCTTCCAGCTCCTGTGCCGTCTGTCTTACATGATTAATCAGAAACTCAGCCGCAGCTGTCGGAGTCTTGACACGGGTATGTGAAATCATATCCAGCACCGTATCGTCTCGTTCATGACCAATTCCGGTAATAATAGGAAGCGGGAACTGTGCGCAGTTTGCCGCCAAATCGTAGGTATCAAAACCCGAAAGGTCGGAAGTGGCCCCTCCTCCCCGGATAATCACCACCACATCCCAGTTATCGCGCGTCACATTAATACGGTCGAGTGCCTGAATGATGGACTGTTCTACCTGCTCTCCCTGCATAATGGCCTGAAAAAGCCGGGGATAAAACACAAATCCGAAGGATTATGCAGCAACTGATTGCAGAAATCGCCATAACCGGCAGCCGTAGCCGATGAAATGACCGCAATACGCTGCGGCAGTACGGGAAGTTCCAGTTCCTTATTCAGTGTCAGGATTCCCTCCTCATCCAACTGCCGGAGAATTTCCTTGCGACGGCGTACCATATCGCCCAAGGTATAGGTGGATCAATATTCACTACCGTCAGCGAGTAGCCATACAATTCGTGGAAATCGACCGTGACTTTTACCAGCACCTTCAAGCCAGAAACGAAGGCCTGCCCCGTTTCCCGCTCAAAATAACTCCGCAAACGGGTAAAGACATTCGCCCATATAATTCCTCGTGCCTTGGCCAGGAGCGCATTGCCGGTAGCATCTTTCTGCACAAACTCCAGATAGCAATGTCCGGAATAATTTACGCGCACATCGCTTAATTCGGCCTGCACCCAATATTCATCCGGCAAACAGGAGGTGATGCTCCGTCTGACCAATGAATTCAGTTCGAGTAAGGAAAGAGGCTTATTTTCCATCAGTATCCGCTTTCAGTTTCATAGCCAGTTGATAAGCTTTCCACATATCCGTCACTCCATATCCGTAAATATTATCGGGATAAGCATTACGGTCGCTGGCTTCATGCACTACCTGAATGAGCTGCCGTACCGTAAGCCAAGGACATGCCTGCCACAAACAAGCCACCAGTCCGCAGAATATAGGCGACGCAAAAGAAGTACCATTGGCAAAAGCGGTACCTCCGTCTACTCCTACCACTGCTGAATGTACGCCCATCGCCATGACATCGGGTTTGATACGCCCGTCTGCCGTATTACCGATGGAAGAAAAAGCGGCATTCAGTCCCATATTATCGATGGCACCTATGGTCAATATATCTTCCGCATCGGCCGGAGGAGTGATTTTTTTCCATTCATCCATACCGGAATTTCCGGCACTGCATACCACCAATAACCCTTTCTTTGCTGCATACGAAGCAGAAGCGGCCATCAAAGAAGTATGCCCATCCAACTGACGATATGTATAATTATCAATCGGGTCGTCAAATGAATAATATCCTAAGGAGGTATTGACAATATCCACTCCTACACTGTCGGCAAATTCCACTGCCGCAGCCCAGTTATCCTCTTCCACCGGCTGTTCCGTATCATTGTCTTCACTTCTTAACAGCCAGTAGCTTGCTTCGGGAGCCGTTCCCACCATGACATGAGGTGTATTGACAGCCATGCACGACAAGACTTTCATGCCGTGATTATGTTCGCCATAAATATCTGAAGAAGGATTAACAAAATCATGTGTGCCTAAAATCGTCGTATTCTTGAAGATTTTCATGGCATCCACATTATAAAAGCCGGCATCGATGACCGCAATCTGTATCCCTTTGCCTTTAAATCCGGCAGATGCAGACTGTCTCCATGGTGAATCTTGATTTGTTCGGCTCCCATTCCATAATAATCATCCTGCTTTTTCCACTGATTCTTTACCTGCTCCTTTCTGTCTTTGTTGCGGGGCATAATGGAATCTGGAGATACCCACACTTTTTTGATAGAGCGGACAAATGAATTATCCAGAAAGCGCAAGGCAACGGCCTCATCGGGAACCTGCATCAGCACGGTATTGTTCCATTTGCTGGATGAGATGTATTTTCCTCCCTGCGACTCCAGACGCTCAATATAGGCACGGCAAACAGGCAGTCGGTAGAATCAACGGCTACCCCCTGACTGGCACGACGAGCAAGTGCCCGTTCGGACAAAAAAGTTTCAGGATGTTCCAAAGAATGTACAGACTTTGACTTGTCAGTCAGTTGCACTCTGTATTTATATAAACTCTCTGCCGAGACACTACTTCCGCAGAGCAAAAAGAGAAGAGCTAATCCTATTCTATTCACTTTCATCCACATAGCTTTTATTTTGGAGCGCAAAGATACACAAAGTTTTCCCTGAATGCGGAAAAAAGTTTACCTTTGCACGATTTTTTAGAAAATCTAAAGATTTCTGGATAACAATTAATAAGGTAAATAATTATGTCGCAAAAAGGAACAGCCGCTGAACTGGGCACTGAACGAATTGGAAAACTATTGATGCAATACGCCATTCCGGCCATTATTGCCATGACTGCTTCTTCGCTTTACAACATGGTAGACAGTATTTTTATCGGACACGGAGTGGGTCCTCTGGCCATATCGGGACTGGCCATCACCTTTCCGCTGATGAACCTGGCTGCTGCCTTCGGTTCACTGGTGGGAGTCGGTGCCTCTACCCTCATCTCCGTTAAATTAGGTCAGAAGGATTATACAACCGCACAGCAGATTTTAGGAAACGTCGTATCATTAAACCTGATTATCGGGGTGCTGTTTACCATTGTCTGCCTCTTGTTTCTGGATCCCATCCTGTATTTCTTTGGCGCCAGTGAGGCTACACTGCCCTACGCCAAGGATTACATGGTGACCATCTTATTAGGAAATGTAATTACCCACATGTATTTAGGCTCAACTCGGTGTTGCGTTCGGCCGGTCATCCTCAGAAGGCCATGGCCGCCACTATACTGACCGTTGTCATCAACACTTTGCTGGACCCCTTGTTCATCTATACCTTTCACATGGGAATAAAGGGAGCCGCCGTGGCAACTGTCCTGGCTCAGGTGATTTCACTCTGCTGGCTTATCTGGATTTTCTGCAACAAGAATGAATTGCTTCACTTCCGGAGAGGCATTTATCGCCTAAAAAGAATACTGGTAGAAAATATCATCGGTATCGGACTGGCTCCGTTTTTCATGAACCTGGCATCCTGCTTTATCGTGATTCTGATAAACAAAGGGTTAAAACTATACGACAGAGATTTGGCCATCGGTGCATTTGGAATCGTCAACCGTATCGTATTCTTATTCGTCATGATTGTGATGGGGCTCAACCAAGGAATGCAGCCCATTGCCGGCTACAACTTTGGTGCACAGAATTATCACCGTGTGAATCAGGTAATGAAATATACCGTCATCGCTGCCACCATCGTTACCACCAGTGGCTTCTTAGTGGGCGAACTGATGCCGGAGCTGGCCGTAGCCGCCTTCACCACCGATTCACAGCTCATCCAGCTAAGTGCCAAAGGCCTGCGGGTAGTGGTCATGTTCTTCCCTATCATCGGCTTCCAGATGGTTACTTCTAACTTCTTCCAAAGTATCGGAATGGCCAAGAAAGCATCATACTTTCTTTAAGTCGTCAGGTACTGATTCTGATTCCCTGTCTGCTTATCCTTCCGCTTTTCTGGGGAGTAGACGGAGTGTGGTACAGTATGCCGATTTCTGACATAACCGCCAGCATCATTGCCGGAAGCATGCTCTACAGTCAGTTCCAGAAATTCAAACGACACGCTGCCGAAACCGGAATCGAAATAAAATAAAAGACAAAAAAGTGACATTTTTCCGCAGAAAGAATTATATTTGTTGTGTATCAACTAAAGAGTTACACTATGGACGGACACTATGTTATCAATCTCGGACGCCAGCTGGGCAGCGGCGGAAAAGAAATAGGTGAAAAATTAGCGAATGACTTAGGCATTGCCTTTTACGATAAAGAACTTATCAACTTAGCTTCTGAAGAGAGCGGACTTTGCAAGGAATTTTTCGAAAAAGCCGATGAGAAAGCTTCTCAAACCATTTTAGGAGGATTATTCGGAACCCGTTTCCCGTTTATTACAGAAGGAGCCTATCCGTACAACTCCTATCTCAGCAACGATTCTCTGTTCAAGATTCAGAGTGATGTCATCCGCCATCTGGCAGAAAAGCAATCGTGTCTTTTCGTGGGAAGATGTGCCGACTACATTTTGCGCGACCATCCCAGATGTGCCAACGTCTTTGTGTCAGCCTCACCGGAAGCCCGCATTGAACGACTGATGAAACTGCACCACATCAGTGCGGAAGATGCAGAAGACTTGATGGAAAAGCGGACAAGAAACGTTCTTCTTACTACAACTACTACAGCTACAAGACATGGGGAGCAGCTGCTACCTATCATCTATGTATCGATTCTTCTGTATTAGGTATTGATGGCACCGTGGAGTTCATCAAGAATTTTGTCAAGCTGAAACTTCATCTATAAGAAAAGATAAAGACATAAAAAATAGAGAGGCTGTTCAACTGAGATTGAGCAGCCTCTCTATTTTTTATACGAAACAAGCCATTCGGAATCTGACTTTTATAAAAATCCAGTACTTCTTAGGCAGTACTGGAGTACTCCCCTGAAAGTACTGCAGTACTTTCTAAGAAGTATTGTAGTACTGCCTAAGAAGTACTGAGAACTGACTTTTCCTGATATAACCAGACGTTTTTTCTTTTTATAAACTGGAACAGTAGACACTTTGTACTCGTGTATCTGAGAAGGACTATTGTTTCATCAAGTAAGCTTTAAATGCCGCAAAGTCTTTCGACATCGGTACACTCTGTTTGGTACCTTTCATGAATGCCTGAAGCTTTTCCGGTATTTTTACTTCCACTCCAATGATACTTTCTACTGTTTGCAGGAATTTTGCCGGATGAGCTGTTTCAAGGAACAAACCGACTTCTCCTTCTTTCAGTTCTTCTGCCAACGCACGGTATCCGCATGCACCGTGAGGATCGAGCAGATAACCTGTTTCTTCATAAACCTTCTGCACCGTTTCACGTATCTGTTCATCGGTATAGGTTTCACCGCTGATTTCAGAAGCAATGGCATCGTGACTACTCGTACAAATCCAGTACCCGGGCAAAATTACTAGGGTCGCCTACATCCATGGCATTGGCAATAGTAGCCACCGACGGACGCGGACAATATTCTCCTGTCTTCAGGTATTGATAGAATATATCGTTACGATTATTAGCTGCAATAAAGCGTTTCACCGGAAGCCCCATACGCTTGCCAAACAATCCGGCTGTAATATTTCCGAAGTTACCGCTCGGCACACAAACCACCAGGTTATCGGCCTTACCGATTTTCTTCATCTGCGCATAGGCATAGAAATAATAAAATGCCTGCGGCAGGAAACGGGCCACATTGATAGAGTTGGCAGATGTCAGCTGCATGTGCTCGTTCAATTCTTTATCCATGAACGCATTCTTCACCAACGCCTGACAGTCATCGAACGTACCGTCCACTTCGACCGCTGTGATGTTACGTCCTAAGGTAGTGAATTGTTTTTCCTGAATCTCACTGACCTTTCCTTTCGGGTAAAGCACATACACATGAATGCCTTCCACTCCAAGGAAACCATTTGCCACCGCACTTCCCGTATCTCCGGATGTAGCTACCAGCACATTAACCTGCTTCTTTCCTCCTTACGGATAAAGTATCCCAACAGGCGGGCCATAAAACGACCACCTACATCTTTAAAAGCCAATGTAGGTCCGTGAAACAGCTCCAAAGAATAAATATTGTCTTTTACTTTCACTGCCGGTACATCAAAGTTCAATGTGTCATACACAATCTGTTTCAATGTTTCGGCCGGTACATCTTCTCCAAAAAAAGCATCTGCTACTTTATAAGCTATTTCTGGAAAAGAAAGTGTCTCAATCTCGTCATAGAACGATTGTGGCAAGGGTTTAATCTGACGGGGCATATATAAACCCTTATCTGAAGCCAGTCCTCTTACCACAGCTTCTTCCAATGTCGCGTCTAATGCTTTTCCGTTTGTACTGTAATACTTCATATTGCTATCTGTTACTGAATATTCATAAATAGGTTCATAAACTCATCTTTCTCCATCAGACCATATCCTCCTTCCTTGCAGCTGATTTCATCATAAGTCTGCACGGCATCCGGCTCAATACCCGGATAATATATCAGGAAGGGAATCGGTTCATTGGTATGCGTTCTCAACTCACAAGGAGTAGGATGGTCGGGCAATACCGCAATGGCCACCGGCTCGTCCCATTGTTTTACCGCTTCATAGACCGGACCGACAATACGGCTGTCCAGGTCCTCAATGGTTTTCAGTTTCAACGGTACATCTCCTTCGTGACCCGCCTCATCGCTGGCTTCCACATGCAGATACACAAAATCATCTGTTTTCAGTGCTTCAATGGCAGCCTGGGCCTTCCCTTCATAGTTGGTGTTATACAATCCGGTAGCCCCTTCCACCTCAATACAGCGCAAACCTGCATAACGGCCGATACCCCGAATCAAATCGACAGCCGTAATCACGGCTCCCTTTCGGATAGACGGATATTTCTCTGACAAAGGTTCCATCTGCGGGCGGTATCCCGGACTCCATGGCCAGATACTATTGGCCGGGTCTTTCCCTTCCGCCACTCGTTTCAAGTTGACAGGATGCGTAGCCAGCAACTCTTGTGATTTCAAAATCAGTGCATTCAACAAATCGGCAGTTTCTTGTGCCTCAGGGCAGAGTGCCTTCACCAGATTAGGACGGAAAGGCTGCAAAGGGATGTCATGCGGAGGTACACAAGCCAAGCGCTTATCTCCTCCCTTGATCACCAATAAATGACGATATTGCACTCCTGTGTAAAAATGAATGCGGTCGGATCCTAATTTTTCATCCAAAAAGCGAATCAGTTCATCGGCCTCCTCGGTAGAAATATGTCCGGCAGAGTGGTTTTTCAACGTTTCTCCTTCCACACAGACAATGTTACAACGCATGGCCATGTCCCCATCCTGAAGGTCTACACCAATACTGGCAGCTTCCAGTACTCCGCGCCCTTCATACACCTTAGGTAAATCATAGCCCATCACAGACATATTGGCCACCTCACTTCCTGGATGGAAGCCGTCGGCCACCGTCTTCAATACGCCCGTACGCCCCATACTTGCCAGCTTATCCATATATGGCGTATGTGCATACTGCAGTAAAGTTTTGTCGCCTAAGGAAGGTACAGCCCAGTCGGCCATACCGTCACCTAAGATAATTACATGTTTCATTTTTGTTTGGTTTAAATATTGGCAATACTCATTATATCCGCAAATACACCGGCAGCAGTCACACTTGCACCGGCACCGTATCCCTGAATCAGCATCGGATATTCATTGTAGCGCTCTGTGGTCAGCAAGATAATATTGTTGCTGCCAGCCAGATTATAGAACGGATGATTGCGGTCTACTTCCTGCAAAGACACCTTGCCGTGTCCATCTTCCAGGCTTGCCACAAAACGCCAGCGCTTGTCCTCGCTTTCCAGTCTCTTGCGACGTTCTTCAAATTCTTTATCTAATTGTGGAATCTTTCTCCAGAAATCATCCAATGTACCTTCAAAATAGCTGTCAGGAATAAACAAGTCTGCTTCCACATCTTCCTGATTCAAACGGTAACCTGCCTCACGAGCCAGAATCACCAGTTTCCGGATCACATCCTTTCCGCTCAGGTCAATTCTCGGGTCCGGTTCTGAATAACCTTCTTCCTTCGCCTGACGGATGGTTTCACTCAGAGGAGTTGTCGCACTGATACGGTTGAAAATATAATTCAACGTACCGCTCACTACCGCTTCAATCTTCAGAATCTTATCTCCACTGTTTATCAGGTCATTGATGGTATTGATTACCGGAAGACCAGCTCCTACGTTCGTCTCAAACAAATACTTCACTCCACGCTGACGAGCGATTCTTTTCAGTTCCGCATAAATATCATATTCAGAAGAAGCGGCAATCTTGTTTGCTGCTACCACCGACACATTGTGACTCAGCAAATCTTTATACAGTGCCGCAATATCGGGACTGGCTGTACAATCCACAAACACCGAATTGAAGATATTCATTCCCACAATCTCATCACGAAGAGTCTGAGGACAAGAAGGAATGCCTTTTTCATCCAATTCTTCTCTGAAATGTTCCAAATCAATTCCGGCACGCGTAAACAAGGCTTTATGGCCGTTGGCAATACCCACCACATGCAGTTTCAGTCCGCGTTCCTGCTTCAGTTTTTCCTGCTGGCCATGAATCTGTTCAATCAAGCTGGCACCCACTGTTCCCGTACCACAGATAAACAGGTTCAATACCTGATATTCCGACAAGAAGAATGAATCATGAATCACATTCAGTGTCTTACGCAAAGAAGCACCTTCCACGACGAAAGAGATATTTGTCTCAGAAGCACCCTGCGCACAAGCGATGACATTGATACCGTTACGTCCGAGCGTACCAAACAATTTTCCGGCAATACCGGGAGTATGCTTCATGTTCTCACCCACAATCGCCACGGTGGCCAGACCACCTTCTGCTTTCATCGGTGAGATTTCGCCCATTTCAATTTCTTTGGCAAACTCCTCATTCAGCACCTCACATGCCAGTTCCGCATCCTCATTTCTCACACCGATAGAGGTTGAGTTCTCAGAAGAAGCCTGCGAAACCAAAAAGACACTGATGCCATTTTCGGCCAACGTCTTGAAGATACGATGGTTCACGCCAATGACACCCACCATGCCCAAACCGGTCATAGTAATCAAGCAGGTATCATTAATAGACGAAATACCCTTGATAGGTTTCGAAGAATGGTCAGCTTCCTGCTTCACAATAGTACCCGGAGCCTCCGGATTGAACGTATTCTTTATCAGAATCGGAATATTCTTATGACATACCGGATAAATCGTAGGCGGATACACCACTTTCGCACCAAAGTTACACAGCTCCATAGCCTCCACATAACTCAACTCCGTAATAGGATAAGCCGTGCTGATGACACGCGGGTCAGCTGTCATGAAGCCATCCACATCCGTCCAAATTTCCAGAATATCCGCATCCAAAGCTGCCGCAATAATAGACGCTGTATAATCAGATCCACCTCTTCCCAAGTTGGTTACTTCTCCCGTATTCTTATCGGTAGAAATAAATCCCGGCACCAGAGAAACCTTCGGTATTTCACTGAAAGTCTCACGCACCAGCCGGTTCGTCAGCTCTGAATCAAGAATATGCTTATTATGTTTCTTTTCAGTCTTAATGAAAGTACGAGAATCGAACCACACTGCCCCCTCAATAAGCGTAGCCACAATGATGGAAGAAAGACGTTCCCCATAGCTCACAATCGTAGCAGAAGTTTTCGGAGAAAGGTCACGAATCAAATAAATACCCTGAAAAATATCCTTCAATTCGCTCAGCAGTTCGTTTACCAGATCCAGAAGCAACTCTCTTCCCCGCCCTGCCGGAATCACAGTGTACACCATTTCAATGTGACGGTTCACGATTTCCTTCATTTCCTTCTCATAAGCATCATCGCCCGAAGCGGCCATTTTAGAAGTACAAATCAGTTTATCGGTAATTCCCCCTAATGCGGAAACGACTACAATTACTTTGTCATCTATACCCTCTACTATACGCTTGACACTTAACATGCTATTGACAGAACCTACGGATGTTCCGCCGAATTTCAATACTTTCATAGGTTACCATTAATTTTTAGTCCGAAACCCAATGGTCCCGGTATATCTCCGTAAGCCTTACACTACGGCACAAACAGAAACAATGAATTAAAATAAATCTTGATTGAATAAAATAATTGAAATGTCTGCATCCGCAGACGTGTATCACGTAGAAACACCAAACATACTATCCTCACCCCCTAGGGGTCATCCCTGTGGTAGATGTAATGAAAGGCATATACCATGCCCGTTCAACAAGATGATATGAAGACAGTGTACAGTCATAGATTATTGTTTTTCCGTTGGCAAATATAGCAACATTTTTCTACAAACAAATAAATAAA
>ENA-OQAZ01000251-OQAZ01000251.1-human-gut-metagenome-genome-assembly--contig:-NODE-251-length-30469-cov-5.388471_pt1 | contig 30469 bp, 32 predicted proteins | sample MGYA00242737_ERZ504531 | MGnify/ENA primary metagenome ERZ504531 (study PRJEB26092, sample SAMD00036244) | human gut metagenome | host: Homo sapiens | study: EMG produced TPA metagenomics assembly of... | reverse complement strand
TGGCAGTAGATGATCAGAGTGGAAAGGCATATTATTTTTTTGAGGAAAGTACAACAGTGAACTGATTTGTGCAGAGTTAGATGAAACATATACAGGAGTTGGTGAAATATATTCCGAACATTTTAAAAATGGACAGCCTCCTTATGTAAGAGAAGCACCAGCGTATTTTGAGAGAAACGGAAAGAAATATCTTATCACATCAGGTACAACGGGATATCATCCGAATCCTTCGGAAGCTGCAATGGCGGAAGAATGGCATGGACCATGGAAAGTATTGGGAGATCCTCACAGAAATGATAGAAGTATGACATCGTTTAATTCTCAGATTTCCTGTATATTTAAACATCCGGAAAAGGAAGACCTGTACATTGCAATGGCAGACAGGTGGCTTCCTAACCTTCCAGAAACGGAGGGAGATGGCTTTTATACTGGAGAGGCATACAGAAAGGTTGAACAGAGTTTTAAAGAGGAATTTTCCGGAATAGCTGATAAAAAAGAAAAAGATGAAGAAACAGATTACGGAAAAGATGATACTTCTATAGCCAGATATGTATGGCTGCCCATTCGCTTTGAAGGAGATGTCCCTTATATTGAATGGCAGAATGAGTGGAAAATCTGAGAAGTATTTGAAAATTTGAATATTAGGAATAGCGAAACAGGAAGACTTGCCATATGGCAGGTCTCCTTTTATAATGGAAGAAATGGAAAGGACATGGCAGTTTCGTAAATTACTGAGCCTGCCAGAAAGGAAAGAGAAATGCTTAAACGTACTGCCATCCGGGCACTTTGCAATACAACTTCATATCAGAGAGGGCTTGATATTTACAGAACCGGAAAGAGAATTCAGTCCCTGGATATTAAGACAGAGGGCGCTGTAGATAAGGTTTCTGCAACTGTGAAGGGAAGCAGGCGAAATGTATACAATACGGGCTTTCAGTATGATGCAGAGGCAGACCGGCTGAAAGAGGTATACTGCGACTGCCTTGCTTTTCGCAGCTATTCCGGGATCTGTAAGCATTGTGTGGCCGTACTTATGGAGTACGGGGACCGTAAGGCTTACGAACGCGTGGAGGCAAGAAAACAGGAGGAACAGGCAGGCGAAGCCGCTTTGCTGCCTGGAATATCAGGAACGGGAAACATCGCGACAAAGACGACAATAGAGTTAAAAAGTCTTCTTAACCGTCAGCTTTATGATCGTATGCTGCCGTTTTCCGGGGATTCGTATTTCGGACGGGTGGAGATTGAGACCTGCCTGAAATTTAAAGCGGTCGGAAACTGTTTTGTGATTGAATTCCGTGTTGGCTGCGAGAAGAAATATATCGTAAAGGATGTTCTGGCGTTCGTCTGGAACGTAAAACACAATGAGAAATTTTCCTATGGAAAAATCTTGAATTTATTCATTCTCTGGAAGCTTTTACCGAAGAATCCAGAGATGTGCTTTCGTTTATCATGGAATGGGTGGAGAACCATTATGGTACATATATGGAACGTTATGAACAGCTGCAGCATATAAGCACGGAAGTGAAGGTAAGGGAGCTTTCTGTTGATACAAGAGAGCTGGAGGAGCTGCTTCTTATGCTTGGCAAGAGCAGTTTTAAATTAAAAATGAATAATGATCCGGAAACCACCTGGCATTCTGTAAGGGAGATTCCTGACAGAACCCTTGTGATCCGGAAAGAGAAAAAAGGTCTTTCCCTGGAGATCACGCCGATCTACAGTGTGACAGGTGTGCGTTATCATATGTATTTTGATGATGCAAAGGTATATTTGGTTTCCAGACAGGCGCTTGGGGCTGTAGAAGAGTTTACCAGATGCCTGGAACGGCTTCCGGCGGGCCGTGCATTTATTGATGAACCGGATGTGCCATCCTTTGTGCGGGAACTTCTGCCTTCCCTGAAAAAATTTTCCACTGTGAGATGGAAGGATTCAATAGAAATACAGGTCTGGAATGCTACCGGGCAGAGTACGAGATTTATCTGGATGCACCGGAGCGAGACTGGATCACGTGCAAGGCATTTGCAAACTATGGGGAAGATAAATTTTCGGTCTTTGACAGAAGCGTGTCCGCTCAGACTAGGGATATTCCGGAGAGCTTGGCGTATTTGCGATGCTGTCGAAATATTTTAACGGCTACGATGAGCAGAGGAAAGAACTGGCGCTGGACTGCCGTGTCGGAAATTTTGAAGCCCTGCCTGTCGGGGAAAACGGAATCCAGGAGCCACAGGAATCAGAGGAGAAGCTTTACAGGCTTCTTACCGAGGGAATTCCGGCAATGCAGAAGCTGGGAATCGTATATATTTCCCAGACGATCAAACAGATGCGTGTGACAAAAATGCCAAACATCCGTCTTGGCGTTTCTCTGTCAGCCGGACTTCTGAATCTGAATCTGGATGTGGAGGGGATGGATCAGGCGCAGCTTTTTGATATTCTTTCCAGGTACGATCGCAGGAAAAAATATTTCCGCCTGAAGGATGGCAGCTTTCTGGATGTTTCCGATGGTCAGCTCAGGGAGCTTTCTGCTCTGAAAAATGGACTGCAGATTAGTGATCGTGAACTGAAAAAAGGAAAGACTCAGGTTCCGGCCTATCGTGCCATGTATCTGGACAGTCAGCTGAAAGGCGGCGATCTGATCAAGGTAGAGAAGGATCATGCCTTTCGTGCGTTGATCCGGAACATGCAGACAATGGAAGGACATAAATTTCAGATTCCATCCCAGCAGGAAAAAATCCTCAGGGGCTATCAGAAAGAGGGCTTTTACTGGATCAAAACTCTGAAGCATAATCAGTTTGGAGGGATCCTGGCAGATGATATGGGACTTGGAAAAACCCTCCAGGTGATCACATTTCTCTGGTCAGAATTTCAGGAATCTGCGCCGGGAGAAAACAGACGTGCCCTTGTGATAACGCCTGCTTCGCTTGTGTTTAACTGGATGAACGAGATTGAACGTTTTGCGCCGGGACTTCCGGCTACCGTTGTAACTGGTGATGTGAAGGAGAGGAAGGCACTGATCAAAAATGCGGGAGAACGGGAGATTCTGATCACCTCCTATGACCTTCTGAAACGGGATCTGAAGGCTTATCAGAATCTGGATTTTGCCGTGCAGATCATTGATGAGGCGCAGTATATCAAGAATCACGGAACTCAGGTGGCAAAGGCTGTGAAGGAGATCCGGTCGGAATTCAGGCTTGCGCTGACCGGTACACCGGTAGAGAACCGGCTCAGTGAGCTGTGGAGTATTTTTGATTTTCTGATGCCGGGATTTTTGTATTCTTATGAGAAATTCCGCAAGGAAATAGAGCTTCCAGCTGTGCAGTACAGCAATTCCGATGCGATGGAGCGTCTGCAGAAAATGATCCGTCCTTTCGTGCTGCGGAGACTGAAGAGGGATGTGCTGAAGGATCTGCCGGATAAGCTGGAAAAAGATATGTTTTCCCCGTTGGAAAGTGAGCAGAAGGAGCTGTATGAGGCCCATACGGAACGGCTCCGCCTGATGCTTGGGATGCAGTCGGATGCGGAGTTTCGCACTTCTAAACTTCAGATCCTTGCAGAGATCACGAGGCTGCGGCAGATCTGCTGTTATCCGGGACTGGTATATGAAGGATACAAAGGGAATTCTTCCAAGCTGGAGATGTGCATGGAACTGGTTCAGAATGCGGTGAATGGCGGACATAAGATCCTGTTGTTTTCCCAGTTTACTACCATGCTGGATGTGCTGGCTGTCCGTCTGAAAAAAGCAAAGATTTCTTTTTATATGTTGACCGGATCGACTTCCAAGGAAAAAAGGGCACATATGGTACAGGCATTTAATGAGGATGATACTTCTGTTTTCTGCATTTCTCTGAAAGCAGGAGGAACAGGCCTGAATCTTACGGCAGCTGATATTGTGATCCACTACGATCCATGGTGGAATCTTGCCGTGCAGAATCAGGCTACAGACCGTGCCCACCGCATCGGTCAGCAGAACGTGGTCAGTGTCTATCGCCTCTTTATGAAAGACACCATAGAAGAACGGATCCGTGCCCTTCAGGAAAGAAAACGGGAACTGGCTGACGAGATCTTAAGCGGCGAGGGAATCGGACAGGCTTTGATCAGCAGGGAGGAAGTACTGGAGCTGCTGGGACGGTAAACTTCTTAACCTAGTGCAGGCGGTGAATACCCGTCTGACTCAGCAAAAACACCCCTGATGGAAATTGCGTGTGTAAATCACATACGATATCCGTCAGGGGTGTTTTATTTAAAGTTTTATTTTATGCAAAAAACTTATCGTACAGACCAAAGAAGAAGATAAACAGAATGATCAGCGGCAGGATATAAGTGATGTATCCTCGCATCCATTTCCGGATCTTCATGCCTTTTCCGGTGTTGGCTTCTTTTGTGAAGTTTTCCCAGCCCCAGCCACGTTTGGAAACGCAGAAAAGCAGGTATACAAGAGAGCCAAGCGGAAGCAGAAGGTTGCTTACCAGGAAATCCTCGAAGTCGAGAACCGCACCTCCGAATACATCGAATCCGCTCCAGCTCCATACGTTGTAACCAAGAACGCATGGCAGAGAAAGAAGGATGATCGCGATCGCGTTGATAAGACTGGATTTCTTACGGCTCCAGCCGGTAAGCTCCATACCACAGGAAATAATATTTTCGAATACAGCCAGGATGGTGGAGAATGCTGCAAATGACATAAAGATGAAGAACAGGCTTCCCCAGAGTCTTCCAAGTGGAATGTGGTTGAAAATATTCGGCAGTGTGATAAAGATCAGGCTCGGTCCGGAGGTCTGGTCAACATTGAAAGTGAAACATGCCGGGAAAATAATAAGTCCGGAGGTGATCGCAACGAATGTATCCAGGATCGCAATGTTCACGGATTCCCCAAGCAGTGCGTGATCTTTTCCGATGTAGCTTCCGAAGATCGCCATGGCACCGATACCGAGGCTGAGAGTGAAGAATGCCTGGTTCATAGCACCGGTGATGGTGGTGATGATACCGATCTCCTTCATACGCTCAAAATCCGGGATCAGGTAGAATTTCAGACCCTCTTTCGCACCATCCATGGTAAAGCTGTTAACAGCCAGGATAACCATAATGATCAGAAGGGAGATCATCATAACCTTGGTAACCTTTTCCAGGCCATTCTGAAGACCGCGGGAGCAGACAAAAATACCTGCGATAACAACAACGATCATCCAGAATCCCATGGTTACAGGCTTGCCAAGCATATCTGTAAACTGACCGGCAACACCTTCAGAATCAAGCCCCTGGAATTTGCCGGTTGCTGTCATATAGAAGTAATTCAGCATCCAGCCGGTAACGGTTGTGTAGAACATCATCAGAAGATAACATCCGATCAGAGTGATATATCCGTGGATGTGCCATTTCTGGCCTGGTTTCTCCAGAGCGTAATAGGCTTTGACCGGGCTTTTCTGGCTGGCACGTCCAACCGAAAATTCCATGGTCATAACAGGCAGTCCCAGGATAGCCAGGAAGATCAGATAAAACAGTACGAATGCACCGCCACCGCCCTGTCCGGCCATGTAAGGAAATTTCCAGACATTTCCGATTCCGATGGCACAGCCTGCAGAAATCAGGATGAATCCCAGAACGGGATCCGAGTTTCTTCTCTTTCTTTCATAATTCACCTCATATAAATATGTATAGATTAGAGCGTGTTTGAAAAATCATTCCTGCCTTACAGAAAGCTTTTTTCAAATATGCTCTGGCAGTCGGTAATTTTAAGGAGTCTGACATACCAGCAGGGCTCACCGATTTACTCCACCCATAACTGTCGCTGGGTTTCTTTTAAGTAATACGCTAAAGTCACAAAGCTAATTTTACCATATTTCATGATTTTGCACAATAAAAATAACATGCCCTGCGCCCTTTTCTTGTGGAAAAAAACGCTTCGTGGTATACTGAAATACAGATAGGCGGATCAGGATATCTGCCAGAAAATATGCGGAGGATTTTTCCGGAAAGGATCGTGGATCATGCGTTTACAGAAAGTACAGGATGCCCTGAATAAGAAAAATATCAAATTCGAATACACAGAGGAGGATGGTTGTGGAAGCCTGGATTTCATGTTCCGTGGACTGAAGTTTCATGTGTGGGAATATGAGGACAACGGCTGGGGAGCCGAGACGAACATCTATGCGGCCGGAAGAAGTGAGGATATTGACGGAGATTATGAGGAAAAGATCTCCGCAGAGATCCTTTCCTGGCCGGATATGATAAACAACTGAATATTTCAGGATTCCACATCAGTGACCCTGATCTCATCCCGGAATCCGTCCGTATAATGCAGCTCATAATCCTCTGTGATAAATACAGCCTGCACGCCTTTTTTCTCTGCAAATTTCAGCCCGTCCTCCAGCCAAGGGCGAAACAGGTGGTGCTTAAGGCATCGCCGTCCACAGACTGGTCGGAGATGATCGTCACAGAGATCAGGCCGTTATCATAAGGATAGCCGGTTTGGGGATTCAGGATATGATGATATAACTTACCGTCCTGCTTAAAGCACCTCTCATAAATTCCGGAGGATACAACGGATTTTCCGGTGATATCCATAACAGCCTCTGTTTCATTGCGGTCCGCAAAAGGCTTCTGGATACCGATCTTGAAGGGAGTGCCGTCGGGCTTTGAACCGATGCAGAGGACGTTGCCGCCAAGGTTGATGATGGCACTTTTTTACACCTTTTTTCATCAGAAAATCTTTCAGGCGGTCTGCGATATAGCCCTTGGCAATGGCGCCGACATCGAACTGGATATCATCAGAAGGAAGTGTGATATCCTGACCGTCAATGGTAACGCCATCAGAACTGCACAGAGGGAGAGCTTTCTGAATAGCTGCATCATCCGGAACCCTCGGGTCTTCTGCTGTGAAATCCCAGAGAGAGGTCAAAGGCGCAATGGCGATGTCAAAGGCTCCGTCAGACTCTTTGGTGATATCGAGTCCTTCGGAAAGCAGAGCGGCAAGGTCTTCAGATATATGCCAGGTGTCTGCTGTGCCGCTGACCGGATATGGAGTAGTCTGCCCGTCGGTACTGAAATCTCCATCAGATACATCTTTGCGGTGATTTAATTTATAAAGCTCGCTTTTCTCATTTGTCCGGCTGAAGATCAGCTCATATTTATCGCACAGTGCCAGACAGTCATCCAGGAGAGCTTTATCCTGAGAATCATAAATTGTGATCTGTACAGCTGTATTCAATTTGATACTGCTGATACTGATGGGCTGATTTCCGGTGGTGGATGTATCTGCATCAGTGATATTTCCGCAGCCTGTGAAAAGGAGCATTGGACAGACAAGAACTGTGCACAATATTAAATAGAAGAAACGGGAATGCGAGCGGCTTCTTTTGGAATGAAAAAAATAAGTTGACATAATATTCTCCTGCTTTCTGATTGACTGGCCTGACTGAAGAGCATTTATTTGATGCAAATTTATGTAGTATATGTGGATGGGGTTATTCATTTAACCGAATCAAGTAGCAACGCGGATTGCGAATATCTGCCTGACCGACATCAGACAGATTTATGAAATCTCATTATACCATGTATTTCTGAAATCAGAAAGGCATATGCCTGTCGTAAAAATCATTGTATTTTGCAATAATATAAGATATAATTTCTCCGAAAAAAGAACATATTTGCTATGGATGATATGGATCTGAATGATTGACCGGATTTTTTACAGATAAAAGGAGAAATTTTTTATGATAAAAGTAATTGCAAGTGATATGGACGGCACACTTCTTGGTGATGACCACAGGATCGCGCCGGAAACCCTTGCGGCGATCAGGCGTGCTTGCGATGCAGGAATCCGTTTTATGGTTGCCACCGGCCGGAATTTCCCCGGTGCCATGGAGGAACTGAAGGGAACAGAGTTGACCTGTGATTATGTGGTGAGCAGTGGTGCTGAAGTACGGAATCCGCAGCAGGAGGTTGTAAAGAGAACACCGATTTCTATTGAACTGTGTGATGAGGTCTACAATACGGCAAAAAAATACCCGGTATCTGTGGCATTTTTTACGGATCGCTACGATTACCGTATTGGAACAAAGAAGGAGATTGAAGACGGGATCATTCAGCAGATTCGCCTTTTTAATATGGACATAGATACCAGTGAGGAAATCGTCCGGAAGTCGCCGCAGTACCGCAGGATCGCCGGAAATACGAAAGGGATTTCCGATATCCGTTCTCTGGAAAGCAGCGGTGCGCCGGTATATAAGATCTTCATTTTTGCGGCAGATGTGGAGCAGCTGGAGAAACTCGGAGATGAGCTGAGAGAAAATCCGGCTGTTGCGGTAGCTTCTTCTTTTATATATAATCAGGAGGTTACAGCAGTGGAGGCACAGAAAGGTCCCGTTCTGAAAGAATATATTGAAGCTCTGGGATATACCATGGATGAGGTAATGGTTCTTGGTGACAGTCTTAATGATTATTCCATGATCTCTATGGATTTCGGCGCAACCGTTGCAATGGAAAACGCAGTTCCGGAGATCAAAAAGGCAGCAAAATACATCACAAAGAGCAACAATGAGTTTGGTGTGGCTTATGCTATCAATCAGGTTTTGGAACATCAGGGAAAATAGTTTTACCCCTTTTGAAAAAGTGTCATATATATTATAATGTAGAAGGATGAATACAGAAAAGCGAAAGGATTACGTTCTTGGGTATAAAGCAGGTTACTGGTTACTGTTCACTCCATTCTCAGTAACTAAAGCAGAATGGGATGAGAATGTTCGCTTTACAAAAAAACACAGACAAAGAGAGGAAATCACGATGGAAAAAATGGAAAATGTTTATATTATGGATCACCCGCTGATCAAACACAAAATTTCAATGCTCCGTGACAAAAGCACAGGAACAAACGAGTTCCGTAAGCTGGTGGAGGAGATCGGAATCCTGATGGGATATGAGGCACTTCGTGATCTTCCTACAGAGGAAGTGGAAATCGAGACACCGATAGAAACCTGTAAGACACCGATGATCTCAGGCAAGAAGCTGGCAGTGATCCCGGTCCTCCGTGCAGGACTTGGAATGGTAAACAGCATTCTCACACTGGTGCCGTCTGCAAAGGTCGGACATGTGGGACTTTACCGTGATCCGGTAACACATGAGCCCATGAGTATTACTGTAAGCTTCCGGAATCTATTGACGAGCGTATTTCAGTGATCGTTGATCCGATGCTTGCAACCGGCGGTTCTGCCGAGGCTGCCATTGATTTTGTCAAGAAACAGGGCGGAAAGAATATCAAGTTTATGTGTATCATCGCAGCTCCGGAGGGATTGAAACGTCTCCATGAGGCGCATCCGGATGTACAGATCTACTGCGGCTCCCTTGACAGAGAACTCAATGAGAATGCTTATATCTGCCCGGGACTTGGTGATGCCGGTGACAGAATTTTCGGAACAAAATAATTTTTTCAAAAACTCAAAAAAATACTTGACACACCCGGCACTGTTATGGTATTGTACCTAAGAACGCTGCCGAAGACAGTAGGTGCCGTAAGGCATAAGGATTAAAACGCCTACCGAGGTCCAAGTATTCTGAGTTAAGATTACACAAGGCCTTATTGCGAAGCAGTAAGGTCTTTTTTTAAACAGATTGACTTATTGCGACGGCGGTATACAAAATCTATAAGGAGGTGTACCATTTCATGGCAAAAGTAGAACTGAAACAACCAATCGTAGAAGAGATTTCTAACAGCATTAAGAACGCTGAGTCTGTTGTACTTGTAAACTACAGCGGTCTTACAGTTGAGCAGGATACAATTCTTCGTAAAGAGTTAAGAGAAGCTGGTGTTCAGTACAAGGTATACAAGAATACCATGATGCGTCGTGCATTCGAGGGTACAGCATTTGAGAGCCTCAGTGATCATTTACATGGCACAAATGCGATCGCTATCTCCGAAACAGACGCAACTGCTCCGGCAAGAATCCTTGCTAAATATGCAAAACAGTTCCCGGCACTGGAGCTGATCGCAGGTGTAGTTGAAGGTAACTACAATGATCAGGCCGGAATTCAGGCACTGTCCACAATTCCTTCAAGAGAGGAACTTCTTGGAAAACTGCTTGGAAGTATGCAGTCTCCGATCGCAAACTTCGCTCGTGTGCTTAATCAGATCGCAGAGCAGAACGGCGGAGCTGACGCAGCAGCTGCTGAGTAATCCCAGCAACGTGCAATTGGCGGCATAATGACCGCATGATTATTAATTAAAATTTATAAATGGAGGGAAATTAAAATGGCAAAATTAACAACAGAAGAATTTATTGCAGCAATCAAAGAATTATCTGTATTAGAGTTAAATGACCTTGTAAAAGCTTGTGAGGAAGAGTTCGGTGTTTCCGCAGCAGCAGGTGTTGTTGTAGCAGCAGCAGGTGCAGCAGGCGAGGCAGCTGAGGAGAAAGATGAGTTTGACGTAGAGCTTACAGAGGTTGGCGCTAACAAAGTTAAAGTTATCAAAGTTGTTCGTGAGGTTACAGGTCTTGGACTTAAAGAGGCTAAAGCTATCGTTGATGGTGCTCCGAAGGTTGTTAAAGAGGGCGCATCCAAAGCTGAGGCTGAGGACATCAAAACTAAACTCGAGGCTGAGGGAGCTAAGGTTACACTTAAATAATCCAATCAGATCAGAAGTTTTAAAGGCTGTTGTGACTGCCGGTTTACCGGTGGCGCAGCAGCCTTTTTGCCATACCTGATAGAACTTGCAGCTGGTGATGAAGCATAACAGAAAGTGAGATTGGAATATGAAAAGAAAGATTGCAGCCTGTTTTCTGGCAGGCGTGCTTGGAATGACCGGAATTCCTGTTCCGGCGGCAGCGACGCAGACAGTTTCCTCTAAAAATACGGTATCTTCCGTAAAAGCTGCAGATCCGCTGACTGCGATACAGGAACAGGCCAGTGCATGGATGCCCAGGAGCAGCTGGAAGAAGAGGAAGAGATGCCTGCCCAGATCCGGATCCGCTGGTTCTGGATAACGGAAATGTAGTTCCTGCATCGCAGGCTTCCTGGGTGAAGGAGGAAGGCGACGAGACAGCGGCAGTTTTTGATGCCCGGAATGATTTTTCTGACGGAGCTTCGGAAGAAGAGGAAGTTGTGGAGGAGCCTGTCCTGTCTGCTGCGCCGGAATCGGAAGCGGCAGAGACAGATATGGAAGCTGCCGGGGCAGAGTCTGCCGTATCTGTGACGCCGGAACCGGAAACGGAAGAGAAAGCGGAGACTGCTGACACAGAAGAAAACAGTGCTTCGGAAATGACGGACACGGAGGCAGATGGAGAAACAGCTGACGAATCTGCCGGTGCTGCGGAAGTTTTTTCGGATGAGACCGAGGAGACTTCTGTGGAGCTTCAGATGGAAGCAGGAGAGGAGACGGAGGTTTCTGCCGGTGCATCCTCAGAAGAAACGGAGGACTTCTATGACCAGGAGGACTTTTCCGCAGGGGAGGCTTCCCAGGGTGACCTTGGAACATATCAGGAGGAAACGCTTGCTGTGGAAGATGGCCAGGACATTACAGCTCCGCTGAATACTCTGTTTCTTCAGCTGAAGGATAAGGCCACAGAGGAAACACCCTATAAGATTATTATCCCGCCGGGAAATTACCAGCTGACAGGAACCCTCTGTATGTACAGCAATATGTATCTGTATGCAAGGGGTGCGGTCATCACAAAAACCTCTGCGACCAAGCATCTGATCCTGCGTCTTGGAAACACAAAGGATTCCCAGGGCGGATATGACGGATACCAGAATATTGTTATTGATGGAGGAACCTGGGATTATAATTACCAGTGCGTGGCGGACAAGGATGCACCGGGCGGTTTTGTCGGCTTCTGCATTGGCCATGCCAGAAATGTTACCATCAAAAATGCTACATTCCTTAATAATCTGAAGTCTCATTTTCTGGAATTTGGCGGTGTGAAAAATGCCAGGATCACAGGCTGCACCTTCAGCGGTTATTACAAAAATTACGTAGGCGGCGGTCAGGAGTGCATCCAGATCGACTGCTGTACAGATGAGACGAATGTTTTTCCACAGTACCGGCCTTACGATGGAACTACCTGCGAGGATTTTGTTGTTGATGGAAATGTATTTTCAGATGTTTTTTCCGGGGTGGGAACTCACAGCATGATGTCCGGAGAAACCTATAAGCGGATCACGGTTACCAACAATACCTTCCATAATATAAAAAAACGCTGCATAGAATTTATGAATTATGAAGATGCTGTTGCAGAGAACAACACCATGGTAAATGTGGGAATGGGTGTGGATGTTATATCCGCAAGCAAAAATGTTCATCAGACCCAGGGCTATGAAGGCGGACCGGATACCCAGAAGGACAGAGACATCCGGATCGCCGGCAACTATATCAGCCTTGCAAAAACCTCCAGCATCGGCGGAGTGGCATGGGTCTGCAGCGGTGTTCATATAGAAGGCTACGAGATGAAGGCAGAGGGTGCCATTCCAAAAGGGATGTATCCGGTAAAAGGTGTAACGGTGGAAGATAATGAGATCTCGGGATACGGAAACGGAGTCAGTATTTCTCTTGCAGATACGGACACAGTAACCGGAAACCAGATAAAAATGAAAAAAACTTCTGCATATTCCAATCTGGGTATTTATGCGAAGGATGCCAGAGGAACGGTGATCACCGGAAACACGGTTTCGGGAACTGCCAATGCGGGAATCTATATTAATGAAGCGAGATATGCCAAAGGCTCCGGAGAGAAGAATCTTGTCAGTGACAACGGAGTTTCGGCTGCAGGCGGAGACGGAATATATCTGCAGTCAGTAAACGCGGCTTCCACTGCGGAGAAAAATACGGTGAAATCAGCCGGAGGATCCGGAATCCGGGTCAGATCCGGAGGAAACATCAGCATTCTCGGGAATACATGCGCTTTAAACAAAGACCACGGAGCAAAGATCGAATATACCACAGGAAGTATTCGGGTAAAAAATAACAGCTTTTACTCAAATGTAAAAAGTGGTCTCATGATCTGGAAAGCCAAAGCTTCGGAGATTTCCGGAAACCGCATGTACAAAAACAAAGGAAATGGCGTTTATGCATATAATTCTGTCATCACTGCCATGAAATCCAATTCCTTCAACGGAAACGGAAAAGCACAGGCACTGTATGCAAAGGACTGCAAAGGCTGGAGCAGCATCAACAGACCGTCCGCGCAGAAGGTTACGGAAAAGAGCACGGCTATAACCGGAAAGGCAGCTGGTAGCAGAACAGTTACCGCATACACCGTCCGTTCCGGAAAAACTGCAAGACTTGGAGGGGCTGCAGTGGACAAAAACAGCCGTTTCACTATTAAAATAAGAAAACAGAAAAAGAATACCGTACTGAAGCTTGTGTCAAAAGACAGATACGGCAACGCAGTAACGGTAACGGATAAAGTGAGATAAATAAGAAGCTTCTGTTCTGTACATCGTATGTACAAAAGGAACAGAAGCTTTTTTTGGGAAAAATGTAAAAAAATCAAAAAAAAGTGCTTGACACACTTTTTTTCTTATGTTAAAGTGGAGGATGCTATATTATGGCTAGATATGCCTGCCTAAAGGTCAGGCGGGATCATGTTGTAATAAATAATAAAAAAACAGGGGTGAAACGTCAATGGAAAAAAACAGAATTCGTTCTGTAAAAACTGGAAAAAGCATGCGTATGAGCTACCAGAGACAAAAAGAAGTCCTGGAAATGCCAAACCTGATCGAAGTTCAGAAAGATTCCTACCAGTGGTTTCTTGACGAAGGTTTAAAAGAAGTATTTGATGATATTTCTCCGATCGCAGATTACGGCGGAAAGCTCAGTCTGGAATTCATCGATTTCACATACGATGAAAAAGATGCAAAATATTCCATCGAGCAGTGTAAAGAACGTGACGTGACTTATGCCGCACCTTTGAAGGTTCGAGTAAGGCTGATCAATAAGGAAACAGAAGAGATCAACGAACACGAGATTTTCATGGGAGATTTACCGCTGATGACAGCTACGGGTACCTTTGTTATCAATGGTGCTGAGCGTGTTATTGTCAGCCAGTTAGTACGTTCCCCTGGAATCTACTACGCGATCGCTCATGATAAGCTTGGTAAGAGACTGTTTTCCAGTACTGTAATTCCAAACAGAGGTGCATGGCTGGAGTACGAGACAGATTCAAATGATGTATTTTATGTACGTGTAGACAGAACAAGAAAGGTTCCGATCACTGTTCTGATCCGTGCACTGGGCATTGGAACCAATGCTGAGATCATTGATCTGTTTGGTGAAGAGCCAAAGATCCTTGCCAGCTTTACAAAGGATACCTCCACAAACTATCAGGAAGGTCTCCTTGAGCTGTATAAGAAGATCCGCCCGGGCGAGCCGCTTGCAGTAGAGAGCGCAGAGAGCCTGATCATGGCAATGTTCTTCGATCCGAGAAGATATGACCTTGCCAAAGTCGGACGTTATAAATTTAATAAGAAGCTTCATTTTAATAAACGTATCGTAGGCCACAAGCTTTCCCAGGATGTTGTAGATACAACAACAGGTGAGATCCTTGCTGAGGCTGAGACACTTGTTACAAAAGAGCTTGCTGATACATTACAGAATTCCGCAGTTCCGTACGTATGGATCCAGGTGAGGAGAGAGAGATCAAAGTCCTTTCCAGCCTTATGGTTGATATCCGTCATTATCTTCCGGAGCTTGAGGATCCGAAGTCCCTGGGTGTTACAGAGTTAGTATACTACCCGGTACTCGAAAAAATTCTGGAAGAAAATGACACATTTGAGGACAGATGTGAGGCAATCAAACGTGATATCCACGACCTGATTCCGAAGCACATCACCAAGGAAGATATCCTTGCGTCCATCAACTACAATATGCATCTGGAGTATGGCCTTGGAAACGATGATGATATCGACCACCTGGCAACCGTCGTATCCGTGCTGTCGGTGAGCTGCTTCAGAACCAGTACCGCATCGGTCTTTCCAGACTTGAGCGTGTGGTACGTGAGAGAATGACAACACAGGACACAGAGAGCATTTCTCCGCAGTCCCTGATCAATATCAAACCGGTAACTGCAGCAGTTAAGGAGTTCTTCGGTTCTTCCCAGCTGTCACAGTTCATGGACCAGAACAACCCGCTTGGTGAGCTGACTCATAAGAGAAGACTTTCCGCACTGGACCTGGCGGTCTGTCACGAGACAGAGCCGGATTCGAGGTTCGAGATGTACATTATTCCCACTACGGAAGAATGTGCCCGATCGAGACTCCTGAGGGACCGAACATCGGTCTTATCAACTCCCTTGCATCTTACGCAAGAATCAACCAGTACGGTTCGTAGAGGCTCCGTACAGAAAGATCGACAAGAGCGATCCTTCCAACCCGCGTGTAACCGATGAGGTTGTATACATGACAGCGGATGAGGAAGATAATTACCATGTAGCACAGGCGAATGAGCCTCTGGATGAGGAAGGCCACTTCATTCATAAGAATGTATCCGGTCGTTACCGTGAAGAGACACAGGAGTACGAGCAGCACATGTTTGATTACATGGACGTATCTCCTAGAATGGTATTCTCCGTTGCTACAGCCCTGATTCCGTTCCTGCAGAACGATGATGCGAACCGTGCGCTGATGGGATCCAACATGCAGCGTCAGGCCGTTCCGCTTCTTACAACAGAGGCTCCGGTTGTTGGTACAGGTATGGAGACCAAGACAGCCGTTGACTCCGGTGTATGTGTTGTTGCGAAAAAAGCAGGTACTGTACTTCGTTCCACATCTACAGACATCACCATCAAGAACGATGACGGAACAAAAGATGATTACCATCTGACCAAATTCATGCGAAGCAACCAGAGCAACTGCTACAACCAGAGACCGATCGTGTTCCAGGGTGAGCACGTTGAGGCAGGACAGGTTATCGCTGATGGCCCGTCTACATCCAATGGTGAGCTTGCACTTGGTAAGAACCCGCTGATCGGATTTATGACCTGGGAAGGTTATAACTACGAGGATGCCGTTCTGCTTAGCGAGAGACTGGTACAGAATGATGTTTATACATCTGTCCATATTGAGGAATATGAGGCAGAATCCCGTGATACCAAGCTGGGACCGGAAGAGATCACACGTGACGTTCCGGGTGTCGGCGATGATGCTCTGAAAGATCTGGATGAGCGTGGTATTATCCGTATCGGTGCTGAGGTACGTGCCGGTGATATCCTTGTTGGTAAGGTTACTCCTAAGGGAGAGACAGAGCTTACTGCTGAGGAGCGTCTCCTTCGTGCCATCTTCGGTGAGAAGGCAAGAGAGGTACGTGATACTTCCCTGAAAGTACCGCACGGTGAGTATGGTATTATCGTAGATGCCAAGGTATTTACAAGAGAGAACGGCGATGAACTGAGCCCTGGAGTAAATCAGGCAGTACGTATTTATATTGCACAGAAGAGAAAGATCTCCGTTGGTGATAAGATGGCTGGTCGTCATGGTAACAAGGGTGTCGTTTCCCGTGTACTTCCAGTTGAGGATATGCCATTCCTTCCGAACGGACGTCCGCTCGATATCGTGCTGAACCCTCTGGGTGTACCTTCCCGAATGAATATCGGACAGGTCCTGGAGATCCACTTAAGCCTTGCTGCCAAAGCACTTGGCTTCAACATTGCAACACCAGTATTCGATGGCGCCAACGAGGTTGATATCCAGGATACTCTGGAGCTTGCCAACGATTACGTTAATACGGAAGACTTTGAGGAATTCCGTGAGAAATATAAAGATATCCTTGCACCGGATGTTATGCAGTACCTTGACGAGAACAAAGCTCACAGAGCACTCTGGAAGGGCGTTCCTATCTCCAGAGATGGTAAGGTAAGACTTCGTGACGGACGTACAGGTGAGTACTTCGACAGCCCTGTAACCATCGGTCACATGCATTACCTGAAACTGCATCATCTGGTAGATGATAAGATCCATGCACGTTCCACAGGTCCATACTCCCTGGTAACACAGCAGCCTCTGGGTGGTAAAGCTCAGTTCGGTGGACAGCGTTTCGGAGAGATGGAGGTTTGGGCACTGGAGGCATATGGTGCTTCCTACACACTGCAGGAGATCCTGACAGTGAAGTCTGATGATGTGATCGGACGTGTTAAGACCTATGAAGCAATCATCAAAGGTGATAACATTCCTGAGCCAGGTATTCCTGAGTCCTTTAAGGTACTTCTTAAAGAGCTTCAGTCTCTTGGTCTGGATGTACGTGTACTCAGCGAGGACGGAGAGGAAGTTCACATTATGGAGACTTCTGATTACGGAGATACGGATCTTCGTCACGTCATCGAGGGAGATTCCAGAGGACGCAGAGATGAGGAGTCCTTCGGTAAACACGGCTATACCAAGCAGGAGTTCAGTGGAGAAGAACTTGTCAATGTAGAAGAAGATGAAGACATTGAAGAAGACGAGGACATGATCGAGTTTGAAGAGTCCTTTGATGATGAGGAATAAGAAAGGGGAAAGAATACATGGCAGAAACAACGAACGCCAATGAAACATATCAGCCAATGACTTTCGATGCCATCAAGATTGGACTGGCGTCCCCTGAGAAGATCAGAGAGTGGTCACACGGTGAGGTTTTAAAACCTGAAACAATCAACTACAGAACCTTGAAACCTGAAAAGGACGGTCTTTTCTGCGAAAGAATTTTTGGACCGAGCAAGGACTGGGAGTGCCACTGTGGAAAGTACAAAAAAATTCGCTATAAAGGCGTTGTCTGCGACAGATGTGGTGTTGAAGTAACCAAATCTGCCGTTCGTAGAGAGCGTATGGGACACATCGAGCTTGCAGCTCCGGTGTCTCATATCTGGTACTTCAAAGGAATTCCGTCCCGTATGGGTCTGATCCTTGATATTTCTCCGAGAACACTGGAGAAAGTGCTTTACTTTGCAAACTATATCGTTCTGGATCCTGCTGATTCCGGACTTATGTACAAACAGGTACTCACCGAGCGTGAGTACCAGGAAGCACGTGAGTCTTACGGAGAGGGATTCCGTGTAGGTATGGGTGCCGAGTCCATCATGGAGCTTCTGAAAGCGATCGATCTTGAGAAAGATTCCGTCGAGCTGAAAGCAGAGCTTCAGGATGCAACTGGCCAGAAACGTGCAAGAATTATCAAACGTCTTGAGGTTGTGGAGTCCTTCCGTGAGTCCGGCAACCGTCCTGAGTGGATGATCATGACCGTTATCCCGGTTATTCCGCCAGATCTTCGTCCTATGGTACAGCTGGACGGAGGACGTTTTGCAACATCTGACCTGAACGATCTTTACAGAAGAATCATCAACAGAAACAACCGTCTGAAAAGACTTCTGGAGCTTGGTGCTCCGGATATCATTGTCCGCAACGAGAAGCGTATGCTGCAGGAGCTGTAGATGCCCTGATCGATAACGGACGCCGTGGACGTCCTGTAACAGGCCCTGGAAACAGAGCTCTGAAATCCCTTTCCGATATGCTGAAAGGTAAATCCGGACGTTTCCGTCAGAACCTTCTTGGTAAACGAGTTGACTATTCCGGACGTTCTGTAATCGTCGTAGGACCGGAGCTGAAGATTTATCAGTGTGGTCTTCCGAAAGAGATGGCTATCGAGCTGTTTAAACCTTTCGTTATGAAAGAGCTTGTTGCCAACGGAACTTCCCACAACATCAAAAATGCCAAGAAAATGGTAGAGAAACTTGAGCCGGCAGTATGGGATGTCCTCGAGGACGTCATTAAGGAGCATCCGGTTATGCTGAACCGTGCACCTACACTGCATCGTCTGGGTATCCAGCGTTCGAGCCGATCCTTGTAGAAGGTAAGGCGATCAAGCTTCATCCACTTGTTTGTACTGCGTTCAACGCTGATTTCGATGGTGACCAGATGGCCGTACATCTTCCGCTTTCCCAGGAAGCACAGGCAGAGTGCCGTTTCCTTCTGTTATCACCGAACAACCTTCTGAAACCGTCAGATGGTGGTCCTGTAGCCGTTCCTTCACAGGATATGGTCCTTGGTATCTACTACCTGACTCAGGAGAGACCTGGAAACAAGGGTGAGGGAAAGTTCTTCAAGAGTGTCAACGAGGCAATTCTTGCATATGAGAACAAAGTCATCACACTTCAGACCAAGATCATTGTACGCTGCCATAAGACAATGCCGGATGGCACTGTTATCAGCGGCAATGTTCATTCCACACTGGGACGTTTCCTGTTCAACGAGATCCTTCCACAGGACCTTGGATTTGTAGACAGAAGCGTACCTGGAAACGAACTGCTTCTTGAGGTTGATTTCCTTGTAGGTAAGAAACAGCTGAAGCAGATCCTTGAAAAAGTTATCAATACTCACGGTGCAACAAGAACAGCTGAGGTACTTGACTCCGTTAAGGCTATGGGTTACAAATACTCCACACGTGCAGCCATGACCGTATCCATTTCCGATATGACCGTGCCACCGCAGAAGCCGGAGATGATCAAGCAGGCCCAGGATACTGTTGACCGTATTACAAAGAACTACAAACGTGGTCTTATCACAGAGGAAGAGCGTTACAAAGAGGTTGTTGATACCTGGAAGAAGACGGATGATGAGCTTACAAAAGCACTTCTTACCGGTCTTGATAAGTACAACAACATCTTCATGATGGCTGACTCCGGAGCCCGTGGTTCCGATAAGCAGATCAAGCAGCTTGCCGGAATGCGTGGATTGATGGCTGATACAACCGGTCATACAATCGAGCTCCCGATCAAGTCAAACTTCCGTGAGGGTCTTGACGTACTGGAATACTTCATGTCCGCTCATGGAGCACGTAAAGGTCTTTCCGATACCGCTCTTCGTACAGCCGATTCAGGATACCTGACAAGACGACTTGTTGACGTATCCCAGGATCTGATCGTTCGTGAGGCAGACTGCTGTGAGAACAGAGCAGAGATCTCCGGTATGGAAGTTCGTGGATTCATGGACGGAAAAGAAGAGATCGAGAGCCTTCAGGAGCGTATCACAGGACGTTTCTCCTGTGAGACAGTTAAGAATAAAGACGGAGAAATCCTTGTTAAAGCAAACCACATGATCACACCGAAGCGTGCAGCCCGTATTATGAAAGAGGGCGTAAGCAATCAGACAGGCGGACCGATCGACAAACTGAAGATCCGTACCATCTTTCCTGTAAGTGCAAGGTTGGTGTCTGCGCAAAATGTTATGGTGCGAACATGGCTACCGGTGAGCCGGTACAGGTTGGTGAGTCTGTTGGTATCATCGCAGCACAGTCTATCGGTGAGCCAGGTACACAGCTGACCATGCGTACTTTCCATACCGGTGGTGTTGCCGGTGGAGATATCACACAGGGTCTTCCTCGTGTCGAGGAGCTTTTTGAGGCAAGAAAGCCGAAGGGTCTTGCGATCATCACAGAGATCCCAGGTGTTGCCACGATCAACGACACTAAGAAGAAACGTGAGATCATCGTAAACGATCCGGAGACAGGCGATTCCAAGACTTACCTGATCCCATACGGTTCTCGTATCAAAGTCCTTGATGGACAGGTTCTTGAGGCCGGTGATGAGCTGACAGAAGGTAGTGTAAATCCGCATGATATCCTGAGAATCAAGGGTGTGCGTGCAGTTCAGGATTACATGATCCGTGAGGTTCAGCGTGTATATCGTCTGCAGGGTGTTGAGATCAACGATAAGCATATCGAGGTTATCGTTCATCAGATGCTGAAGAAGATCCGTATCGAGGATAACGGAGATACAGAGTTCCTGCCAGGAACACTTGTTGATGTCCTTGATGTTGAGGAAGTTAACGAGAAACTTGAGGCAGAGGCAAACAGCCGGCAGAGGGCAAACAGGTTATGCTTGGTATTACCAAGGCATCCCTTGCTACAAACTCTTTCCTGTCAGCAGCATCCTTCCAGGAAACAACAAAAGTCCTGACAGAGGCTGCTATCAAAGGTAAGGTCGATCCGCTGATCGGTCTGAAAGAGAACGTTATCATCGGTAAGCTGATTCCTGCAGGTACAGGTATGAAGCGTTACAGTGAGATCAGTCTTGACACAGGAATGCCGGAGGTAAAAACAGCCTCCGAGGAGCCTGAGGATACAGAGGAAATTTCCGTAGAGGAAGAGAAGACTGAGACTGCTCCGGAGGAAGAGACCATTGCTGTTGAAGAGACAGCAGAGGAAACTGCACCGGTAGAAGAATAAGTCGATATACCTTGCTAATATAAATAAATCTCCCCCCGGAAATCCGGAGGGAGATTTCTGTTTATAAGCAGGGATTTTCTGAGAGAGGAGGGATTGCGATGGACAAGGAACTGCCAATTTCCCCGTGGCCGGAATGGAAGATCGTAAGCAAGATCGGGGAAGGCTCTTTTGGAAGAGTGTATAAAGCTCAGAGAACTGAGAAGGGACGTTCTTTTTACTCGGCAATTAAGATAATCACAATCCCCGCCAGTAAAGGGGAGCTGGACAGTGTGCGCTCAGAATCCGGTGATGAAAAATCTGTCCGCGGTTATTTTGAAAATCTGGTGGAGGAGTGCATTCAGGAAGTAAGCACCATGGAGTATTTCCGGGGAAATTCCCACATTGTATCAGTAGAAGATTACAAGGTGATGGAATATCTGGATGAGATTGGCTGGGATATTTTTATCCGCATGGAATATCTCACAAGCTTCATGGAGTATTATGCGGGAAAAAATCTCACAGAAAAAGAAGTGATGAAGCTTGGCATTGACCTTTGTAAAGCACTGGAATACTGCGGGCAGCTTCACATCATTCACAGAGATATCAAACCGGAGAATATCTTTGTATCCAGGTTTGGGGATTTCAAGCTGGGGGACTTTGGAATCGCCAGAGAACTGGAAAAAACCATGAGCACCCTTCCAAAAAGGGAACTTATTCTTATATGGCGCCGGAGATGTACAGGGGAGAACAGTACGACAGCAGAGTGGACATTTATGCACTTGGCCTGGTGTTATATAAACTGATGAATCATAACAGACTTCCGTTTCTGAATCTTGAAAAACAGCTGATCACATACAGAGATAAGGAAAACGCACTCACGAGGAGAATGTCAGGCGAAACACCGCCATCACCTGTGGATGCAGGAGAGGCTTTCGGCTCCGTTATCTTAAAAGCCTGTGCCTATGATGCAAAAGAACGATATCAGACTCCTGATAAGTTCGGGAAGCACTGGAAGAAATCCGGTATGGAGCGGCAAACAGAGAACAGGGAGTTCATGAGAAACAGAAACCAGTGGAGGAAAGACCTGTTCCGGAGTCCATGCCGAAGTTTCTCCAGGAGGGTGCCGCCAGACAGCTGGCAAGAACAAGTCAGCTGAATACGAATGCGATCCGTCAGGCACGTAGAAATCCTGCGCCGGCATCCGTACAGCCGGAGAAACCGATAGCCGGAGAAATAGTAAAAAATGCAGCCCGGAATACGCCAAAGGCTCAGAGCACAATACAGAAGCCTCAGAAATCTGCATCCGAAAAAGCAGTATCTGAAAAAGATAGCCGGTCCGGTTATCTGTCAGGACGTTCCCTTCAGTCAGAGCCCGGTACAAGAAAAACCGGAGCTGTAAAGCCCAGAGTTACCTCTATCACAGATCTGGAAGACGACCGTGACCAGAATCTCCAGGAGTGGGAGGGGTCCGTGCCAGAGAATGGCGGAAAAACCGATGACAGAAAGAGACGGAAAGGTATTTTCAGAATGCTCATAACTGCCGGGATCCTTGTTGTGCTGATCGGCGGGATCCTTGCGGTACGAACGATACGGAAACCTGCGGATAATGGAGAGCCTTCGTATACAGATTCTGATGATTCTGATGCTCTGAACAAAGGAAATTTCGGTACTGCAGACAATTCGGATAAAAGCTTCGCGCAGGCAATGGAAACGATACGTGACCATGCGACAACCATAGAAAATGCTCTGGACAGTTATAGACGTGAAGGCACAGAGGGGGATCGCCTGCGCTTTTATAACGGATCAGGAGAGATTGCCAAAGTGCTTGTATATCCCGGCAGTTCCGCAGATGGCGTTTATGAGGAATATTTTTACTGGGGTGAGCAGATGTTTTATACTTATGTATGGGACGGAGATGAGAAGCAGTATTTTTATTATCAGAACGGCCTTCTGATCCGATGGATCGATGCAGATGGCAGGGTGCATGATAAAGAGAGCGATAACGATAAATATGTAGAACTGGGAGACAAATACTGGAGTAATTCTGTAGTGGAGCTTCAGCAGTAATGTCGAAGGGGTTTTACGAAAGGAAAAAGAATGGCCTATCAGATTGATTATGCGTATACATGTCACACCGGAAAGGTGAGGACAAATAATGAGGATAATTTCTGGTGCTGCGGAGTGCGTCTGCCGGTGCACAACCAGGGGGTTGACGGGATCCTGGCAGGTCATACACAGCACTGGCAGCTTCCAATGCTGGCCGTTTTTGACGGCATGGGCGGAGAAAGCTGCGGTGAAATGGCAGCTTCTGCAGCTGTGGAAGCGCTGGGAGGCTTCTATGAAGAAAACAAAAAGACCCTGAAAAAAGAGCCTGTGGTTTTTCTGACAGGAGCCTGCGAAAATATGAATGAGGCAGTATGTCGCTACAGCAATGAAAACTGTATCAGAAGCATGGGAACAACCATGGCACTTTTGTCTTTCAGTGAAAAGGCGATCTATGCCTGCAACCTTGGGGATAGCCGTATCTACCGTCATTTTCAGGGGAAGCTCCAGCAGATTTCCACGGACCATGTGATCGGTGGGAAAATGCTGGGAAAAGCTCCGCTGACGCAGTATCTGGGCTTCCAGGAAGAAAACATGGCATTGGAGCCTTCTATCGTGGAGATCGGTTATCAGCCGGGGAGCTCGTATCTGATCTGTTCAGATGGAGTGACAGACATGCTTTCTGATCAGGAGCTTCAGAATATCCTTGACGGGACAGAAACCGCAGAAGAAAAAGTAGGTAAGATCCTGGAACAGGCATTGGAAAGAGGCGGCAGAGATAATGTGACACTGGTCCTTGCACAGATCAGCGGCTATGAAGAAAAAAATCTTCTCAAACGCTGGGCAGAACGCCACAGTACCGGACGGTAATAACCCCGGGGAGTAAGAAAAGGGATAAGGAGAAAATTTGTGATGAGAAATCGAATGCAGGATCTTGATTTTGAACAGACAGTTGCCTTCGATTCAGTGAAGGACTTTGAATTTACAAGAAAGGCGGCACAGAAGTTCCGCCAGGTTGTCAGTCTGGATTCCTTTGAAGATGAGGATGCAGATGTTATTTTTCATTATCTTTACAAGGAGATGGAACTGGTTTCCTTTGGTGACTATCTGAAACGATATGTGTATGAGCGTGCAGAGCTTGAGGAGCCTTTTTCCCAGGTGCCGCAGGAAGTCTACAGGGAGATCGTTGTGGAATCCTTCAAGGAAACCTACACACCGAAATCCATGTCACCTACATCAGCCAAACTGAGTTCTCTGGTGAATAACTGGCTGACTCAGGCATCTGTGAAGCGTGAAACAGTTTTTCTTCTGGGGTTCGGACTTCGGATGAGTACAGAGGATGTTTCAGATTTTCTGACCCGGGTGCTTCGTGAGCAGGATTTTGATTTTCATAATCCGGAAGAAGTGATCTACTGGTATTGCTATCGGAATCATCTTGGCTATTATAAAGCTGAGGAATATAAAGAAACCTACAAACAGATGACTCCGGTGGAAAAAAAGACCGGAGAGATCGTGTATGGCACAGGGCTTTGTCTGGACAGTGAAGAAAAGCTTCTGGAATATCTGGCTTTTCTGAAAGGAAGACATGATGATCCGAAATCAGAGAAGAGCCAGGCTTTTCAGGAATTTATGATCCTTCTGGAGCGGGCAAAGAAGATCATTGCAGCCATGTATCAGGAAGATGAGGAAGAAAACGGTGGCAAAAAGATCTGGAAGCCTGAGAATATCAGTGCTTCGGATCTGGAAAAGGTTATCTGCAGCGGGATTCCTATTAATAAAATGGGAAATCTCAAAAAGATGTCCGCATCCATTCTGGCAAAACATTTCAGCCAGAAGCGCTTCAGCCGCCAGAGGATCAACAATATCCTGAACCATAAATTTCCGGTGGAGCGGTTCGATCTGATCACGCTGGAGTTTTTTGTGATCTCTCAGGAGATGGCAGATGATGATCCGTATACAAGATACCGCCATTTTCTGGAGGAGATCCAGGAAATCCTGGCCCGCTGTGAAATGAGTGAGATCTACATAGTGAACCCATATGAGTGCTTTCTTCTGATGTGCCTGCTGACAGACTGTCCGCTGGCAGTATTTTCCGAGATTTGGGAAAAATCCTATGAAGAGGGAGAAGAAAAGAATTGAAAAAAGGATGATGCGTATTGTGCTTGCGCATCATCCTTTTTTGCTGAATGCGGATGACTGGTTCGACCATTTGCCTGGCCTGACTGCCCGCTTATCCGCTGTTATCTTGCTTTTCCGGTTTTTACCGCACTTGCAGGTCCTGTCTTTGCTTTTCTGTTTATAGTACGGTATGGAACCACTCTGTAACTGTATGTGGTGTTCTTTGATGTTTTAAACGTATAATTTAAGTTTCTGGCGGAAACGGTTTTTACTTTTTTGAAGGAGCCGTTTCCTTTTTTCTGATAGAGGACATAGCCGGTTGCTCCGGGAACTTTTTTTCCAGGAAAGTATCTGTTTTCCTTTGAGGGTTTTAAGCTTTGTGGACGGACGGAGCAGATTCGGTTTCACGGTCACTGCTTTGGAAGTTGGACTGTAGATATAACCGGAGGATGTTTTCGGCTTGCACGGATCACGTAAGAATACTTATTTCCGATAGTGATCTTTGTGTCTTTGTATGAAGTAGTATTTGCGTTTAAAGTTTTGATCTTTGCGTATTTTCCGGAATTTGTTTTTCTGTAGAGAATATAGCTCCGGGCATTGTTTATACGGTTCCAGCGGAGTGTACAGCTGTTCCAGGATGTGGAAGCCTTGATTGCCGGCGCTGTTAATTTCACAACCGCCGGAGCCGGAGTACCGGAAGGTTTCGGAGCCGGAGTGCTGGTTGGTTTTGGAGTTGGAGTGTTGGTTGGTTTCGGAGTTGGAGTAGCAGTTGGTTTCGGAGTTGGCGTAACTGTCGGTGCCGGAGCGGATATTTTAAAGGTCAGGGTCTGGCTTGCAAAATATTTATTGATTCCGGTGACAGTTACAGATCCGGTACCAGTCTTTGTGTTATCCGCCCAGGAAAGGACATAATCGGTACCTTCCTGAAGTGTAGCAGAGCCGTATTTTACAGTCGGTTTCGGCGTTACTGCATTACCACTGAAAATCTGTTCCGGAATGTCCGAAAGATCACAGAGTTTTACAGATGTCATCTGCCTCGTTCCGGAATAATTCTGCTTGTAGGAAATAGAAAAACCAAGGATTTCATTGCCGGCAGAACAGCGCAGGGAAGTGATCGAGTAATCGTCGGAGGTCAGCTGTACGCCATTATAGGTGATCACAAGATGATTCCGCAGGAAAGTGGTTACAGATCCATTTCCACAATTAGTATCCGGAAGTTCGATCGTCTCGCCGGAGAGCTTCAGTGGATTGATGGTGAAGTATTTGGAAAAACCGCTTCTGTAAATGCCGATACCGGTTATATGGACACGAGGTCTGTTGGTTCTGGAACTTGCCATGGTGTTATCAAAATAAGAAAGGGTATAATCAACATCTTTCTTTAAAGTAACACCATTTAATGTGACCGTTGGCTCCGGCTTGAATTCTTTGCCAGGAGCATATTCATAATCCGGTATATCGCCGATTTCAGCCTCTGTGATCGGGGTAAGATCGATGTAGAAAGATTTATTTGTTTCACCGGTGAAATTTCCCTTACCGGAGACAGTAACATAAGCGTTTCCCTGTTGGGCATTGTTATGCCAGGAGAGTGTATAATCTACATTTTCTGTCAGGGTTATACCATTCCATGTGACGGTTGGCTTCGGGGTCAGTGGAGTTCCGGTATACAGATAGGAGGACTGGGAAAAAGTAACCTCTGCCTGAGAGAGATTGATCTGCCAGATACCGAAATTATTCGTCAGAGTTCCGGAATAAAGGCCAAGACCTGTGATCGTGAAAGTTCCCACACCGCTGTTTTGATTGTTGGAGAAAGACAGAGTGTAATCTTTTCCCTCAGTCAGTGTGCGGTCATGAAACTTAAGTACAGGGGAAAAAGTAATAGGCTTTCCGGTATACTTCCAGGAACCTGTATAGGTCAGGGATGTTTCTTTGGAATCTTCCAGATCATAGTAGGCATTGAGATCTGCAGTCAGTATTTTGTCAGGGCAGGATTTCAGTGTTGCGGTAACTGTTGTGTTTCCTTTACTTTTCAGCCGGATCACACCACTCTGATCCACAGTAGCAACAGATGGATCACCTGTTGACCATGTAAAAGAAGACGGGTCGAGGCTGGAACTCATATAGCTGAATCCGTTACAGGTTGCATAAATGGTCAGAGTCTTCTGTTCTTCTGTGAATTTTACAGGAGAAGATACATTAAAATGGATGTTCATTAGGCGTGGAAGCACGGAAAGAACAGGGGAGACATTCTGGTTGGCAGGCTGTGTGCAGGTTTCTGCTGCGTGAGAAGAAAAGCACTGGATCCAGTAGAGATGACCGTTCTGTGAGTAGCAGCCGATTCCGGCAGAAACATTTTTGGAATTCATGATGTTCGTGTAATGTCCGGAAGATTCGATCCATGATTCCATAACTTCTTCAGGAGTTCCCTGGTTGATCGCAAGATTTTCACTTGGATCCTCAAAATAAGGAAAGGCTGAAAAACAGATGGAACCATTGGGACGGGTATGACTGGCGTAAACGGTCAGTTCTTCTGCTCTGGTCATGGCGCATTCCAGAAGGTTCTTATCCATAGTGACAGGATTCCGGTTCTTTTTGGCACGCTCCTGATTTACCAGATCAAGGACCTGGTAAGCATAGTCATAGCGGCGGATACCCTGGCTGAGTTTCAGCTCAACTGTACTCTGTCAGAGGCTGCCTGCACACGGACCATGTGGACTGGTGCCAGCAGAAGAAGCAGGAGCAGCAGCGCCGGCCAGAATAAATGTCTTGTTTTTTCCTCTTTTGTCTCGTTCATGATGTTTTCCTTTTCGGTAAAAAATGTAGATGTTTTCTTTCGTTATTCGTTGTAGTAGCCATAGATCGCACGGCTGTCCTGTGCGATGGTGTTCTGTGCGGCTGTGGTGTCGTTAAGATCCTGTGACATAAAGCAGACTACCAGGTCGATTCCCTTGGCTGTGTCATAGATGATGCCGGCATCATTTTCTACGGTGTCCAGTTCACCGGTTTTGTTGGCAACCTTTACATTGGAAGGCATCTGAGCCGGGATCTTGTTTTTTCTGGTCTGCATTTTCAGGAGGCGGTACATGTATTCCGCTCCTGCAAGTGTGTCATTATTGTCGGTAGCAGTACCCTTGTCGATCTGGTAGATGGTCTTCAGGAATTTTCCGCAGTCTTTTGCAGAAGTGTAGTTATCTCCGTTGGAATTATCTGCAAGAAGAAGACGTCCCATGGATGTGCTGGTGTATCCATGATCCTGGCAGAATTTGTTCACACGTGCCATTCCGGCTGCATCATCACCGCCGCCGAGGTAGTTGACAAGAGTGTTGGCTGCATCGTTGTCACTGACGATGATCATGGAATTCAGCGCATTGTCCAGGGCATCTTTGCTGTATTTGGAGGAAAGACTGTCATAATCTTCGTATACGGCACCCATGATATAGAGCTTGATCAGGCTGGCAGCCTGCATCTGCTGGTCATTGATGGCTCCCTCGGTATTTTTTGCAAGGTTGCATACATACACGGACCAGGTTCCGTTATCGGTGGGAAGAAGGGACTGTACCTGGTTCAGAAGGTTGTCCATACTGGAGTCTGAATTGTCTGTGAAAGTGCCTCCGCTGGATGGGGAAAGTGTTCCTTCTTCCTGAGTGGAAGAAGAACTGTCCTTGCTGCCGGAAGATTCGGAAGAATCGGAAGCTGCAGATGTATCTGTGGATTCTTCCTGTACGGAAGGACCTTGGATTTCAGCTGAAGATGCTGCGGCAGCAGCGCTGGAAACGGTAGGATCATCAGGATAAAGAGCATCCAGCTGATCGGCTTTGCTGCTGAGCTCAGCGGCAGAATCAGAAACCTCCTGCACACTTTTCTGCAGCTTGTTAACTTTTGTCTGGAGAGAAGCAAGCTTGTCTAGGGAGCGGACATTCAGTGCCCCAAGTCCTGCCAGTGCGATGACAAGCACTGCGATCACAATATACAGAAATGTATTTTTTTTTAATGATAAACAAACTCCTTTTTATTATTGGAAATAAGCATCGATTCCATTGGCGATCCCTTCTGCCATAGTCTGCTGGAAGGAAGAATCTGCCATTTTCAGATCATCGCTCTGGTTGGTCATAAATCCCATTTCCACAATAGTCACCGGAATCGTGCTCCAGTTGATGCCTGTCATGGAATCGGTGTAGATGATTCCGCGGTTCTGGAATCCGGTAGCTGCGCAGTAGGAATCCACAATGCATTTGGATAGTTTGTTGGAACTGTCATAGAGACTGGAAACATAAGGATTCTGCTGGGACGGACACATGGTCAGAGCACCGGAGACATCTGCAGAATCATCTCCGTTGCATGGATACGGACACAGATCTCCGCACCCTGGGAAGCGACCAGCTCTGCACGCTCCTTGTTGCTGATAGCGGCATCATTGTCTGTCCTTGTCATTATTACCTGGTATCCACGCTGTTCCAGGATATCCTTAAGCAGAAGAGAAACATCCAGGTTCAGCTGATACTCGGGGAGACCGCTGAAGGAACCTCTGGTTCCGGTGGAAGCCTTGGCCTTCATGGTGGAGGAACCTGGTCCGTTAGGCTCTGTGGCACTCATATCAACATTTTCGCCTGATGTCCGGGATCAATCCCGACGATATGGCCGTTGGAAGCAGAAGATGTGGTGTCATCACCGCCATCCGTGAATCCTTCGCCGCCGGCTTCACTGAAAACGGAAGGTTTGGTTGTTTTCTGGCTGTTTTCGGATTCCGGCGCCCGTTCGTGCTCTCCGGTGCTGTTTTTGACAGCTTTTTCTGTCTGTGCCCGCTGTTGCAGGTATTTGTCGGCTGCCTGTTTCTTTTCGATCTTAGCTGTATAAAGTTCGATGTCTTCTTTCATGGATTTCTGCTTTTGCTGGACCGGTTTGATCACGGATGCCATTTTCTGGTCAACTGCATCAATCTTCTGGTAGGTTTTATAGCTTAAACCAAAAAGCAGTCCAATACAGATAAGACCCGTCAGAAACAGGACGATCGCCATCAGATGAGGCTTTTTTTCCATAAATTCATGTCCTTTCCGGGTAGATATTTTGTATTTGTAAATATTATAAAGAAGGAGGTAGGAAAAAGCAATTGTGAAATTGGTGTTGACAACAGGGAAAGTGTGATATTATATATATAAAATAATT
>ENA-OQAZ01000249-OQAZ01000249.1-human-gut-metagenome-genome-assembly--contig:-NODE-249-length-30583-cov-2.262674_pt1 | contig 30583 bp, 41 predicted proteins | sample MGYA00242737_ERZ504531 | MGnify/ENA primary metagenome ERZ504531 (study PRJEB26092, sample SAMD00036244) | human gut metagenome | host: Homo sapiens | study: EMG produced TPA metagenomics assembly of... | reverse complement strand
ATGTGTGATTTTTATAAAGTGCCAATATACTTTTTTGAAGATAAAGATACCCTGGGCCATGCGATGGGAAAAGAGTTCCGCGCTTCGCTTGCAGTAACAGATGCAGGGTTTGCAAAAGGAATCAGAAAACATCTGGATATGGAAGAAGAATAATAGGAACTGTATACAGGAGGTAGATTTATGGCAAAATTAAGAGTATATGAACTGGCAGAACAGATGAATAAGACAAACAAAGAAATACTCTCTATATTAAAAGATAAAGGAATTGAGGTGGCAAGTCATATGAGTACACTTTCAGATGAACAGATTGATGCAGTAAAAAGTGAAAAATCTTCTGAAGATACCCCGAAGAAGAAAAATATCGTTCAGGTTTTCAGACCGCAGAACTCACAGGGCGGCGGAAGAGGCCGTAATGGTCAGGGACGCCCGCAGGGCAGTCGAAACGGACAGCGCTCGCAAGGCAATGGAAATGGACAGGGACGCTCACAGGGCAATGGAAACAGACAGGAACGTCCACAGAATGGTAACAGCCAGGGACGCCCTCAGGAAATGGCCAGGGACGTCCGCAGAACGGAAACAGACAGGATCGTCCGCAGGGAGAAAACCGTGATAACAGACAGCGCAGAAATCCAAACGGACCAAGAAACGGTCAGGATCAGAGACAGGGACGCCCGGGTGATGGAAGAAGAGATGGCGGATTCCAGAACCGCGGAGACAGAAGAGATAATCGAGATAACCGTGATAACAGAGACGGAAGAGAGATGCGTGATGGCGGACGCCGTGACGACAGAAGAAAATCTAGCCCGTCTATTCCGGCACCTGCAATCGCAGAACAGAAACCAAGCCGCAACAAACCAAAAGATGCGCACAAGAAGAAAGAATATAACAGAAATGAAGAGAACGAAGACAGACTGCAGAAAGGCAAAAAGGCAAAAACAATAACGCTCAGCCGAAAATGGTAAAACCACAGCCGAAGAAAGAGGTTGTGGAGGAGCAGATCAAGCAGATCACAATTCCGGAAGTACTTACAATCCAGGAACTTGCAGATGCAATGAAGATCCAGCCATCCGTAATCGTTAAGAAACTCTTCATGCAGGGCAAGATTGTAACAGTCAACCAGGAAATTGATTACGAGACAGCTGAAGAAATCGCTCTGGAATTCGATGTGCTCTGTGAAAAAGAAGAAGTAGTCGATGTGATCGAAGAACTTCTGAAAGAAGACGAAGAAGACGAAAAGAAAATGAAGAAACGTCCGCCGGTAGTCTGCGTTATGGGACACGTTGACCACGGTAAAACCTCTCTTCTTGACAAGATCCGTGATACTCATGTCATCGCAGGAGAAGCAGGTGGAATCACACAGCATATCGGTGCTTCAGTTGTGGAAATCAACGGTGAGAAAATCACCTTCCTCGATACACCGGGACATGAAGCATTTACCGCAATGCGTATGCGTGGTGCAAATTCTACCGATATTGCAATCCTGGTTGTTGCAGCAGATGACGGTGTCATGCCGCAGACTGTAGAAGCGATCAACATGCAAAGGCAGCAGGGATCGAGATCGTAGTTGCGATCAACAAGATTGACAAGCCAAGTGCCAATATCGACCGTGTAAAACAGGAACTGACCGAATATGAACTGATTCCGGAAGACTGGGGCGGAAGCACTATCTGTGTACCGGTATCTGCTCATACAGGAGAAGGAATCAAAGAGCTTCTGGAAATGGTTCTTCTTACCGCAGAAGTGATGGAACTGAAAGCAAATCCGAACCGCCGCGCAAGAGGTCTTGTAATTGAGGCTGAGCTTGACAAAGGAAAAGGACCGGTTGCAACCGTTCTTGTACAGAAGGGTACACTCCGTGTCGGAGATCCGATCGCAGCAGGTTCTGCATATGGTAAAGTACGTGCCATGATGGATGACCAGGGACGCCGTGTAAAAGAAGCAGGTCCTTCTATGCCGGTTGAGATCCTCGGTCTTAATGATGTGCCGAATGCAGGTGAAGTATTTGTTGGCTGCAAGAATGATAAAGATGCAAGAAGCTTTGCAGAGACATTCATCAGTCAGAACAAGATCAAGAAACTGGAAGAAACCAAGTCCAAGATGTCTCTGGATGATCTGTCAACCAGATCCAGGAAGGCAACTTAAAAGAACTTGGAATCGTTGTAAAAGCAGACGTACAGGGATCTGTAGAAGCGATCAAGCAGAGCCTTGTCAAACTTTCCAATGAAGAAGTCGTTGTCAAGATCATCCATGGTGGTGTTGGTGCGATCAATGAATCTGACGTTACGCTTGCAGCAGCATCCAATGCGATCATTATCGGATTCAATGTACGTCCGGACGCAACTGCAAAGGAAACGGCAGAACGTGAAGGCGTTGATGTGAGACTGTACCGTGTCATCTACAATGCGATCGAAGACGTTGAAGCAGCCATGAAGGGTATGCTTGAGCCTGTATTTGAAGAAAAGGTACTTGGCCATGCCGAAGTACGTCAGACATTCAAGGCTTCCGGAGTCGGAACAATTGCAGGATCTTATGTCCTTGATGGTACATTTGAACGTGACTGCCAGGCAAGAATCGTTCGTGACGGCGTTGTGATCTATGATGGAAAGCTTGCTTCATTAAAGCGTTTCAAAGATGATGTGAAGGAAGTTAAAGCCGGATATGAATGTGGTTTCGTATTTGAACGTTTCAACGATGTCAAAGAAGGAGACCAGGTAGAAGCATTCAAGATGGTGGAAGTTCCTAGATAAAGAAGGGTAGAAAATGAGAAAAAACAGCATTAAGAATACAAGAGTAAACGCAGAGGTACAGCGTGAACTGAGTACTATTCTGCGTGGAGGGATCAAGGATCCGCGTGTTGCACCGATGACTTCGGTTGTAGCGGTAGAGGTTGCTCCGGATCTTAAAACCTGCAAAGCTATATCAGTGTCCTGGGCGATGAAAAAGCCAGCTGATACCCTGAAGGATTACAGAGCGCAGAAGGCTATATCCGCCGCGAACTTGCTCATACACTGAATATGCGTAACACACCGGAGATAAAGTTCGTACTGGATCAGTCTATTGAATATGGTGTCCGGATGTCAAAGAAAATTGATGATGTAACAAGAGATTTACGGGAAGAGGATGATTAGTATGTTATTAGATGCAATTTCAAAAGCCGGGACGATCGCACTTGGCGGACATGTCCGCCCGGATGGGGACTGTGCAGGTTCCTGCATGGGATTGTATAACTATGTCAGAGAGAATTTTCCTGAAAAAGAGATCGATGTTTATCTGGAAGAGCTTCCGAATACATTGAAGTTCATGAAAAATACAGATAAGATCCGGCATGAAGTGACGGAAGAAAAAACCTATGATCTGTTTATCGCACTGGATTGTGGGGATATGGGAAGACTTGGATTTTCGGCAGTCCTTTTCAAAAAAGCGGCAGTAAGATTCTGTGTAGATCATCATGTGAGCAACCAGAGTTTTGCAGACCAGAACTATATCATGCCAGATGCAAGCTCGACAAGTGAGCTGATCTACGATCTGCTGGATTATGGGAAGATGTCTGTGGAGACTGCCGAGTGCCTTTACACAGGAATGGTGCATGATACCGGTGTGTTCCGTTATTCCTGTACCCATCCGTCGACCATGCGCGCAGCAGCAGCACTGATGGAAAAAGGGATTGATTTTACAAAAATAATTACAGAGACTTTTGATGAAAAGACCTATGCACAGAACCAGGTTCTGGGGCGTGCATTGTTGGAAAGCTTTCTTTTTATGGACGGAAGATGTATTGTATCTTACGTTACAAAAGAAGAGATGGATTTCTACCAGGTAAAAGCGAAACATCTGGATGGAATCGTAAGCCAGCTGAAACTCACAAAAGGTATCGATGTTGCAATTTTTATGTATGAGCTTGAACATGGGACTTTTAAGGTAAGTCTGCGATCCAGTGAAAAGATAGATGTAAGTGTAGTTGCAAGCTATTTTGGCGGCGGCGGACACGCAAGGGCAGCCGGATTCTCCATGACTGCCACACCACATGATATCATCAACAATCTGGCAAGAAGACTGGAACTTCAGTTTAACAGTGGGAGCGAAGCGGAATGATACATGGCGTACTGAATGTATATAAAGAAAAAGGCTATACGTCCCATGATGTGGTCGCAAAGCTGCGCGGGATCGTAAAGCAGAAAAAGATCGGGCATACCGGAACCCTTGATCCGGATGCCGAAGGAGTACTTCCGGTCTGCTTTGGGAAAGCAACAAAGCTTTGTGACCTGCTGACAGATAAAGATAAAACCTATCAGGCGGTTCTTCTTCTCGGTCAGGTGACGGATACACAGGATACTTCCGGTCAGGTTCTGGAAAAACATAGCACAGAAGATCTGACCAATGAAAAAGTGGAAAATGTGATCCGCAGCTTTGAGGGAGAATACGATCAGATTCCGCCGATGTATTCGGCACTCAAAGTTAACGGGAAAAAGCTTTATGAGCTTGCCAGAGAGGGCCAAGAAGTAGAGCGGAAAGCACGAAGAATCACGATTCATGAGATCCGAATCCTGGAGATCAATCTTCCGGAGGTAAAACTGGAAGTGACCTGTTCAAAGGGAACGTATATCCGTACACTGTGTCATGATATCGGTCAGAAGCTTGGCTGTGGCGGATGCATGAAAGAGCTTTTGAGAACACGTGTAGAGCGGTTTGGACTTGAAGACAGTATCCGGCTCGGTGAAATTGCACAGCTTCAGAAAGAAGGGATTCTGGAGGAGAAGATCATCGCGATAGATGAAATGTTTCCAACGTATGCACAGGTCTACTGCCACCGAAAACGGCCGCGGCAGTACGGAACGGGAATAGTTTCAGAAAAAGAGATATTTCAAAGGAAACAGCATTAAAGGAGTATGAGAACGATGAGAGAGTCCGCGTGTACGATGAATCGCATCAGTTTATTGCGATTTACTGTTACTGCAGGAAAGACGATCTCTTCAAGATTGTAAAAATGTTTTTTGATGGAAATGAAAAAAAGTAATTAAAGAGGAAAGAACATGGACTATATCAGAGGGCTGGAAGCCTATCAGGATTCCAGAGAGGCAGCAATCACACTCGGCAAATTTGATGGAGTTCACAGAGGACATCAGAAGCTGATCAAAAAAGTATGTCAGCTGAAGGCGAAAAAAGGCGTTCGTTCTGTTGTGTTTGCATTTGATATGAATCCGCTTTATGAAAAGCTTGGAAAATCAAGAGAAGGGATCATGTCCAATGAGGAGCGCAGATGTCTTCTGGACAAGAAAGTAGATGTACTGCTGGAATGCCCGTTTTCCGAAGATGTTACAAGTATGTCGGCAGAGGATTTCATCCGGAAGATCCTGATTGAGAAAATTCATGCCCGGTATATTGTGATCGGAACGGATTTCCACTTTGGGCATGACAAGCGTGGTGATGCAAAAATGCTTGCAGAATATGCCGATGTGTATGGATATGAACTTTTTGTGATTGAAAAAGAGATGTACGGAAAACGGGAGATCAAGCAGCAGCTATATCAGGGAAGAGCTTCGGAAGGGAAATATGGAAGCTGTGAATGATATGCTGGGGTATGCATATACTGTACGGGGAAAAGTAGAGCATGGCAGGCAGCTGGCAGAAAACTGGGATTTCCGACACTTAATGTACATCCGTCAAGGGATAAAACTTCTTCCACCGAACGGAGTTTATCTGGATAGGTGGTGAGGATTGATGGAATTTGGTACAACGGAATCGGTAATGTCGGGTTTAAGCCAACGGTATCCGATGAGAACCGGATGCTGATCGAGAGCAATCTGCTGGATTACAGTGGTGATGCCTACGGAAAAGAGGTAGAGATCCAGCTTTATCATTTTAAGAGACCGGAGCAGAAGTTTGAATCGATAGAATGATGAAGGCTCAGATCGATCAGGATATTGCTTACGCAAAAGAATTTTTCCGTTATCATCATAAGAAATAACAGAGCCGGTGAAAAAGCTCCGGAAATGCGGTTATTTACAGGCAGCCTGTGAACAGGAATATGAAAACCTGCCAGATGCGGGAAAGATAAAATCCTTCTTGACAGGATTCGGGGCATATGGTACACTAGGCAAGTATGAAAAACCGATGTTCGGCAGATGGAATCTCCAACCACTGCTTAATATCAGGCAATTAACAGTATATTTAGGAGGTAGTGACAAATGATCACAAAAGAAATGAAAGAACAGATTATCAAAGAATACGGAAGAACAGAAGGAGATACAGGATCTCCGGAAGTACAGGTAGCTCTTCTTACAGCAAGAATCAATGATCTTACAGATCACTTCAAAGCTAATCCGAAGGATCACCACTCAAGAAGAGGACTTCTTAAGATGGTTGGACAGAGAAGAGGACTTCTTGCATACCTTAAGAAGAATGACATTGAAAGATATCGTTCACTGATCGAAAGATTAGGTTTAAGAAAGTAAGACGTATTTTACAGGGAGCGAAAGGCATCAGCTGGATGTCTTCGCTCCCTGTTTGTTTACGCAAACAATGAGCCGAACCGGTACAACATGCATCATCCATGCCAATCAGCATAGTGATTGACATGGGAGTGACCAATAACCGTGTTTTGCCACATTTTAAAGTTAGTTATATAGAATCTTGCAAGAGATGTAAGGATATGATATAATACAAAAGATTGTGGGTAGAGATTGCGTCCGAGACCACTGAAAAGTATATTTTGAGAAGTGTATTTTTCAGTAGTTTCGGAGATTTTACCCGTCAGATAAACAGATAAAAAAGGAGAACATTTATGTACAAAAAGTTTGAAATGGAACTTGCAGGCCGTACACTTCGCGTAGATGTTGGAAGAGTTGCCAAACAGGCGAACGGCGCAGTACTTATGCATTATGGTGATACAGTTGTGCTTTCAACAGCAACTGCATCCGACAAACCAAGAGAAGGAATTGACTTCTTCCCGCTCAGCGTTGAATACAATGAGAAGCTTTATGCAGTAGGAAAGATCCCGGGAGGATTTAACAAGAGAGAAGGAAAGGCATCAGAAAATGCTGTTCTTACCTGCCGTGTGATCGACCGTCCGATGAGACCACTTTTCCCGAAGGATTACAGAAATGATGTAACTTTGGAGAACCTGGTTCTCTCTGTTGAACAGGACTGCTCACCAGAGCTTACCGCTATGCTTGGATCAGCGATTGCAACTGCTATTTCTGATATCCCGTTCGATGGTCCGACAGCTTCTACCCAGGTAGGACTTGTTGACGGAGAACTGGTATTCAATCCAACCGCAGAGCAGAAAGAAAAGTCCGACCTTGCACTGACTGTTGCATCTACAAGAGAAAAGGTAATCATGATTGAAGCCGGAGCAAATGAAGTACCGGAAGCTAAGATGCTCGAAGCCATCTTCGCGGCGCATGAAGTGAATCAGAAAGTCATCGCATTCATCGACCAGATCGTTGCAGAATGTGGAAAACCAAAACATGATTATGTAGCTTTGCAGTACCGGAAGAACTCTTTGAAGCGATTCAGAAGATCGTAACACCGGAAGAGATGGAAGTTGCAGTCTTCACAGATGACAAGCAGACAAGAGAAGAAAATATCCGTAAGATCACAGAAAAGCTGGAAGAAGCTTTTGCTGATAACGAAGAATGGCTTGCCAAACTTGGTGAAGCTGTATATCAGTACCAGAAGAAGGTTGTCCGCAAGATGATCCTCAAAGACCACAAGCGTCCGGACGGTCGTGCAATCGAAGAAATCCGTCCACTTGCCGCAGAAATTGACCTGATCCCGAGAGTACATGGTTCTGCTATGTTTACACGTGGACAGACACAGATCTGTACCATCACCACACTGGCTCCGCTTTCAGAAGCACAGAAGGTAGACGGACTGGATGAATCTGAGACATCCAAGAGATATATGCATCACTATAACTTCCCGTCATACTCTGTAGGTGAGACAAGACTTCCAGAGGACCGGGACGTCGTGAGATCGGACATGGAGCCCTTGCTGAGAGAGCACTGGTACCGGTACTTCCGTCAGAGGAAGAATTCCCGTATGCGATCCGTACCGTATCTGAGACATTTGAATCTAACGGTTCTACTTCTCAGGCAAGTGTATGTGCATCTTCTATGTCACTTATGGCAGCAGGTGTACCAATCAAATCTGCAGTTGCAGGTATCTCATGTGGTCTGGTAACAGGTGCTACTGACGATGATTATCTGGTACTTACAGATATCCAGGGACTGGAAGATTTCTTCGGAGATATGGACTTCAAGGTAGCAGGTACACATAAAGGTATCACAGCGATCCAGATGGATATTAAGATCCACGGACTGACAAGACCGATCATCGAAGAAGCAATTGCACGTACAAGAAAAGCAAGAGTTTACATTCTGGATGAAGTTATGGCTAAGACAATCGCTGAGCCAAGAGCACAGGTTGGCAAGTATGCACCGAAGATCATTCAGATGAATATTGATCCGGCTAAGATCGGTGAAGTTGTAGGTCAGAGAGGAAAGACCATCAACGCAATCATCGAAAAGACAGGCGTTAAGATTGATATCACAGATGAAGGAAGCGTATCTATCTGTGGCGTAGATGCAGACAGCATGGAACAGGCAAGAAAGATGATCGCTACCATCGTAACAGACTTCGAGGCAGGAATGGTTCTTGAAGGTGATGTTGTAAGCATCAAAGAATTCGGCGCATTCATCGAATTTGCACCGGGCAAAGAAGGAATGGTACACATTTCCAAAATCGCTAAGCAGAGAATCGACCATGTAGAAGATGTTCTTTCTATCGGAGATCACGTCAAAGTGGTTTGCCTTGGAAAAGACAAGATGGGACGTTTGAGCTTCAGCATCAAAGATGTTGCAGAATAAAGTTTTATAAAATCAGAAGGACTTTACCAGTATCGGTAGAGTCCTTTTTTAGTTCTATTTTTCTCCTGCCTTCCATATACATTCTTTAAAGAGAGGTGGACAAGATGAGAAGAGAGAAGAAGATCAAATCTGGCGGTGCTCCGGAGAAAATCCGAGGGATTCTGTTGAATCATGGACTGGATTTTGAGAAGATCCAGGAGATCCGGCTTCGGGAAGAGCAGCCGCTTGTAGTGAAAAAAGAGGGAAAGGAAGAACTTTTTACCCATCGGGTGAACAAAAGAAGAACTGCGTGAAACGAATGGAATATGTATCCAATTATTCCTGTATGCCTATGAAAATGAACTGCGCCAGGGGTTTCTGACGATTGAAGGAGGCATCGGGTCGGAATTTCCGGGAAAATTATTTCGGAAAAGGAACAGATCCGGAATTTTCAGTATATTACATCGATCAATATCCGAATCTGCCATGAGATTACAGGTTGTGCGAATAAGCTGTTTCCTGTGATCCTTGAAAAAGGAAGACTTTGCCATACCATGATCATTTCCCCACCAGGTGGAGGAAAGACTACACTTTTGCGGGATCTGGTGCGGCAGATTTCGGATGGGAACCGCTGGGTGGAAGGAAGAAATGTGGGTGTGGTGGATGAACGTTCAGAGATTGGAGGATGCTACCGTGCGTGCCACAGAACCAGCTTGGGATGCGGACGGATATTCTGGACAACTGCCCGAAAGCAGAAGGAATGATGATGCTGGTGCGGTCCATGGCGCCGGAGGTGATCGCGGCAGATGAGATCGGGACAGCGAAGGATGTAGAGGCGATTGAGTACGCCATGCACTGTGGGGGCAACCATGCTGACGACGGGTGCATGGTTCCGGTATGGATGAGATCCGTGAAAAGCCACTGGTCAGCAATCTGGTAAAGGAAGATGCTTTGCCAGATATGTTGTGATGAAATCCGGGAAACATGTAGGAGAAATTGAAGGGATTTATAACGAACGGGGAGAAAAACTATGTATCTGAAAATGGTCGGATGCCTGGGAATTGTGGCGGCGACATCCGGCTATGGATACAGCAGGGGAATGGAATATCAGAGGCAGATCACGGATACCGGAGAGCTGCAAAGAGTGATAAGGCAGCTTGCGGAGAAATGGAGTATACTTATGCACCACTCGCCCAGGTATGCGCTTCTGTTTCCCGAAGATGCAGTCAGAACTACAGGATCTGGTTGGAACATCTGGCAAAAGAATTGGAGATGCCGTCAAGAAGTCTTGCAATAATCTGGGAGAGGTGCTGCGAAAGTGATCTTGAATGTCTGCTCCTTGGCAGGGAGGAAAGGGTACGTCTGCATGAGCTTGGGAGGCAACTTGGCAGCCTGGATAAGAAGCAGGAAACGCAGATTTTCTTGCAGTATGCAGAATTTCTGGAAGAAAAAAGAGGCGGTCTTTTAAAAGAAATTCAGGAAAAACGGAGGCTTTGCAATCTGCTGGGTGTTACAGCAGGGCTTTTTCTGACAATTTTGATTCTGTAAATAGGAGCGAAACATGAGTGTAAATCTGATATTTAAAATTGCGGCAGTCGGGATTCTGGTTTCTGTCCTGGGACAGGTGCTGAAACACAGCGGAAGAGAAGAACAGGCATTTCTCACAAGCCTTGCAGGACTGCTCCTGGTTTTATTCTGGATCCTTCCTTATATTTCAGATCTGTTTGACGATATCAGACGGCTCTTTGCTCTGTAAAGGAGGGAAAAGATGAGTATCCTTAAGGCAGCCTGCATCGGTATTGCAGGAACTTCCTGGCATTACAATTTCAAAATACCAGAAAAGAGTATGGGATCTATCTGGGGATTGCGGTCAGCATTTTCCTTTTTTTCGGAATGAGCCAGAATCTGTCGGTGATTCGGGAGACTCTGGAACTGGTTGGCAGCTTTGTAAAGATCGATGCAGTATATCTGACGGCAATGCTGAAAATTCTGGGGGTGACCTATCTGGCGGAATTTGCGGCAGCAATCTGCAAGGATGCCGGTTATCAGACGATCGCCGGGCAGATCGAGGTTTTTGCAAGACTCAGTATACTTGCAATTGGAATGCCGATATTAAAAGCACTGCTTCTTGCAATCCGTGAACTTGGATAGTAAAAGGGAAGAAAAATGAAACATTATTTTCAGAAATATGGCATAGCATACATGATCGGACTTGTAATCTTCGTACTGATACTGCCGGTACAGGTATTTGCGGCAGGGGAAGATTCCTCTTCGGAAAACAGCCGGACAGAAGATAATATGACAGAAACGGATCTGGAAAAAACGCAGGAGGAAACAGAGCAGAAAATCTGGGAGCTGACAGAGGTAAAGGATCTGGATACGGCAATCCGGAAACTGTTCCCGGAAGAAAAACTGCATTTTCAGGATCTTGTTGAGTCTGTGATCCGGCAGGATGAAAACCTGTCTGCCGGACAGATCAGAAACTTTGTGACGGATCAGTTTTTCTATGTGCTGAAGGTCAATAAACCGGTGCTTGCATCTATCATTTTTCTGGTGCTGATCGCAGCGGTTTTTTCCAACTTTTCGGAAGTGTTTCAGAACTGTCAGATCTCACAGACCGCCTTTTTTCTGGTATACCTGTCTGTGATTACAGTCGGCATACGGAATTTTCAGGCAGCAGCCGTAGAGGTACAGCATGGACTCGAAAATCTGATCCTCTTTATGCGAGTACTCTGTCCTGTCTACTTTGTCTGTATGGCAGTCGCAGTGGGAAGTATTTCTGCGATCGCATTTTATAATCTGGCGCTTTTCCTGATTTTTCTTGTGGAACTTGTGATTATGAAATGGATCGTTCCGCTGATCCAGATCGCACTTCTGATGGAGATCCTGAATAATCTGACAGAGGAGGAATTTCTTTCTAAGGCAGCGGAACTTTTGCGACTTGTAATCGGATGGAGTCTGAAAAGTCTGCTTGCCTGGTGACGGGGATCGGGTTTATCGAGCGGATAATCAGTCCGGCGGCAGATCAGGTGAAAAGGAGTGTCTGGACAAAGGGCGTGGGAATAATTCCTGGAATCGGTGATGTAGTCAGCGGGACAAGCGAAGTCGTGCTTGGAAGTGCGGTTCTTTTAAAAAATGGAGTTGGAATTGCAGGGGCACTGCTTGTAACGGGAGTTGTGATGATCCCGGTCATCAATATGGGAATTCTGACGCTTCTTTACAAAGGAACGGCGGCACTTATCCAGCCGGTGTCTGATAAACGGATCGTGGAGGCCATCAGTTTTACCGGGGAAGGTTATCATATGCTGCTAAAGACGGTGCTTGTGACGGCGGTCCTGTTTCTGGTGACACTTGCAGTTGCGGCATCGGCAGCTTCGTAGGAGGTATAAAATGATACAGCTGGTTTACAAGTGGATGCAGAATCTCGCCGTTTATATGATTCTTGTAACCGCATTTTTGCAGGCACTTCCAGAGAATAGCTACCGGAAATATGTCCGTTTTTTCTGCGGACTTCTTCTGACCGTTCTGCTTGCCCAGCCGGTTCTGGACCTTATGGGGGAAGCTGGACAAGTAACGGAGCTGTATCGGACGGCGGAGTATGAGCAGATGATAAAAGAGATGGAGTATGCGGCGGATTTGCTCGAAAAGGGCGGTGAATGAAGATGTTTGAAATCCGTAAAATAAAAAAAGACAAGTGGCTGATCATATTGCTTGTCGGACTGCTTCTGGTTGTGATCGCGATGCCTGTTTCCGGTATAAAATCAGACCAGACACAGGATGAACAGCAGGTGCAGAAGGCGGAAAATGCATCGGAGGATACTTATACAGACGCTCTGGAAACACGGCTGGAAAATGCACTGGCAAAAGTAAAAGGCGTTGGAAATGTCAAGGTGATGATCACCCTGGCCTCTTCCTCGGAAAAGGTAGTGGAAAAAGATAGAGAGATGACAAGTGAGGTGCAGGAAGGGGAGAGCGGAGGAAAAAATACCAGTTCTTCAGAGACGGCAGTTTATGCAAACGGAAATGGAGAAGAAACGCCATATGTGAAACAGGAATTAAGTCCCCGGATAGAAGGTGTTCTCGTAATTGCAGATGGCGGAGATAATGCCATCGTGATTGAAAATATCACAGAGGCTGTGCAGGCATTATTCGGAGTAGACACGCATAAGATAAAAGTAATGAAGCATAACTAAAAAAGAATCTTATAGGAGGAAGGCTAGTGAAAAAAGTATTTAAGAAAAATCAGATTGTGATTGCGGTTCTTGCGGTGATGATCGCTGCGGCAGGATATCTGAACTATTCCGGAAAAATTTTTGGCTCGAAAAACAAAACAGCAGAGACGGGAAGCGAGATGGCAAATAAGGAACTTCTGGATATTTCGGATCAGGACACAGGAGGTGACAGCTCCCTCCAGACAGCGGATAACGATCAGGTGGACGGAAATCCGGGAGAGGCGGTGCTGACAAATGGATCGGTCAGTGCGCTTGTAGCACAGGCAAAAGTGAACCGGGAGCAGGTGCGGGCAAAAAACAAAGAAACCCTGCAGGCGATCATTGATAATGCAGATATCGCAGAAGACCAGAAAGCAGATGCAGTTGCGCAGATGGTGGAGATGACACAGCGCGCCGAACAGGAGGTCGCAATTGAGACTCTGCTTGCCAGCAAAGGCTTTCAGGATGCGGTGGTAAGTCTTACCGAAGAATCCGCAGATGTGGTCGTTGATGTGGCGGATCTGTCGGATGCAAAACGGGCACAGATCGAGGATATTGTCACACGTAAAGCAGAGGTAAATGCTGCAAATGTGGTGATCACACCGATCCATGAAAGTACAAATACGAGTGAATCAGGGGATTGATATTATGGCAAAAATACCATATAATAAGAATTTGAGTGACATTGAGAAAATAGTAGGAGTAGAATAACATGGCAGATTTTACGAATGAGATAAAGAAAAGAAGAACATTTGCGATCATTTCCCATCCGGATGCAGGTAAGACTACCCTGACAGAGAAGTTTTTGTTATATGGTGGGGCAATCAATCAGGCAGGTTCTGTAAAAGGAAAGGCAACAGCGAAACATGCGGTTTCAGACTGGATGGAGATTGAAAAAGAAAGAGGTATTTCGGTAACATCTTCTGTCCTGCAGTTCCAGTATGACGGTTATTGCATCAACATTCTGGATACACCGGGACATCAGGATTTCTCGGAAGATACTTATCGTACTCTTATGGCGGCCGATTCGGCGGTTATGGTGATCGATGGATCAAAAGGTGTGGAGGCACAGACAAGAAAGCTGTTCAAAGTCTGCGTCATGCGTCATATTCCGATTTTTACATTTATCAATAAAATGGACCGTGAAGCGATGGATACCTTTGAATTACTGGATGATATTGAAAAGGAACTGGGGATCGCTACCTGTCCAATCAACTGGCCGATCGGTTCCGGAAAAGAATTCCGCGGCGTATTTGACCGGAACAGCAGAGAACTGGAGATTTTCTCAGATACCAAGAAAGGAACCTCGATCGGGGAAGTTGAGAAGGTTTCCATCGACAGTGAGGAAGCAAAGAGCATCGTAAGTGAAGCACAGTTCGCACAGCTGGAAGAAGAGATTGAGCTTCTGGACGGAGCAAGTGCGGAATTTGACCAGGAGATGGTCAGCAAAGGAGAACTCTCTCCGGTATTTTTCGGATCAGCTCTGACCAACTTCGGTGTGGAGACCTTTCTTCAGCATTTCCTTAAAATGACGACTTCGCCGCTTCCGAGAATGTCCGACAAAGGATTGATCGATCCGATGAAAGAAGAAGATTTCTCCGCATTTGTGTTTAAGATCCAGGCGAATATGAATAAGGCACACCGGGACAGAATCGCATTTATGCGTATCTGTTCCGGTGAGTTCAAGGCAGGCATGGATGTTTTCCATATCCAGGGAGGTAGGAAAGTCCGTCTGTCACAGCCACAGCAGATGATGGCGAGTGAACGCCACATGATCGATACTGCTTATGGTGGAGACATCATCGGTGTATTTGATCCTGGTATCTTCTCCATTGGGGATACACTGACCAATTCAGCGGAAAAATTTGCATACGAAGGAATTCCGACTTTCGCACCGGAACATTTTGCCAGAGTACGCCAGGTGGATACGATGAAGAGAAAGCAGTTCATCAAGGGAATCAACGAGATCGCACAGGAAGGCGCGATCCAGATTTTCCAGGAATTCAACACCGGTATGGAAGAGATCATCGTCGGTGTAGTCGGTGTCCTGCAATTTGATGTATTAAAATATCGTCTGGAAAATGAATATAACGTGGAGATCCGTCTGGAACCACTTCCATACGAACATATCCGCTGGATCGAGAATGAAGAAATCAATATGGACAAGCTGGTCGGCACATCCGATATGAAGAAGATCAAGGACCTGAAAGACAGACCGCTTCTTCTGTTTGTCAACAGCTGGAGCATCCGTATGGTGCTGGAACGAAACGAAGGACTGAAACTTTCCGAATTCGGACGTTCCTAAAAAACTTTCCAATAAGGATCTTTTATGTTACAATGAACGCATAGCGACGAGCGCAGGGAAGGGAAGAAAGTGATCGGCTGCTCGCAGACGAATCACTTTCAGCCCAGACCTATGTGAGTGCAACGAACATCGAGGAAGCGAAAGGTTCCGAGATGAGCGCGAGGAGCGGAAGAACCGCAGACAGGAGGACTTATAATGAGTAAAGAAGAGAGAAATACCTATAAGATAGAATCAGATGAGAACCTCGGAGAAGTACAGATTGCTGATGAAGTAGTTGCAATTATCGCAGGACTTGCAGCAATGGAGGTAGAGGGAGTATCTTCCATGGCAGGAAATGCAACCAGAGAACTGATCGCAAAGCTTGGAATGAAGAGCCTTTCCAAAGGAGTAAAGGTAGACGTGCTGGAAGGTATCGTTACCGTATCCCTTGCCCTGAACCTCAAATATGGTAGCAGTATCAAAGATACTACTTTAAAGGTGCAGGAAAAAGTAAAGGCAGCAATCGAGAATATGACAGGTCTTACCGTTGCAGACGTAAACATCCGTGTTGCAGGTGTGGACATGCCGGAAGAAGAATAATTGGAGAGAGAACATGCGAAGAAGTAAAGTCAGAGAACATATATTTAAAATGCTCTTCAGCATCGGATTTGATGCGGCTGATGCAGACGAACAGATCGAACTGTATCTGGAACAGGTAGAAGAAGCAAGTGAGGAAGAACGCGGATATATGCGCAAAAAGGTCAAAGATATCGCAGCACATGAAGAAGAAATCGATGCGATGATCAATGAACATACAACCGGTTGGAAAACCGGACGTATGAATAAAGTGGATCTTTCTGTTCTTCGTCTTGCCGTATATGAGATGAAGTGGGATGACGAAGTGCCGGTCAAAGTAGCGATCAATGAAGCAGTTGAGCTGGCAAAGAATTTTTCAGGAGATGAGGGACCGGCATTTGTCAACGGTGTACTCGGAAAGCTTGCATAAGAATCAGAAATCATGCGAAATGTATATACTGTAAAACAGGTCAATGCGTACATTAAGAATATGTTTACGCAAGACTTTATGTTGAATCGAATTTATATCAAAGGGGAAGTGTCAAACTGTAAGTACCATACTTCAGGACATCTGTACTTTTCACTGAAAGATGAGTCCGGAACGATTGCCTGTGTTATGTTTGCCGGGCAGCGCAGCGGCTTTCTTTTCGTATGCAGGAAGGGCAGCAGGTAATCGTGCTTGGAAGCGTCAGCGTCTATGAAAGAGATGGCAGATATCAGGTTTATGCAAAGGAGATCGTACTGGATGGTGCGGGACTTCTTTATGAAAAATTTATAAAGCTTAAAAAAGAGCTGGAAGAAATGGGAATGTTTGCGCCGGAATATAAAAAGCCGATTCCAAAATATGTGCGGACAGTTGGTGTTGTAACGGCACCAACCGGAGCGGCAGTGCGCGATATTATCAACATTACCAGGCGGAGAAATCCATATGTGCAGATTCTTCTGTATCCGGCACTGGTACAGGGGGATGGCGCGTCTGAAAGTGTGGTACGGGGAATCCGTGCACTGGAGGAAGCAAAGGTTGATGTGATGATCGTTGGCAGAGGCGGGGGGTCTATTGAAGATCTGTGGGCATTTAACGAGGAAAAGGTAGCGCGCGCAGTTTTTGAATGCAGTGTACCGGTTATTTCGGCAGTAGGACATGAGACGGACACGACGATCATAGATTATGTAGCGGATCTTCGTGCACCGACGCCTTCTGCTGCGGCAGAGCTTGCAATCTGTAATTACCGGGAACTTCTGGAAACGATCCGGACAGAACGGGAAAGGATGCACCGAAGTATGAGGAGAAAGCTGGAGGTTGCATCACTTCATACAGCGCGGTATGCAGAAAAATTCCGTTACTTAAGTCCGTCAGGGAAACTTAAGTCCATGCGCCAGCAGCTTGCAGACTATGAGGATCAGATCCCAAAAGCCATGCATCAGCGGTTGGAACAGGAACAGGAGAGGACCCGGAAAGTGCAGGAGATGCTGCCACTTCTGATGAAACGGAATCTGCGGGAAAGCCGTCAGCAGCTTGCAATCCGGATCGAACGGATGAAGGGACTTTCTCCGCTTGCCAAGCTGAACCAGGGCTTTTCCTATGTACAGGGATCGGAAGGGACCGTAAAGAAAGTAGCGGATGTAAAAAAAGGAGACTGTCTTCGGATTTATGTGACAGATGGGCAGATCGAGGCACAGGTAACAGATACCAAGAAGGAGTAGGAAAATGGCAGATAAGAAAAACGAAATTGCAGAAGAAATGCCGGAAGAATCTCTGGAAGAGCTTTTTGCAAAGCTGGATCAGGTGGCAAAAGAGCTGGAATCGGGAGATACTTCGCTGGAAGAGTCCTTCGGACTGTATCAGAAGGGTATGGAAATGCTGAAGCTTTGTAATGAGAAGATTGATACAGTAGAGAAAAAAGTGCAGGTGCTGGAAGAGAATGGAGAAATACATGACTTTTAAAGAAGAAATGAAAGAAAGAACAGAAGTGATTGAAAAGCTTCTTGTAAAATATCTGCCGAAAGCAGAAGGTTACCAGAGCCAGATCATGGAGGCGATGGAGTACAGTGTGATGGCAGGCGGAAAGAGACTCCGCCCAATGCTGATGCAGGAGACATACCGCCTTTTCGGAGGAGAAGGAAAAGAAATCGAGCCGTTTATGGCAGCAATGGAGATGATCCATACTTATTCCCTGGTGCACGATGATCTGCCGGCAATGGACAATGACGAGTACCGTAGAGGAAGAAAGACAACGCATATCGTATACGGGGAAGCAATGGGAATTCTTGCCGGGGATGCACTTCTGAACTATGCGTTTGAGACGGCGGTAAAGGCATTTGAAATCGCACCTGAAAAGAGTCTTCTGATTGGAAAAGCTTTAAAAATCCTTGCAGAAAAAGCCGGTATTTCCGGGATGATAGGCGGTCAGGTCGTGGATGTGGCTTCCTGCGGTGTGGGACTTGATGAAGGCATGCTGAACTTTATCTATGAACTGAAAACCGGAGCGCTGATCGAAAGTTCGATGATGATCGGGGCACTTCTTGCAGGTGCAGAGGATGCAGAGCTTGAGAAAGTGCAGAAGATCGCATCGGATGTGGGGATTGCTTTCCAGATCCAGGATGACATCCTGGATGTGACAAGTACTACAGAAGAGCTTGGCAAACCGGTCCACAGCGATGAAAAGAATGAAAAAACAACCTATGTTACATTAAAAGGTTTGGAAAAAGCAACCAGAGATGTGGAAGTTATTTCACAGGAAGCACTGGAGCTGCTTTCCGGACTGGACAGAGAAAATGCGTATCTGACACAGCTGATACGGGAACTGATACACAGGAAAAAATAAGCGGGGTGGATGAAGTGTATCTGGAGCAGATTCACGAAGCGAATGATATTAAAAAATTAAATGAACGGGAACTGGCAGGGCTTGCAGAAGAAATCCGTACTTTTCTTGTTGAGAAGATCAGCAAGACAGGAGGGCATCTTGCGTCCAATCTGGGTGTGGTAGAGCTTACCATGGCAATGCATCTTAGTTTTCAGCTTCCGGAGGATAAGATGATCTGGGATGTAGGGCATCAGTCTTATACGCATAAAATTCTGACCGGAAGGAAAGAAGGATTTGATGATCTGAGAAAATATGGTGGGATGAGCGGTTTCCCGAAACGAAAAGAAAGTGACTGTGATGCCTTTGATACCGGTCATAGCTCCACTTCAATTTCGGCCGGACTTGGATATGCCAGAGGGAGGGATATCCTGGGGCAGGATTATTCCGTGATCTCTGTTATCGGTGATGGATCACTGACCGGAGGAATGGCTTATGAAGCACTGAATAATGCTGCGGAGATGAAGACGAATTTCATCATCGTGCTTAACGATAACCATATGTCTATTTCCAAAAATGTCGGTGGAATGTCCAGTTATCTCGGAGAGCTGCGCACTGCCCGGGCCTATACCGACCTGAAGGATACCGTGGAAAATGTACTTGGCAGTATTCCATTTGGCGGTGAAAAGATGGTGCGGCATATTAAGCGCACCAAGAGCAGCATCAAGCAGCTTTTGGTTCCGGGAATGTTCTTTGAAGATATGGGAATCAAGTATTTAGGACCGGTGGACGGGCATGACCTGAAGGCGCTGTGCCGTGCGTTTACCGAGGCAAAAAGGTAAAAGGGCCGGTGCTTGTCCATGTCCTGACGAAAAAGGGGAAAGGGTATCTCCCGGCAGAAGAAAACCCTTCCCGTTTCCATGGAACAGGTCCGTTTGATATCCAGACAGGAGAGCCGATTTCCAAAAGTGGAAAGGATTCCTGTACAGATGTGTTTTCCAAGGTTATGCTGGATCTGGCAAAAAAAGATGACAGACTGGTAGCAATCACGGCGGCAATGGAAGACGGTACCGGCCTGGCAGCATTTCACAGATACTATCCGGACCGCTTTTTTGATGTGGGGATCGCAGAGGGACATGGCGTGACCTTTGCGGCAGGACTTGCTGCGGCAGGACTGCATCCGGTATTTGCTGTATATTCTTCGTTTTTACAGAGAGGATTTGACAGATGATCCATGATGTCTGTCTGCAGAAGCTTCCGGTCGTATTTGCTGTGGACAGGGCAGGACTTGTGGGAAGCGACGGGGAGACCCATCAGGGGATCTTTGATCTTTCTTATCTGTCAATGATTCCGAATATGACCGTCCTTTACTCCGAAAAATAAATGGGAACTGGCGGACATGGTGCGGTTTGCGGTGAGACTTGGAGCACCGGCAGCAGTGCGCTATCCAAGAGGCAGCGCATTTGACGGATTCCGTGAATACAGAGCACCGATTGAGTATGGAAAGAGTGAGCCGGTCTATGAAGAAGAGGATATTGCGATCATCAGTGTCGGACATATGTTTGAGCAGGCAGTTCAGGTTCGGAAGCGTTTGAAAGAGATTGGATATAACTGTACCCTGATCAATGCCCGGTTTGTAAAGCCGGTGGATGAGGAGATGCTCCGGAAACTGACGGTGGAACACCGGCTGATCGTGACACTGGAAGAGAATATCCGCAGAGGCGGATTCGGAGAATTTGTGACTGCTTATCTGGCAGGTCTTGAGACAGACGCAGAGGTTCTGAATCTGGCACTGCCGGATGACTATATCGAACACGGAAGTGTAGACCTACTTCGCAGTGAGGTGATGCTGGATATTGAATCCTGCGTGGCCAGGATTATCACTGCATATATAGCAGAAGAGAGCAGGAGGGATTGATAGAGAATGAAAGAACGGTTGGATGTATTACTTGTAAAGAGAAATCTGGCATCCTCCAGAGAAAAGGCAAAAGCGATCATCATGTCCGGCAATGTATTTGTGGACGGGCAGAGAGAGGATAAAGCGGGAACTTCCTTTCCGGAAGAGGTTCAGATCGAAGTCCGTGGACATGCACTTCCGTATGTCAGCCGAGGAGGACTTAAGCTGGAAAAGGCGATGAAGAATTTTGATGTATCCATGGAAGGAAAGGTATGTACCGATGTGGGATCTTCGACAGGAGGATTTACAGACTGCATGCTGCAAAATGGAGCAGTCAAGGTGTTTGCCATCGATGTGGGACATGGTCAGCTGGACTGGAAATTACGTCAGGATGAAAGAGTGGTCTGCATGGAAAAGACCAACATCCGTTATGTACAGCCGGAAGATCTGGGAGAACCGATTGATTTTTCATCGATTGATGTTTCTTTTATTTCGCTGACGAAGGTACTTCTCCCAATCCGCAATTACCTGAAAGAGAACGGAGAGATCGTTGCGTTGATCAAGCCACAGTTTGAAGCCGGACGTGAGAAGGTTGGGAAAAAAGGTGTGGTAAGGGAAAAGAGTACCCATATCGAGGTCATCGAAAAAGTAACCGATTATGCAGTATCGATCGGCTTTGAAGTAGCAGCACTTGAATTTTCACCGATCAAAGGACCGGAAGGGAATATCGAGTATCTGGTACATCTGAAAAAAAGGCCGGAGGAAGAGGCAAGGATTGTGGAGAGCGTAGACATTCGGGGGACTGTCGATGCTGCTTTTGACACACTTGCGAAAAAGGATCCGGCTGAGGAGAAGAAATAAAAAGACATGGAAAAGTTTTACATTATCACGAATGATATGAAGGATGCAAACCGGAAGATCACCGTGAAAATAAAAAAATGCATTGAATCCTACGGGAAGAAATGTTATCTGGAAGAGCAGCCGGAAGAAGGAAATTTTTCAAAGATCAAGATCCCAAAGGATATTGATTGTGTGTTGACGGTAGGCGGAGATGGAACCTTTATCCAGGCATCCAGACGTCTGTTCGGGCGGGATCTTCCGATGCTTGGAATCAATATGGGCACCCTTGGCTATCTGACCGAGGTAGAGGTGCAGAATGTAGAAGAGGCTGTAAAACAGCTCGTAGAGGGCAATTATACGATTGAAGAGAGGATGATGCTGTATGGATCCGCTGCATACCGCAATGTAAGGGATGTGGCACTCAATGATATTGTCATGACGAGATCCGGCAGCATGAAGATTGTTCATTTTAATCTCTATGTTAACGGAGAGTTTCTGAACTCCTATGATGCGGACGGATTGATCGTGTCCACACCAACGGGTTCTACTGCGTACAATCTGTCTGCAGGAGGACCGATCGTGGAGCCGACAGCGTCATTGATCGTTGTGACACCGATCTGCTCGCATGCACTCAATTCCCGCAGTATCGTTTTCTCGGACAAAGATGAGATCGTGATCGAGATTGGTGCAAAACGGGAAAATCAGATCGAGGAAGCAGTGATTGCATATGATGGTGCGGATGAAGTCCCGCTTCATACCGGTGACCGGATTCGGATCAAAAAGGCGTGGGAGACAGCAAAAATCATAAAACTCAGCAAAGTGAGCTTTCTGGAAACATTACGTGAAAAGATGAAAGGAAACTAGAAGATGAAAGTAAACCGACATGCCAAAATTGTAGAATTGATCAACAAATATCAGATTGAGACACAGGATGAGCTTGCCGAGTATCTGAATGAAGCGGGATTTAAAGTGACGCAGGCAACGGTATCCAGAGACATCCGCGACTTAAAGCTCACCAAGGTTCCGGCAGAAAACGGCAGGCAGAAATATGCGGTACTCCAGAGTGCACAGAACGGAATGACTGAAAAATATGTGCGCATTTTGCGGGATGGATTCAGCTCTATGGATATGGCTCAGAACATTCTGGTACTGAAAACGGTATCCGGTATGGCGATGGCGGTGGCTGCGGCATTGGATGCGATGAACTGGAATGAGATCGTTGGCTGTATTGCCGGGATGATACGATCATGTGCGCTGTGCGGACTGTAGATGATACGATTCTATTGATGGAAAAGATCAAGAAACTACTGGAACAATAGACAGGAGAAAGAATGTTACAAAATTTGCATGTAAAAAATCTGGCGCTAATCGATGAGGCGGAAGTGGATTTCTCTGGTGGACTTAATATCCTGACCGGGGAAACCGGTGCCGGAAAATCAATTATCCTGGGGAGTGTCAGTCTTGCCCTGGGCGGAAGATATTCAGCAGATATGCTTCGTAAGGGAGCCGATAAGGGACTTGTAGAACTGACCTTTTATGTGGAAAATCCGGAAACGGTACAGAAGCTGGAAGAGATGGATCTTTCGCCGGACGGAGGGCAGATCATTATCACCAGACGGTTTAACGGAAACCGAAGTGTGAGCCGGATCAATGGAGAGACTGTGACACTGGGGCGGCTAAAGGAAGCAGCCCAGGTTCTGATCGATATTCACGGGCAGCATGAGCATCAGTCACTGTTATATAAAAAAAATCATCTGGCAATTCTGGATGCATTTGCAAAAGAAGCCGGAGAATGGAAGAAAAAAGTGGCGGATTCATACAGGGAATACCGTCGGCTGGAAAAAGAACTTAAGGAAGCCGATAAAGACGAGGCTGAGAGAGCCAAAGAGATTTCTTTTCTTGAATTTGAGATTGATGAGATTGAAAATGCAGGAATCACTGCGGCAGAATGCCAGTCGGTAGAAGAAGATTACCGGCGGATGATGCAGGGAAAAAGAATCGCAGAGAATCTGGAAGAGGCGTATCTGTATACAGCAGGAGAAGGCGGTATAAGTGCGGCAGAAGCGATCGGACGGGCAGTACGTGCGGCGGCTGTGGCGGCAGAACATGATGACAAATCGAGAGAACTGTATGAACAGCTGGTCGAAGTGGAGAATCTGATCGGGGATTCCGGGCGCGAGCTTCGCTGTTATCTGGACAGTCTTTCCTTTGAACCGGAACAGTTCTATGAGACGGAGAGCCGGCTGAACCAGATCAATCATCTGAAGGTCAAATACGGAGATTCGGCAGAGGCAATCCTGCAGCATAAGGCGGATGACGAGGAGCGCCTCCTGATTTTAAAAAATTATGATGAATATTTAAATGAATTAAAGGGAAAACTGAAAAAATCAGAGGAACGTCTGCAAAAAGAATGCGAGGGTCTGTCGAAGATCCGTAAAAAAGAGGCAAAGCTTTTGCAGGCAAAGATCGCAGAAGGACTTCAGGATCTGAATTTCCTGGATGTCTGCTTTGAAATTCGGTTTTCAAAAACCTCCGGGTACACAGTAGAAGGAACGGATGAGGTGGAATTTATGATCTCCATGAATCCGGGTGAACCGACAAGACCGCTTGCAACTGTGGCATCCGGCGGTGAACTTTCCCGCATCATGCTTGCGATCAAGGCAGTCATGGCGGATAAAGATGAGATCGAGACACTGATCTTTGACGAGATCGATGTGGGGATCAGCGGTCGTACCGCACAGAAGGTTTCCGAGAAGATGTGCCTGATCGGCAGGAAACATCAGGTGATCTGCATTACGCATCTGGCACAGATCGCTGCAATGGCAGATACTCATTACCTGATTGAAAAACGGGTGGAAGATCAGATGACAAAGACCAAGATCCGGCAGCTTGACGGGGAAGAATCTGTGCAGGAGCTGGGAAGGATCCTTGGAGGCGCAAAGATTACGGATGCGGTGCTGGAAAACGCACGGGAGATGAAAATTCTGGCATCCGGTTTGAAAAAATAAGATTGAGCACATACTAGAGGCAGGAGAAAAAATCCTGCCTTATTTTTTGCGGAATTTTAGGGAGGAAAAAGGGGTGTGTAATGTCGGTTAGAAGTTATCGGAAAATGTTAAGTGTGTTATTAGCGGTAATTGTGGTTATAGGAGGCGGCTATTGCTACAGGGAATGGCGGGCTGAGAAAGCGGAGAGGGAGGCTTCGGTCAGTGAACTTTCGGGAAACCTTCTGATTCCGGGAGGGATGCCGGTTGGGATCTATATGGAGACGGATGGCGTGATGGTGCTGGGGACGCAGGAAATTAAGGGAAAAGATGGGATCGGTGTGAATCCGGCGAAGCATCTGGTGAAGGAGGGAGATTATATTGTCGGAGTTGATTCTGACAGTATTTATAATAAATCTGAGCTTATCGAACGGGTTAAAAAATTATCGAATAAGTCCGTTGTCTTACACATTCGTCGAAAAAAAGTGTATATTGATGTACAACTTCATCCGACAAAAGATGAAGGCGGGGCATATAAACTTGGAATCTGGGTGCGTGATAACGCGCAGGGACTCGGCACAATCACTTTTCTGAATGCAGATAGTGAATACGGTGCGTTGGGACATGGAATACATGATGTAGATACCGGCAAACTGATCGAAATGTCAACGGGAAGATTATATGATACCAGCATTCAGAATATTAAAAAAGGTGAGAACGGAAATCCCGGAGGGATGGAAGGGATCATTGTCTACAATCATTACAATATTTTAGGTTCGATTACTACAAACACAGAGACAGGGATTTATGGGAAATTAGACAGGATTGAGAGAATATTTGACAGCAAAGAAGCTTATCCGGCTGTGGCAAAGGAAGAAATTCAGGTCGGAAAGGCGTATATCCGCTGTGCGGTAAGCGGAAAGACAGAAGATTATACAGTCAGAATCACAAAAGTTGACCTGGATGCCAGGGAGGTGAATAAGGGGATTGAAATTCAGGTTACTGACAAACGGTTACTTAAACTGACCGGTGGGATTGTGCAGGGAATGAGTGGAAGCCCCATTATGCAGAATGGAAAGATTATAGGCGCAGTAACACATGTTTTCGTACAGGATGCGACAAAAGGATACGGAATATTTATCGAAAACATGCTGGAAAATCTGAAAAAAGATTGAAATATGCGAACCTTGTCAGATTTCTGCGACACCATTTGCTTGTATTCGCAGAATACAGAAGGTTATAATAGGTTCCATTCCAGTGCAAATTGTCACTTTAAGGAGGGGAAAGGCTTTATGGAAAAACTGAATGTAGCGATTGCTGACGATAACGAAAGAATGTTGAATTTACTAGGAGAAATTGTAGAAAGTGATAAAGATCTCAAACTGGTGGGAAAAGCCAGGAACGGAGAAGATATTTATCACATTATAAGAGATAAACAGCCTGACGTTGTACTTCTTGACCTAATTATGCCGAAAATGGATGGAATCAGTGTGATGGAAATGATAGGCGCAGATAAAACAGTAAAGAAACAGCCGAATTTTATTATTGTAACTGCGATTGGACAGGAGAGGATCACGGAAGATGCCTTCGAAAAAGGAGCAGCCTACTACATCCTGAAACCATTTCGCAATGAAACAATCCTTCAGCGGATCAAAAGCTCCGGACATGCGGAAAAGAGTGTAGCGCCTTACACAGATTATACCGTATATGCGGAACCTTCTGAGGAGGACCTGGAAACACAGGTGACAGAACTGCTCCATGAAATCGGAATCCCGGCACATATAAAAGGGTATCATTATTTGAGGGATTCCATTCTGATGGCGGTTGACGATATGGAAGTTTTAAATGCGATCACAAAGATCCTGTATCCGACAGTCGCGAAAAAGAACCAGACCACATCGAGCCGTGTTGAACGGGCGATCCGCCATGCGATCGAGGTTGCATGGAGCAGGGGAAAGCTGGATACCTTAGAAGCTCTTTTCGGTTACACAGTAAGTAACGGGAAAGGAAAACCGACCAATTCTGAATTTATTGCTCTGGTCGCAGACACGATCAGACTGAAATCAAAGCGCAGATAATTCTTTTCAAACGGATGAAATTGCGGTATAATTATAAATAAGCCGCGAGAGTAAGGAGGGTGTTAAATGAAAAAAAGTATTATTTGTGTCATCTGAATCAGTTCCGTTTATCAAAACAGGAGGATTAGCCGATGTAGTGGGATCACTACCAAAATATTTTGATAAGAACAAATACGATGTACGTGTTATGCTTCCAAAGTATATGTGCATGAAAGACGAATGGAAAGATAAACTTTCTTACAGACTTCATTTCTATATGGATCTGAACTGGAGACAGCAGTATGTAGGGCTTCTTGAACTTCAGTACGAAGGAATCACTTTTTATTTCATAGACAATGAATATTATTTTAATGGTTCGCAGCCATATGGTGATATTGCATACGATATTGAGAAGTTTGCATTCTTTTCAAAAGCAGCCTTAAGTGCACTGCCACTTCTGGATTTCAGACCGGATATCATTCACTGTCATGACTGGCAGACCGGGCTTGTTCCGATTTATCTGGATAATTTCCGCTATAACAATGAGTTTTTCCGTGGAATCAAGACTGTGATCACCATACATAACCTCAAATTCCAGGGTATCTGGGATAAGAAGACGGTTATGGATATCACCGGACTTCCGGCATACTATTTCTCACCGGATAAGCTGGAAGCATATGACGATGCCAACTATCTGAAAGGCGGAATTGTCTACGCTGACCGTGTGACAACGGTAAGTAGCAGTTACGCGGAAGAGATCAAGACACCGTTTTACGGGGAGAAGCTGGAAGGACTGATGCAGGCAAGATCAAACTGCCTGTCAGGAATTGTCAATGGTATTGATTACGGTGATTTTAATCCGGCAACAGATACCAACATTGCAAGAACTTACTCTGTCGAAAACTTCCGCAAGGAGAAAGTGAAAAATAAAATGGCGCTGCAGGAAGAACTCGGACTGGAGAGAGATCCGCACCGTATGATGATCGGTATCGTATCCAGACTGACCGACCAGAAGGGGTTTGACCTGATCGACTGTGTGATGGATGAACTTTGCCAGGATGCGGTTCAGATCGTCGTACTCGGTACCGGAGATGAGAGATACGAGAACATGTTCCGTCATTTCGCATGGAAGTATCCGGATAAGGTATCTGCACAGATCTATTATTCAGAGCCAATGTCTCACAAGATCTATGCATCCTGTGATGCATTCTTGATGCCGTCATTATTTGAACCATGTGGACTGAGCCAGCTGATGAGTCTGAGATATGGTACGGTGCCGATCGTAAGAGAGACAGGCGGACTCAAAGATACTGTAGAAGCTTACAATGAGTACGAGAAGACCGGAACCGGATTCAGCTTCACCAATTACAATGCGCATGAGATGCTTGCAACTGTAAGATATGCAGAACAGATTTACTATGACAAGAAGCGTGACTGGAACAAGATTGTAGAGCGTGGTATGGAAAAAGACTTCTCATGGAAGAATTCAGCCAAGCTTTACGAAGAACTTTACGAAAATATGTAAAATGCATTCTGGTAATTTACCGGAAAATATGGTATCATGAAATGAAAATTTTACAGAGGAGAAACATTCATTATGAGGATTATAGACAAAATTAAAGCAGACGGAGTACATATTTCCTTTGAAGTGTTTCCACCGAAGACGGATGCGGGCTTTGAATCCGTGTTAAAAGCAACGGATGGGATCGCAGAACTTACCCCGTCATTTATCAGTGTTACCTATGGAGCCGGTGGTGGAACCAGTAAGAATACGGTTAAGATTGCAAGTCATATCAAGAATGACCTGAAGATTCCGGCACTTGCACATCTGACCTGTGTGTCCTCAACCAAGGAAGAGGTACATAAGGTTATCGGACAGCTTCAGAAAGAAGGGATTGAGAATATCCTTGCACTCAGAGGAGATATCCCGCAGGATGGACAGTTCCCGCTTCCGGGACAGTATTCTCATGCCTGTGAACTGATCGAAGACATCAAAAAATGGGAGACTTCTGCATCGGAGCTGCATGCTATCCGGAAGGACATGTAGAGATGGAACACAAGAAAGATGATATCCGTTATCTCAAAGAAAAGGTAGATTGTGGAGTGGATTTTATTACCACACAGATGTTTTTCAATAATGATATTTTCTATAATTTTCTGTATCGTATCCGTGAACAGGGAATCATGATACCGGTGCTTCCGGGAATCATGCCGATCACAACGAAAAAGCAGCTCGCAAGAAGCTGTGCCCTTTCAGGAACTGCTGTTCCGCAGAGATTCCGTGCGATCGTAGACTATTTTGGAGATGATCCGGCAGCGATGAAGCAGGCGGGAATTGTATATGCGACCGACCAGATCATTGACCTGATCGCAAATGGAGTCCGCAATATCCACGTATATTCGATGAATAAACCGGAAGTAGCTGCTGCAATCATGCAGAACCTTTCAGAAATCGTAAAATAAAGGAACATAAGAAAGATGACAGATGCCAGAACGAAAGAAGCAATTCGTTATCTGGGATATGGAAGACATGCGGTAGATGAACAGACGCTTGCGCTGATCGATGTTTCCTTCGGGGAGCTCGATCAGACTACGCAGGCAAAATCCGTCTATCGCATTTTTGACTGTAAAGTTACAGGAGAAGACCAGGTGACGATCGGAAAAATGAATATTAAAAGCAGAAGTCTCGGAAAGAATCTCAGAGGTTGCAAAGAGGCAGTTGTATTTGGCGCAACACTCGGTACCAGTGTCGATATACTGATGAAACGTTATTCACTGACAGATATGGCGAAATCTGTCGTATTGCAGGCATGTGCAGCTGCATATCTGGAGGAGTACTGTGACGATCTGCAGCTTTCGATCGGAGAAGAGTTAAAAGCACAGAATAAATGGCTCAGACCGAGATTCAGTCCGGGATACGGTGATTTTGATATCCATCATCAGGACGATATCCTACGGATGCTGGATACGGCAAAGAAGATCGGACTTACCATGACAGACAGCTATATGCTCACACCGACAAAATCGGTGACTGCAATCATTGGGATCAGTGATACGCAGGAAAAATGTCACATCAAAGGCTGCGAAGTGTGTGAGAAGAAGGACTGCATTTACAGAAGAAATTAAGGAGCGTAGGGTATGAATATCAGAGAACGTTTGGGAAAAGAACTTTTATTTTTAGATGGAGGAATGGGAACTCTTCTGCAGGCAGAAGGACTTGCACCGGGAGAACTTCCGGAGACCTGGAACATCGAACATCCGGAAAAGGTGGAAGCGATTCACCGCAGATATTACGAAGCAGGAAGTGATGTGGTTCTTGCAAATACCTTTGGCGCTAATGTCTGCAAATTTCATGATGACAGATATACGGTTGAAGAAGTGATCCGTGCAGGGATTGCAAATGCAAAAAGAGCAGGAGAGCAGATTGGAAAAGAGACTTATGTGGCACTGGATATGGGACCGACCGGAAAGCTATTGAAACCAATGGGAGATCTGGATTTTGATGATGCTTATGAAGCATTTGCAGAAGCCGTCCGCTATGGAGAAAAGTACGGTGCAGACCTGATCCATATCGAGACCATGAGTGACACCTATGAAGTAAAGGCAGCCATTCTTGCAGCAAAAGAAAATTCTTCTCTTCCGGTATTTGTAACCATGATCTTTGATGAAAGAGGAAAGCTTCTGACAGGCGGGGATGTCCCTTCTGTTGTGGCAATGCTGGAAGGACTCCGCGTAGATGCACTGGGCTGAACTGTGGACTTGGCCGAAACAGATGCTTCCAATCCTAAACGATTTAAGAAGATATACCTCCCTTCCGATCATTGTGAAGCCAAATGCCGGACTTCCGAAGCAGAAGAACGGGGAAACGTATTACGATGTAGAGCCGGATGAGTTTGCCCGGATCATGCAGGAGGTTGTAAAAGAAGGAGCCTGTGTGATCGGCGGATGCTGCGGAACGACACCGGAGCATATTAAAAGCTGGTGGAAGAATGCAAAGATCTTCCGCTGCGCGAGATCGAGAAAAAGCATGATACGATCGTAATCTTCTTATGGACAGGCTGTGATCCTGGATGATATGCCGCGTATC